>Ga0075030_100002039_pt1 | contig 18391 bp, 19 predicted proteins | sample LitLauG_LLR_2012_FD_71393 | JGI IMG/M metagenome (GOLD analysis project Ga0075030, IMG submission 71393) | Freshwater sediment microbial communities from Pennsylvania, USA - Little Laurel Run_MetaG_LLR_2012 | ecosystem: Environmental > Aquatic > Freshwater > Creek > Sediment | place: USA...
GCCGGCGGCCGCCAAGGCGCCGGCTCCCAAGAAGAAATCCGCAAAGAAGAAGTCGGCGAAGAAGGCCGCAGCCAAGCCGGCTGCCCCTGCTGCGCCGGCGGCTCCCGCTCCCGCCCCTGCTGCCGCTCCGGCAGCCGGGGCGCGGACGGCTTTGAATCCGACCACGGCATGGCCGTTCCCCACGGGCAGCCGTCCGTAGAACGTCCGGCCGCAAGGTCATTCAGGCGCCTGTTTCAGGCGCCTTTTTTTGTGTCCGCGCTGGCGAACCTCGCCGGCAGCCTTGCACCGCTACAATCCGACCCTCGCGCCCACCAGGAAGGCCACCATAGTGCTGCTCGACATACTCGACATGCTGCTCGGCGCCGTTGCCAGCGTGGTGGGCAGCGCCCTGCTGCTGCGAACCTACTTGGGCTGGCTGCGGATGTCCCGGTCCAATCCGGTAGGCGTGTTCTGTGCCGCCGTGACGGACTGGCTGGTGTTGCCGCTGCGCCGCGTTCTGCCGTTCGTGGGACGCCTCGACAGCGCTTCGGTGGCCGGCGTATTGCTGATCGCCGTGACCTACGTTTTCCTGCTCCACGTCGTCCGTTTCCACGGCATAGACTACTGGTACCTCGTGATCCCGGCCACGCTGCTGCTGGTGGCCCACTGGGTGCTGTACCTGCTGGTGACCATCGTGGTGGTCAACGCGCTTTTCAGCCTCATCAACCCGCACGCGCCGCTGGCGCCTACCTTCGATACCATGACCCGGCCCATCCTCGCGCCCGTGCGGCGCCGCATGCCGCCGGTAGGTGGCTTCGATCTCTCGCCACTGGTGATCCTGGTGGTGGCGCAGATACTGCTTTACCTTCTTGGCCAGGTCGTGATCTGAGCGCCCAGCGCGTCGAACCGCCGCTCACCCCGCCCTACCAGGGCTTGTAGCCGAAGGCCGATTCGAAGCGTTGCGCGATCTGGGTGCGGTTCGTGGTGTGCCGCTGTGCCCCGTGGTGCTCGATCTTGATGGCACCCATCACGGCGCCGAGCCGTCCGGTCGTCTCCCAGCCCAGTTTCCGCTCCAGCCCGTGCAGCAGTCCGGCCCGGTAGGCATCGCCGCAGCCGGTCGGATCCGCGATCCGCGCGGCGGGCGCCGCGGGAATCTCGATGACCCGGCCCTGCGTGTGGATCTGCGATCCGTTGGGGCCCAATGTGACGATAACGGCCTCCAGGCCTGCGGCCAGTTCGTCGAGGCTGCGCCCGGTCTTGGCGGAGAGCATTTTCGCTTCGTAGTCGTTCATGGCCAGGTAACGCGCCTTGCCGATCAGCCCGAGCAATTCCTCGCCGGAGAACTGCGGCATGGCCTGACCGGGATCGAAGACGAACGCAATGCCGTGTTCGGCCAGCGCTGCGGCATGCGCCAGCATTCCGTCGCGCCCGTCGGGGCCGACCAGCGCCAGGCCGATGGGCGCGTCCGCGGGCAGCTGGTTCAGGTGCGAAAACGCCATGGCCCCCGGATGGAACGCTGTGATCTGGTTGTCGTCCAGGTCCGTTGTGATGAAGGCCTGGGCCATCCGCGTATCGGGTACCTGCCGGATGCAGCTGCGGTCGATGCCCAGCGCATCGAGGCGCGTCAGGTATTCGCCGCAATTTTCTCCCACCGTCCCCATGGGGAGCGGCTCGCCTTCCAGGAGCGCGAGGTTGTAGGCGATGTTGCCGGCCACGCCGCCGAATTCCTGGCGCAGCGTGGGGACGAGAAACGCCACGTTGAGGATGTGTACCTGGTCCGGAAGGATGTGGTCCTTGAATCGCCCCTGGAACACCATTATGGAGTCGTAGGCCAGGGAACCGCAGATCAGGGTCTTCATGGATGTTTGCCAGTGCAGGATTTGAAGTTGACCGGCGCGTGCGCCGGCAGGGCTAGGGGTAGAAGGGATAGGCCTCGAAATTGGTGGCGCCGACGCCGGGCAGGTCGAAATAGACGCGCACCGGCAGGTCGCCCCCGGCGGCGATGTTGGCTCCGGCCGCGTCCGAGCCGGCATCGGCCGACCGCTCCAGGTATTCGGCAGGCAGGAAAATCTTGCGCACGACGGCGCGACCGCTGTTGTCGCTGATCGTGAGCTCGATGGCCGGCAGCGCCAGCGCAAAGGCGGCGCGGTTGCGCAGCACCGTATCGAGTTCCAGCACCGACGTTCCCGGCACGGCCTGCAATTCGCTGCTGACCACCGCGAGCAGATCGGGCCGCATGGGCCACGATGCCGTGCACGAAAGGGGCGAGCACAAGGCTTGCAATACCGGACGCATGCCCGGAAAAGCCACCACGAGCGGCGCACGGAAGATGAGCGCGATCTGCGCAACCAGCAGTGTCAGCAGCAGCACGCTGCCGGCAATCAGTGCGCCCCGCGCGAACGGGCCGGGCCCTGCCTCCATCAGGAAGCTGGGCCCGCCGTCAGCGGCGGCGGGTTGCGGCTCGCCCTCCGGATCTGCGCTGCCGCCGGGATCGGCCGACCGGGTGGGTTCCTCGCGCGGCACGACGAACAGGGTATCGAAGGCCGCGCCCGGTTCGCCTGCCGAAGCTTGCGCAGCTGGCCGCGCCAACGCAAACTTCCCGGGAGCCGCAGTGCCGTCAGGCGCCAGCCGCGGCGCGAGCGTGCCCGAATCGGAGCGGGGATTGCGCCGGCGGTCCGCTGGCGCCGCCGCTTCCGCCTCGGCCGTTGGTGCGGTGTTTATAACGGGCTCGGGGACAGCCGTGTACGCGGCAGCCGGGGCCTGCGGTTCCGGCTTCGCGAAGCTGGCAGTCGGATGGTCCGACGACCCCGGCAATCGCGCCGGACCATGCTGCGTGCCCGGCTCCGGCACGGCTGACGGGGCAGGCGGTGCCGCGGCCGGGCTCGCGGCGGCCGGATCTTCCCGCGGCTCGGTTGCTGCCGGAGCCGCAATGGGCGCTGCGGGCTGAGTGCTCGATCCGGAGTCATCGGCAGCCAGGCGCTGGGCGTCCAGATAGTCGAGACCGGCGATGGCATTGAATACCTGCCGGCACGCACCGCAACGGACCATGCCGCTGCGGGAGCGCAACTGCTCCGCGGCCACGCGGAACAGGGCATTGCAGTGCGGGCAGCGGGTTGCCAGCGCCATCGGTCAGGCTGCGCGGCGGCCCGCGATGACCACCCAGCCTTCGTCTTCGCCGGCCACCGCAAGCGGCAATCGCGGATCGGCCGCGGCGAAGGCCGCAAGGACGTCAGCGGCCTGCCGCGCCAGGATTCCCGAAAGCAGCAAGGAGCCGCCGGGCGCGAGGTGGTGCACTAGCGTTGGCGCGAGCAGCATGATGGGATTGGCGAGGATGTTGGCCACGACGAGGTCGTACAACGGACGGTTGCCCGCTGCCGGCGCGATCGCCTCCGGCAGAGTGTACTGGGGGTGCACGCCATTGCGTGCGGCGTTGTCGCGCGCCGCTGCCAGCGCCTGCGGGTCGATGTCGACACCAGCGACAGCGCCCGCTCCGAGGCGCGCCGCGCAGATGGAAAGGATTCCCGATCCGCAGCCGTAGTCGAGGACGCTGCTGCCGGCAACGAGGTGCGCGTCGATCCAGGCCAGGCACAGCCGCGTCGTCGGATGCGTGCCCGTTCCGAAGGCAACGCCCGGATCGATGCGGATATTGCAGGCCTGCGGGTCGGGCGGCTCGTGCCAGCTTGGAACGATCCAAACGCGGCCTGCGCTGCCGATCCGTACCGGCGCAAATTGCGATTGGGTCAGGCGCACCCAGTCGCAATCCGGTACCGGCTGCCGCGACAGGATCGGCGGCGCGGCGGCGCCCAGGGTTGCGGCCGCCTCGGCCAGCAGCGCGTCAGCATCCAGGCCGGCATCGAGCAGCACGCTGACGCGGTTGTTGCGCCAGCCGGCAGCCGGCGGCGGCATGCCGGGCTCGCCGTATAGCGCGACCTCGTCCGGGGTGGCGCTGTCCTGGTCTTCTATGCAAACCGACACCGCGCCGGCTGCCAGCAGCGCGTCGCCCCACGCGTCCAGCCCTTGTGCGGGCAGCATCAACCGGATCTCGGTCATCGCCATGGCAGTGCCTCTGCTGCGCCTGCGGCCGGCCTCAGCCCTGGTTGGCCTTCTTTTCCGCGAGCCGCTTTTCCAGGTAATGGATGCTGGTGCCGCCTTGAACGAATTTTTCGTCCATCATGAGTTCACGGTGCAGGGGGATGTTGGTGCTGATGCCCTCGACCACGGCCTCCGAAAGCGCAATGCGCATGCGGGCAATTGCCTGTTCGCGCGTCTCGCCATAGCAGATCACCTTGCCGATCATCGAGTCGTAATTGGGCGGTACGAAGTAGCCCGAGTAGGCGTGCGAGTCGACCCGCACGCCGGGACCCCCGGGCGGATGCCAGGCGGTGATGCGCCCCGGGCTGGGGGTGAACTTGTACGGGTCCTCCGCGTTGATGCGGCACTCGATCGCATGGCCGCGCAGCGTTATGTCGCGCTGGCGCAGCAGAAGCCGCTCGCCCGCCGCAATGCGTATCTGGTATTGGACGATGTCGATGCCGGTGACCATCTCCGTGACCGGGTGCTCGACCTGCACGCGGGTATTCATCTCGATGAAGAAGAACTCGCCGTTTTCGTACAGGAATTCGAACGTTCCGGCGCCGCGGTAATCGATCTTGCGGCAGGCGTCGGCGCAGCGGTCGCCGATCCTCTCGATAGCCTTGCGCGGGATGCCCGGTGCCGGCGCTTCCTCGAGGATCTTCTGGTGCCGCCGCTGCATGGAGCAGTCCCGCTCGCCCAGCCAGATCGCGTTGCGGTGCTGGTCGGCCAGCACCTGGATCTCGATGTGGCGCGGATTCTCGAGGAACTTCTCCATGTACACCATGGGATTGCCGAACGCCGCCTGTGCCTCCTGGCGCGTCATCGTCACCGCGCTCAGCAGGGCCGCCTCGGTGTGGACCACGCGCATGCCGCGGCCGCCACCTCCCCCCGAGGCCTTGATGATCACCGGGTAGCCCACGGCGCGTGCCGTGCGGATGATCTCGCGCGGGTCTTCGGGCAGTGCGCCATCCGAACCCGGTACCGTAGGAACGCCGGCTTCCACCATGGCGCGCTTGGCCGAGACCTTGTCGCCCATGAGGCGTATGGACTCGGGGCGGGGCCCGATGAAGACAAAGCCGCTGCGCTCGACGCGCTCGGCGAAGTCCGCATTTTCCGAAAGGAATCCGTAGCCGGGGTGGATCGCCTCGGCGTCGGTTACTTCCGCCGCGCTGATGATCGCCGGGATGTTCAGGTAGCTGTCCTTGGACGCCGCCGGGCCTATGCAGACCGACTCGTCGGCCAGCTTTACGTACTTGGCGTCGGCGTCGACCTCCGAATGGACGACCACGGTGCGTATGCCGACCTCGCGGCAGGCCCGCTGGATGCGCAGGGCGATTTCGCCCCGGTTTGCTATGAGGATCTTTCCGAACATGGGGATGGATGCGGTCTATAAGAGTATGGGCAAGGTCCGCAAGAGGCTTGGCTCCGCGGCGGATCGACGGGCGCCTGTGCCGGCAGCCCACCGTCGCTCCTGCACGGCCAACAATCCGGGCAGGAGCTTCGTCGCGTTAACCAATGATGAACAGTCCCTGGCCGTACTCGACTGCCTGGCCATTCTGGACGAGGATCTCGCGCACGATTCCCGAGACTTCCGCCTCGATCTCGTTGAGCAGTTTCATCGCCTCGATGATGCACAGCGTGTCGCCGGGCTTGACCGCCTGGCCGATCTCGACAAATACCTTCGCGTCCGGACCGGGCGAACGGTAGAAAGTGCCCACCATGGGCGACTTGACCGTGTATCCGGCTGCCGGTTCCGGCGCGGCGGGCGCAACCGGCGCAGCTGCCGGCGCCGCGGTGGCCGCGGCCGGAGCGCCCGTTGGCGCGGCCGAGAGCGCCGCAACCGCCGCTGAGGGCGGCATGGTCGGCGCATTGGCGTGCTTGACGATTCGAACCTTGTCCTCGCCCTCGGTCACCTCGATTTCGGCGATGCCCGATTCGGCTACCAGGTCGATGAGGGTCTTGAGCTTGCGTAGATCCATGCTTTCCTCACAATTGCCGGCCCCGGCCGCCTGCGACCCGGCGGATGCCCCGTGTTCACGTCGCGGCCGGTTGCATTAATTCGTATGGCTGGCGGCAAATTCCAGGGCAAGTCGGTAGCCTTCGGGCCCAAGCCCGACGATGGCGCCAATGGCCTTGTCGGCCAGCAGCGAGGTGTGGCGAAACGATTCCCGCCGGTAAATGTTTGACAGGTGCACTTCAACGAAGGGCAGCGCGACACCGGCCAGGGCATCGCGCAGGCCGACGCTGGTATGGGTAAGCGCCGCAGCATTGATGATGATGAAATCGACGCCGGCCGCCGGGGCCGCGTGAATACGGTCGATAAGGGCGCCCTCGTGGTTGCTCTGGAAGCAAGTGAGGGAAATGCCAAGCTTCTGTGCTGTTTGCGCTGCTTCTTTCTCGATTTCCGCCAGCGTACGGGTGCCGTAAACCGCGGTCTCTCGCGAGCCGAGCAGGTTCAGGTTGGGACCGTTGATGAGCAGGACCGAGCGCGCCAAAGTGCCGCCTTTAAATTGCCAAACAAATTGCCAGCCGTTACGCGGGGTAAGCGGAGAAAGGGCGCCATTGTCGGCAGAATTGGGGGCCTTGTCCAGTTGCCCGGTCAAGCAGTAGCGCCGTTTGGCGCTTTCCCGGTATGGTCCGATTCAGGGCACGCTGGCAAGCCAGCTGCGCAACTGTCCCGGCTGAAGGGGGCCGGTCTGGGTCTGCAAGACCGTGCCATCGGCTGATACCAGCACAGTATAGGGTAGAACGCCCTGGGAATCGCCCAGTTCCCGGGCGAGCACCAGCGCGTCGTACCCGCCGGCCAGGAGGCGCAGGTGCAACTTGTGCTGCTCGCGGAACTCCCGTACCCGCGCCGGCGCTTCGGTGCCCACTCCGACGATCACCACGTTGCGTGCTGCGAACTCCTGCTGGGCGTTATCCAGGTCGGGCATCTCGGCAACGCAGGGCGCGCACCAGGTCGCCCAAAAGTTGAGCACCAGCAGCTTGCCCTTCCACTGCGACAGAGCCTGGGGCTTGCCGTCGGCGTCGCTGAGGCTATGGCCGTACACCGGGCCGCCTGCGCTCGCCGCGGGCGGCTTTTCGTCCGGCGGTGGTGCCTGGCGCGTACAGGCTGCCAGAGCCACGGACAGCAGAACGGCGCCGGCGACCGCGGCGAAACTGCGGCGCCCTGGGGGCAAGCGGGCGCGAAATTCAGGCATGGAGGGGCGGCGCTGCGGAACCGGAGGATGCATCCAGGAGTTCGCGCAGCATGCGCAGATTCGCCCGGCCCGCGCGCTCCACCGCGTGCAGGCTGGGATCATGGCGGCGGGCACGCGCGGAAGGCGCCTGGCGCAGGGCGGTGGTATCCATCACCGTCAGCAGTATGGGCGTCGCGCGCGTTGCGCCGCCGCGTGCGTCGCGCCCCGACCCGGTTTCCGGGGCCAGGAAGCCAATCACCTCCTGGGCATGCGCGGGTCCATCGTCGGCAGGACCGACGCGGATGTCCAGGCCCCGATCAAGCAGCGCCATCTCGACGTCCTTGGCGCTGTCGGCGAAAAGGTGCAGGTGCACGTGGGACTGGCGCGTGGCGCTGCCATTGAGCACCGGGCCGACGAGGTGCGGTTCAAAGGGCGCCAGCAGCTGCATCCATTCCATCGCCAGTGTCCGCAGATTTTGCAGCAACTGGCGGTGTGCGGCTCCATCGTGCAGCCGCAGATGGCTGCGCAGCGCGGCCTCTAGCTGTTCTTGGTCGGGCAGGGCGCCGCCGGCGCGCACGGACGTACCAAGGATGGCGGCGGCCGCCTTGTGCCGTGCCGGCCCGCAGTCCATGCCATCCTCGGCAATGAGCCGCGCCGCCAGCGCGGCGATTTCAAGCTGCAATTCTTCCCGGCCGCCAACGTTTTTCACCGCTTGCTTCCTCGCCCGCAGGACCTGCGCAAGCCCTGCATTCGTTGCCGGGCGCCACGTTGCCGCCAGCAGGCCAGCTGCCCCCTCGCGCCAGGCGGAGTCTACCCAGTCCCCGTGCCGCCCGTGCAGTCCACGGGTGGCGAATCCAAAGACCAATAGAATCGGCGCCTTCGAACCCATACAGGCGGCGCACGTGCATCTGCATATTCTTGGAATCTGCGGCACCTTCATGGGCGGTGTCGCGCGCCTCGCGCAGGCAGCCGGACATCGGGTCACCGGATGCGACGCGGCGGTCTACCCGCCCATGAGCGATCAGTTGCGGGCGGCCGGAATAGATCTCATCGAAGGCTATGCAGCCGGGCAGCTCGAGCTGCGCCCGGACCTGTTCCTGGTCGGCAACGTGGTCGCACGCGGCAATGCGCTTTTCGAAGCGATACTCGACAGCGGTGCGCGCTTTGATTCCGGACCGTCCTGGGTGGGACGTCACCTGCTGCCGGGCCGCCATGTCGTGGCGGTTGCCGGTACCCATGGAAAGACCACCACGACGTCGATGATTGCGTGGATCCTCGACTACTGCGGCCAGGACCCCGGATTCCTGATCGGCGGCGTTCCTCTGGATTTCGGCGTCTCGGCGCGGCTCGGAACCGGCCATCCCTTCGTCATCGAGGCCGACGAGTACGATTCGGCGCTTTTCGACAAGCGCAGCAAATTCGTCCATTATTTTCCGGCGACGGCCGTGCTCAACAATCTCGAGTACGACCACGCGGACATCTTCCCCGATCTTGCGGCGATCGAAACCCAGTTCCACCACCTGCTGCGCTGCGTCCCGAGCAAGGGCCGCATCATTGTCAACGGGCGCGACGCGGCGCTGGCACGCGTGCTCCAGCGCGGCGTCTGGAGCCCGGTCGAGTTTTTCGAGCGGCCCGAAGGCTGGCACTGGCGCGCGCTGCACGGGGCTGCGGACCGGATCGATGCTGCCGAGACCATTGCCATCCGCAACGGCGGCAGCGAGCTGGGCGCGTTGCACCTGCCACTGGCGGGCGACCACAACCGCAGCAACGCCGTGGCAGCCATTGCGGCAGCGGCCCACTGCGGCGTTGACCCGGCGCGGGCCATCGCGGCGCTGGCCGCTTTTGGCGGCGTGCGCCGTCGCCTGGAAAATCGTGGCACGGTCGGCGGCATCACGGTCTACGACGATTTTGCCCACCACCCAACGGCCATTGCGACGACGCTTGCCGGGCTGCGCCGCCGTGTCGGCAGCGGACGCATACTGGCGCTGCTGGAGCCGCGCTCAAACACGATGAAGCTCGGTGCCATGCAGTCGCTTGTCGCGGCCAGCCTGGCCGACGCCGATCTCGTCTTCTGCCACGCGCCCCGCAGTGGCCCCAATGCGCTGGGCTGGGACCCGCGCACGACGCTGCAGCCCCTGGGCGACCGGGCGCAGGTCTTCGACAGCGTCGATGCGCTTGCCGCTGCCGTGCTGGCGGCGGCTCGTCCGGGCGACAGCGTGCTGGCCATGAGCAACGGCAGCTTCGGTGGGGTGCACGAGCGCATCCTCGCCGGCCTGGGTATGCGGCCGTGATCCTGTACCTGCATGGCTTCCTGTCCTCGCCGTTGTCGGGCAAGGCTCGGCAGATGCAGGCCGCGATGGCCGCGCTCGGCCTGGGAGACGATTTTCTCTGCCCGGCGCTTCCGGTGTCGCCGCGCGCTGCGGCCGAGATGGTACTGGCCCTGGCGCAGCTCGAGGATCCGGCACGGCTATCCCTCGTTGGCAGCTCTCTGGGCGGTTATTACGCCAGCTGGCTGGCCGAGCGGGTCGGCTGCCGGGCCGTGCTGCTCAATCCGGCCATCCGTCCCTATGACCATCTTTTCACCGAACCGGGCTGGCACACCGACTATGCCGGCAACACGGTCGAGATCCGCGCGGAATTCGCGGACGAATTGCGCGCGCTTGCCACCGGCGCAGTCACGCGGCCGGACCGCTATTTCCTGCTCGCTGCAACCGGCGACCGGGTAATCGACTACCGCGACATGCTGGAGCAGTACGCGGGCTGCCGGATCCGGCTGATCGAGGGTTCGGACCACGCCCTGTCCGATTTCCCGGCTTATTTGCCCGAAGTGCTCGATTTTTGCGGAATAAATCCGGCAAAAGCCTGACGGTGCGCGGGACCATGCTCCCGAATGGAACTTCACAAACACTGCAGGGAAGGCGGTTGTATGCGACTCAAGGGCAAGGTGTGCATAGTGACCGGCGGCGCGCAGGGCATAGGCCTGGCCACCGTTCGACGGTTCCTCGAGGAGGGCGCCATCGTTGCCCTTGCTGACGTCGCCTCGGCTGCCGTTGCGCGCGTCCTGGAGCCGCTCGCGGCGACCGGCCGGCAGGTGCACGGGTTCACGGTCGATGTGACCAGCCGCGAATCGCTCGCAGCCATGGTCGCAGAGTTGCGGCGGGCGTACGGCCGGATCGACGTGCTGGTGAACAATGCCGGCGTCACCCAGGACGCCCGCCTGCAGAACATGAGCGACGAGCAGTTCGACCGTGTCATTGACGTCAACCTGCGGGGTGTGTTCCAGGCGACGCAGTCCGTATTGCCCGCCATGCTGGAGCAGGGTTCGGGTGTCATCCTCAATGCCTCCAGCGTCGTAGGCATCTACGGCAACTTCGGCCAGACGAACTACGCCGCAAGCAAGTTCGGCGTGATTGGCTTCGTCAAGACCTGGGCGCGCGAACTCGGCCCCAAAGGCATACGCTGCAACGCGGTCTGCCCCGGCTTCATCGCCACCGGCCTGCTCGATTCCATCCCGGCCAAGGTTCTCGAGCAGATGCGCGAACGCGTGCCCCTGCGCCGCCTCGGTACACCCGAGGAAGTGGCCCAGGTCTACGCCTTTCTGGCTTCCGACGAGGCGAGCTACGTCAATGGCGCCGTGATCGAGGTCGGCGGCGGCCTCACGCTCTGACGGCGCTGCGCGGCCGCGCGTCGCAGGCCCAGGGGCCGCGGCTTGCCGCGGTGCGCTATTGTGCGGCCCATGCAGGTCTTGTTCGAAGAGGATGGCGACCTAAAGGCGGGCACCGTCCGATCGGCGACGGAGGCTTCGTTTCAGGTCGACTCCACGACGGGCAAGCGGATCAAGGTCAAGGCGTCCGCCGTGCTGCTGCGTTTCGAGGAGCCGCGGGCCGATGAATTGCTGGCACGCGCAAGCGCCGATGCCGCTGCCATGGATGTCGAATTTCTCTGGCAGTGTGCCCCCCAGCAGGAATTCGGCTTCGAGCAGTTGGCCCGCGAGTACTGCGGCGGCGAGCCTGGCGCGGTCGAGTCGGCAGCCATCCTGATGCGCCTGCAGTCTGCGCCGGTCTATTTCCAGCGCAAGGGCCGCGGGCGCTTCCGTCCGGCCACGCCGGAAGTCCTGCAGGCGGCACTTGCGGCGGTCGAGCGCCGCCGGCTGCAGGAGAACCAGCGCGCGCAGATGGTGGCCGAGCTGGTCGCGGGTACGCTGCCGGCGGCGATCGCGGCGCGCGGCGCAGACCTGCTGATCAGGCCCGACCGCAGCGGTATCGAATACAAGGCGCTTGAACAGGCGGCCCACGAGCTGCAGATGTCGCCGCTGCGCCTGCTGCTGGCGCGCGGTGCAATCGCCTCGCCGTACCAGTGGCATCTGCAGTCTTTCCTGGCGCGCGCATTCGCCCGCGGGGTGGCCTTCGCGCCCGGGTTGCCGGCGCCGGAGCTCCCGCACGCCAGTCTGCCTGCCGCACCCGCGCCGGCCTTCTCCATCGACGACAGCAGCACCACCGAGATTGACGACGCGTTTTCCGTGCAGAACACGGGCGGCAGCCTCGTGGTCGGGGTCCACATCGCGGCACCGGCGCTCGCGGTGACGCATGGCCATCCGGTCGACCTCGCCGCGCGCGCGCGCATGTCCACCGTTTATGCGCCGGGGCTCAAGTACACCATGCTGCCCGATGCCTGGATCGCCGCCTTTTCATTGACCGAGGGTCGCACGGTACCGGCGCTTTCCCTATACCTTGAACTCGATCCGCAGACGTACGCCGTTCGGGCGGCGCGTTCTGCCGTGGAGGCGGTCACGGTGGCTGCCAACCTGCGCTATGACCGCATCGAAGACGACATCACCGAGGCCGGACTCGAGCGCGGCAACCTGCCATTGGCGTTTGGCGCCGAACTGTCGGTGCTATGGCGCCTGGCCAACACCCTGCGGGTCGAGCGCGAACACGTGCGCGGCAAGCCGGAGCTGCCGGGGCGCGATGAGATCAGCATCGCCCTGGAAGCGCCGGGCGGCGGCCCGGAAGGCGCGCCGGGCGAGCAGACGCGCGTGCGCCTGGTGTCGCGGCGCCGCGACGCGCCGCTCGACCGGATCGTCGCCGAGCTGATGATCCGCGCCAACAGCCACTGGGGCGGCTGGCTCGACGAGCGCGGTGTGGTGGGCATCTACCGATCCCAGGCTCAGGGGCGGGTTCGCATGTCCACCACGCCGGCGCCTCACGAAGGGCTGGGAGTTGCCCAGTATGCATGGTGCACCTCGCCCCTGCGCCGCTACGTCGACCTCGTGAACCAGCGCCAGCTCATTGCCGCGGTGCGCGGCGCGGGGGCCCCCTACCGGCGCGGCGATTCCGAACTGTTTGCGGTGGTTTCGGGTTTCGATGCCGCATACACGCTGTACGCGGAGTTTCAGGAGCAGATGGAAAGTTACTGGAGCCTGCGCTGGCTGTTGCAGGAATCGGTGCGCCGTTGTCAAGCCCGGGTGATCAAGGGTGATCTCGTGCGACTGCAGGGATTGCCGATGGTGACCCGCCTTGCCGGTGCTGCTGCCTACGAACGCGGCCAGCTGCTGGAACTCGAGATCAGCGGGGTGGATCTCATCGAGCTGTCGCCCCAGGCGCGCATCGTCCAGGCGCTGGCGGGCGACCCGGAGGCGGCCGCCGAATCCCTTGCGGCCGATGGCGGGGCTTGCGGCGAAGATCCGGTTGCCGATGGTGAATCCGACGGCCCCCCGGACGGTGCCGCTACCAACGAAGCGGGATCGGTCGCGAATCCGGAATATGCCGCGCGCGCGGGCGCCGCGGCCGGCGCGCCGGACGGCCCCGCCTGACCGTGCGCAAGCGCGGTGTCCGGCTGGCAGGGCGGCGGCGCCGGCGCCGTGGCTACAATTGACTTCGGCAGTCGACGCTGCCCTGGCGACGTTCGACGGCGGGATCACGCAATGAACATTACGCTTTCATCGACCGAAGGATTGCGCGGCAATCGCATCTTGCTGTCCGCGCTTGCGGTGTCGGTTGGCCTGCACCTCGTGGTGCTGGCCGTGCGTTTTGTCGATCCCGAGCTGTTCCGCCCGTCGCCGGCAACCGCTCCGCCGCTCGAAGTGATACTCGTCAATGCGCGCAGCGACAAGCGCCCGGCCAAACCGCAGGCGCACGCGCAGGTCAATCTCGATGGCGGGGGCGCCAATGAAGCAGGACGGCGCACGTCGCCGCTTCCCGACGCCGCGACGATCGTCGACGGTGATTCGATCGAATCCGCCCGCCGTACGGTGGCCCAGCTCGAACAGGAGCAGCGCGCCCTGCTTGCTGCCTATGAGGCCAGCAGGCGCTACTCGACGAATCAGCCCAGGTCGACCCCTGCGCCGCCAACGCCGCAGGATGCCAATCCGCAGCAGCAGCAACTTTCGCGCATGCAGGCGGAGATCGCCAAGGAGATTTCGGACTACCAGAAGCGGCCGCGGGTGCACCACTTCATGCCCAGCGCCTCCGAGTACCGCTTTGCACGCTATTTCGAGGACTGGCGCGCCCGCATCGAAAAGGTCGGCAACGAACATTACCCCGACGCCGCGCGGGGCAGAATTTATGGCACCCTGCGCATGACAGTTGTCATAGATCACAATGGAACGCTGCTGGACGCGATAATTGAGCAATCATCCGGTTCGGCCGTGCTTGACAGCGCGGCGCGGCGTATTGTTAAGCTCTCTTCGCCTTTTCCACCGTTTCCACCCGACATGGCACGCGATACCGACCGACTCGAAATCACGCGCAGCTGGATCTTCACGAACGACCAGTTTGCCACCCGCGCCGAAACCGGCGACGTCTCCCGTTGAGCCGGCGATCCGCGCAGCCGCACCCCGATGAAGACCCCGGCCCGTTACGCAGTTGTCGGTCACCCGATCGCCCATAGCAGGTCGCCGCAGATCCACCGCATGTTCGCCCAAAGCACGGGGCAGCTGCTGGTCTACGACAAGCTGGAGGCGCCGCTCGACGGGTTCGAGGATTTCGCCCTGGGCCTGCGCGATGCCGGTTATCTGGGCCTGAACGTGACCATCCCCTTCAAGTTGGACGCGGCCAAGCTATCCGATGACCTGAGCCCGCGGGCGCGCCTGGCCGGCGCCGTCAACACGCTCAAGTTCGACGGCGACGACATCCTGGGCGACAACACCGACGGCATCGGGTTCGTTCGCGATATCCGCGAGCGCCTCGATTTCAAGATCGCCGGCGCAGCCATCCTGGTGCTGGGCGCGGGCGGCGGTGTGCGTGGCCTCGTGGCCTCGCTCCTGGAGGAGCGTCCCAAATGGATAGCGGTCGCCAACCGCACCCACGGGCGCGCGCAGGAACTGGCGGACGAATTCGGCGTCGAGGCCATACGTTTCGACGAGGTTCCGGCCGAGCACTTCGACCTCATCGTCAACGGTACGTCGAGCAGCCTCAACCATGATGCGCCGCTGATCGACCCCGAGACATTCGACGACTGCCTGCTGGCCTACGATCTGGTCTACGCGCCCGCGGCGACGCCTTTCATGTCGCTGGCCAGCGGCGGCGGCGCGCGCTGCGTCAGCGACGGACTGGGCATGCTCATCGAACAGGCCGCCGAGTCCTTCGCGCTCTGGCGGGGCGTCCGGCCCAGGACCGACAGCGTCTACCGGGAAATGCGCCGCCTGCTCGACCTGGGCACGGCACCGGCCTGATGCCCGTACCTGCCGGGGTGCGCCTCTGGGCGCGCCGCGCAGCGCTGGCCGCGCTGGCCCTGCTCGCGGCGCTCCAGCTCTGGTATTTCGGCTGGGTCCTTTACTGGAAGGCGCACAACCCGGTCCAGACGGCGTTCATGCAGCATGATCTGGAGCGACAGGACAAGGCCGCGCCGGGCGCCCCGCCCGGCGCGGCGCATCATGCCCGGGCTCAGCAGCGTGTCTGGGTCGATTACGCGCGCATCTCCGGAAATCTCAAGCGCGCCGTCATCGCATCGGAGGACGGACGCTTCCTCAGCCACGATGGCGTCGACTGGGAGGCGATGCAAAAGGCCTACCAGGATAATCTGCGGCGCGGGCACGCCGCGCACGGCGGCTCCACCATCTCGCAGCAGCTGGCCAAGAATCTTTTTCTTTCGTCCAGGCGCAGCTACCTGCGCAAGCTTCAGGAACTTCTGATCACCTTCATGATCGAGGCAGCTTGGGACAAGCGGCGCATCCTCGAGGTCTATCTCAATGTGGTCGAGTGGGGTGACGGTGTCTACGGCGCCGAGGCCGGGGCGCGCCATTATTACGGCATCCCGGCCGCGTCGCTGGACCAGGACCAGGCAGCCCGCATGGCGGCCATGCTTCCGGCGCCCAAGTACTTCGATCGGCACCGCGATTCGGGGTACCTGGAGCAGCGTTCCGAGGTCATCCAGAAAACACTGCCGTTCGCGCAGATACCCTAGCGCGCCGCGGCCGCGCCACCGGGAATAAAAGGCCGCCCTCCGGCCTATATACTGAACTGCCGCATGCGGCCCGCCCGCTCGGCTTCACCAGCACGCATATATCGGAGGTCTCTTGGCTGATGGACAAACCCCGGCGGGGGTCCCGGTAGAACCGGTCAAACGCTACACCGACATGGCGATCGCGCTGCATTGGCTCCTGGCACTGGCGATCCTGGCTGCCTTCTGCGTGGGCCTGTATATGGCGGACCTGAAGCTGTCCCCCACCCGCATACGACTTTTCAACTGGCACAAGTGGGCGGGAATTTCCATCCTGGTGCTGTCGGCCTTGCGCTTGGCCTGGCGACTGACGCATCGCCCCCCGCCGGAGCCCGCCTATCTGCCGGCGTGGCAAAGGCGCCTGGCTGGCGGCGTTCATCACCTCCTGTACCTGATGTTTTTCTTCGTGCCCATTGCGGGCTGGGCGCACAGCTCGGCGGCCGGGTTCCCGGTCGTGTGGTTTGGCGTGATTCACCTCCCGGATCTGGTCGGCCCGGACAAGCAGCTGGCCGAGACCCTGGGCGATGTGCACGCGGCGCTGGCCTTTACGCTGGCCGGCCTGGTGTTGCTGCACGTGGCGGGGGCCCTGCAGCACCGCTTCATTCTCAAGGACGACATCGTGCAGCGCATGCTGCCCGGCCGCAGGCCGCAGGGAAAAGCGGAGGGCCGGACATGACCAGCCGCAATGCAATCGCGCCGGCTCTGGCCTTGGCCCTTGCGGTGGTGCTGGCGCCGGCCGGCGCCACGATCCCCGTCGTCGCACCGGCTCTGGTTGCGTCCCAGAGCGAGATCAGCTTTGTGTCGCACCAGATGGGCGTGCCCATCGACGGCAGGTTTCGCAAGTTCGATGCCCAGGTCCAGTTCGACCCCAATGCGCCGCAAAAAGGGCGCTTCCTGATCGACGTCGACGTGACCAGTGTGAGCCTGCCTACGTCCGATGCGATGGAAGAGGTGGTCAAGCCCGCGTGGTTCAATTCACGCAATTTTCCGGCCGCGCAGTTCGCGTCCACCGCGATACGCACCATCGACAACGGCCACTATGAGATCAGCGGCCGCCTCACGATCAAGGGCCAGTCGCAGGACGTGGTGGTGCCCGTGGCGATCACGCAGTCGGCAGGTTTGACCACGGCCGCGGGGGAGATCGTGCTGCACCGGCTGGCCTTTGCCATCGGCGACGGCGAGTGGCGGGACACGTCGGTGGTGGCCGACAACGTGGAGGTGAAGTTCCGCCTGGTGCTGACGGGCATAGCGCCGCTCTGATGGTCCCCGCCGCCCGGTTCACCCAGCGGCAAGTGCTTGCGTGCTGCCCGCGCGCCCGTTATGTTTGCAAAAATGGACAGCCCGAAAAAGACCGACCCGTTGCTGCTGACGCCGCGGCTGCAACTTCGCCCTCCGCGCGATGTGGATACTACCGAGGTATTCCACTGCTACGCCTCTGACCCGGACGTGACCCGGTATGTCGGCTGGCCGCGGCACCGCGACATCGACGACACGCGCGCCTTCATCACTTTTGCCAAGGCTGAGTGGCAGCGCTGGCCCGCAGGTCCCCTGCTGATCGAGTCGCGCGAGGACGGCCGCCTGCTCGGGTCAACCGGCCTTGCATTCGAGACCGCCGATATTGCCTCGACCGGTTATGTGCTGGCCAAGGCAGCCTGGGGCAAGGGATACGCCCAGGAGGCGCTTTCCGCGGTCGTCGCCATGGCCGACCGCCTCGGCGTGCAGTACCTGTATGCGCTTTGCCACGCGGACCATGCCGTTTCGGCCCACCTGCTGGAGCGCTGCGGGTTTGAACTCGAAGCGCTGCTGAGAGACGGGATTTCGTTTCCGAATCTGGAGGACGGGACTCCGCAGGACGTGCGCCGGTACTCCCGCATGCGGGGCGGCGTTGGCCGCTGAACCCTTTGCCCGCCACGCACTAGAGCCCGCGCCGGCCCGCTGTTGGGCCCCCATGCAATGGGCGGCGGACCCTTACGGCCCATAGTCGAACCGCAATTCCGGGAGGGCCATGCGCGTGCGCAGGAAGCTGATCGTGTCGATCGCCGTGCTGGCCGGCGTGCCGCTGGTCATGGTGCTTGCCGCAGTGCTCGCCATCTTTGCGATGGACCGCAGCACCGGCACCCTGGTGACGTCTGGGCACAAGCGCGCATACCTCCTGCATGTGCCGCCAAGCTACGACCGCAGCAAACCGACCGCGCTGGTCATCAGCATGCACGGCGCTGCCCTGTGGCCCGGCATGCAGATGACGATCAGCCAGTGGAACCGGCTGGCCGATGCGCACGGTTTCATCGTGGCCTACCCATCCGCCGACGGCTTTCCCAAGATCTGGCACGTCGACCGCGTGCCGGGGCTGGCACTCGACGTTCGCTTCATATCGGACCTGATCGATGAACTCGAATCGCGGTACAACATCGATCCGCGACGCGTCTTCGCCAACGGTATGTCCAACGGCGGCGGCATGGCCTACGTGCTTTCATGCACGCTGTCCGACCGCATCGCCGCCATCGGCATGGTGGCCGCCGCGCAGTCCCTCGCCTGGAACTGGTGCACCGACCGGCGGCCCATTCCGATGATCTCCTTCCACGGCACCGCCGACCCCATCATCCCGTACGCGGGCGGTGCATCACCGGTGGGGCCCGCGGCAATGTTCCCGAGCGTTCCGGGCTGGGCGGCCAACTGGGCGCAAAGAAACGGCTGCCGCCCCGATCCGGTCGAATCGCCCG
>Ga0075030_100002041_pt1 | contig 18377 bp, 22 predicted proteins | sample LitLauG_LLR_2012_FD_71393 | JGI IMG/M metagenome (GOLD analysis project Ga0075030, IMG submission 71393) | Freshwater sediment microbial communities from Pennsylvania, USA - Little Laurel Run_MetaG_LLR_2012 | ecosystem: Environmental > Aquatic > Freshwater > Creek > Sediment | place: USA...
GAATAGCTACTGCGCGATTATCCTGAGGCGGATGGGCCAAATGGGGTGGTAATCGTGGCCAACATTTACCTATCCGGCTGCTGTTATCTATTCTCGCGGTTGGTTCTGGTTGGATGCTCGGCAAATAGGAGGTTGTCTAGAAACGGGCTTGGAGGAGATCAATGGCGATCTCCTCCAAGCCGACTTTTGGCCCAGAATTGCGTTCCGGTTAGCCCATGACTCATGCGTAGTCTGCGCAGGCCCGAATTTTCTGTGATGCGGAAGTTCGAGGGTTGCCGAAAAAGGGGCACTGATAAGTTTCTCGGTGCACGAATTGTGTATACTCTACCGCCACCATGAGACACCACAGATCTAGTTTCATTCTCCTTCTGTCGTTGATTCTGCTGAGCATTGCGGCAGTGACGCAAGACCGTGTGGCCGTCGCCGTCGATTCGTTACCACCTGTCAAGAAGATCGACCAGGTCGCGATTTCACCCGATGGGTCTCAGGTAGCCTACATCGTGGAGGGCGGACTCTCGGTGGTTGCTGTGACTGGTGGAACTCCACTCCGGATCGCGCCTGACCAGAAAGATGCAGTACGCGATGTGACGTGGTCTGCCGACAGCCGCCACATTGCGTGGTTGGCCGATTCGCCGGGAGATGTGCCCGCATCGCAACTGTGGGCCGCGTCGCCCGATGGCAGCAGCTTGGCGCCACTCGCCGCTTTGAGGGGCTACGCACAGACGCCGCGTTATTCCCCGGACGGAGCTAAGCTCGCCGTCCTATATACAGAGGACATGCCGCGCGTGGCTGGACCGTTGGAACCGATGACGCCGCTGGCCGGTGTGGTGGGCACGAAGATTTACGAGCAGAGGGTTGCGGTTGTCGATCTGGGGACGAACAAGATGACGCAAGTCACGCCCGCGGATACTTACGTTTACGAATACGACTGGATGCCGGACTCAAAGGGTTGGGTCGCGATTGCCGCTCACGGATCAGGGGATAACAACTGGTGGATCGCACGCTTGTACACTATCGATGCCGCGAGCGGCGCCATGCGCGAGGTCTATAGGCCGCAGTGGCAGATTGCGGAACCGCATGTTTCTCCCGATGGAAAGTCTGTGGCGTTCATCGAAGGGCTGATGAGCGATGACGGGCTGACTGGAGGAGACATTCATGTTGTGGCCATAACGGGCGGCGTTGCGCGCAATCTCACGCCGGGCGTTCAAGCTTCACCATCGTCGCTCGCATGGACGGGGCCGGACCGCATCAGCGTCGTAGCCAATGTAAATGGGAACTCGGGATACGCTTCGCTTACCGTGGCGGGCTATCCGGAGGGGTCGAGTTGGAAAGGCTGGACGGGAGAAGAACTGATAGGCGCAAGCACGGACGCTTGGGTCCCGGCAGCTGCGTTCTCGCGGGATGGATCAGTGACTGCAGTGGTGCGGCAGTCGGCGAACAGGCCGCCCGAAGTGTGGGCGGGGCCCATGGGCAAGTGGAAGCAGATCACGAACGTAAACGAAGATGTCCGAGCAAGCTGGGGTGAGAGCCGTAACGTCCAGTGGATGAATGGGGATACGCGGTTGCAAGGGTGGCTGATGCTGCCCAAGGATTACGATCCGGCCAAGAAGTATCCGTTGGTTGTGAGCGTGCACGGCGGTCCTTCGTGGGCCTGCATGTCAAAATGGCCGACGGGCAACATGGGGGATACGACGGCGGCCTCGCTGCTGGGCTGGTTCGTCTTGTGTCCGAATCCGCGCGGCAGTTATGGACAAGGAGAAGCCTTCACGCAAGGCAACGTGAAAGATTTTGGGGGCGGCGATTACCGCGATATCCTGGCCGGAGTAGACGCAATGATCAAGCAGTTTCCCGTTGATACGAAGCGGATTGGAATCAGGGGACACAGTTACGGCGGCTATATGACGATGTGGGCGGAAACGAAGACGCTCCGGTTCGCCGCAGCGGTTGCGGGCGCGGGACTCTCCGACTGGCAGAGCTACTACGGTCTGAACGACATCGACGAGTGGATGATTCCGTTCTTCGGCGCGTCGGTGTACGACGATCCCACGGTATACCAGAAGTCGGATCCTATTCGCTTCGTGAAGAAGGTGAAGACGCCGACATTGATTCTGGTAGGGGACCGCGATGGTGAAGTGCCGATGACCCAGTCGATCGAGTGGTACCACGCTCTGGAAACGATGAGGGTTCCGACGCAGATGGTGGTCTATCCGAATGAGGGGCACGTGTTCCACAAGCCGGCCGATGCCCGCGATTACACCTTGCGGATGCTGCAATGGTTCGACCAGTGGTTCGCGAAGGGAACGGATTAGGCAGGGTTGACGGCCGTAAGTGAAATCGCCCGCGCTGTGTTATCCAGAAACGGCGTTCGGGGAGATCGCTCCCTCGGTGCTCTATTGAACCTGACCTGGTTCGATAGATGTCCTCGAAGCCGACTTCTGGACAACGTGTGGGCATAACTTCCGGGTAGCCCGGGGTAGCCCGTGACACGCTCGCCATCGGTTTCTCGATGGGCTAGACTGGATCGACTTAACCGCGCTCTCTGTCGGATGACAAGCAGGCCCTTTTCGACATTCGTGCTGACGGAATGAACGGATTATGAAAGCATTGATTCGCGACCGATACGGTCCGCCCGACGTGCTCGAAGTAAGGGACATCGAACGGCCCGCACCAACGGAACGCGAAGTCCTGGTGAGGGTGCATGCGACCTCAATCAACGATTGGGATTGGCAGATGCTCCAGCGGCCGATGCTTCCGCTCGGCTTCAATACGCCACGTGTACGGATTCTGGGTTCTGACATCGCGGGACGGGTTGTCGCCGTCGGCAGCGGGGTTCAACGTTTCACGGTCGGAGACGAGGTCTACGGTGATCTGTCTCGCTTCGGGTCTGGCGGCTGGGGTGGATTTGCAGAGTATGTGTGTGCGCCCGAAGGCGCGTTGGTACGGAAGCCCCTTCGAATGACTTTCGAACAGGCCGCCGCACTGCCGCAAGCCGGGCAACTCGCAGTGCAAGGTCTCTTTGCGGTCGGACCGCTCAGATCCGGCCAGAAGATCCTCATCAATGGGGCGGGTGGCGGCGTGGGGACGATTGCCATCCAACTCGCCAAATCGCAGGACGTGGAAGTTACCGGTGTCGATAGCTCGGTGAAGTTCGAGATGATGCGGACTATCGGCTTTGACCACGTGATCGATTACAGAAAGGAGAACTTTGCCCAGAACGGGCGGCACTACGACCTGATCCTCGATACAAAAACGACTCGTTCCCCATTCGCGTACATGCGCTCGCTCAGTCCCGGGGGAACTTACGCCACGGTCGGTGGCGACCTATCCCAACTGATCCAGTTTGTAATTTTCGGATGGTGCATTCGGCAAAATACAAGCAAAACTGTCCGCTTGATCATGCTGAAGCAAAACCGGGACCTGCCATACCTGAACGAACGTTTTGAAGCCGGAAAGCTGATCCCCATGATCGACGGCCCTTATAAGCTGAGCGAAGCGCGGGAAGCCTTTCGTCGTTATGGGGCAGGCACCCACAACGGCAAGGTCGTCATCGCGATGGAATGAAAGTCGATCAGTTATCACAAAGGCTTTCTGACGCTCTGTCGAGGGTGAGTAGTCGGCAACCCTTACCTTACCGGGAACGAAGCAGGGCTTCGACGCCTAAGCGGCGGCCCTCTCAAATTAAAGATTCATGTGAATCACGCAACAGTAACCACAACTTTCCCTACCTGCGTGTTCGACTCGAGATGTTTGTAGGCCTCCACCGTCTGCGCGAACGGGAATGTCTTGGCAATCTTCGGGTGGAACCGTCCATCCGCCAACCGGTCGTACACATACCGCTTCGCAACTGAGAGCCTTTCCGGATTGCTCGTGATCTCCATCAAGACATAGCCGCGAAATGTCAGCCCCTTGACAAGCGCGGCAAACAGCGGAAAAGGCGTGGGTTGCATGGAGAGCGCACCATACTGAAAGATGATCCCACCTGGGGCAGCCGCCTCGGCCAGCTTTTCCAGAAATGGCCCGGCCACCGGATCGAAGGTCACTCGCGCACCCTTGCCGCCGGTAATCTCTTTCACACGAGCCCCGAAGTCTTCTTCCTCGGTGGCAATCACGTGGTCCGCACCCAAAGAAAGCAACTCTGCTTTCTTGTTGCTCTTGCGCGTGGTTGCAATTGAAACCGCGCCCTCCGTCTTCGCGATCTGGGTTGCGGCAATGCCAACACTGCTCGATGCGGCCGGAATTACCACGAAATCGCCTTTCGCCAGATGCGCAATCGCGATCAACGCACCATAAGCCGTCAGATACTGCATCCAAATCGCCGCGCCTTCTGCGGATGACAGGTTGGCGGGATATTCACCCAGAGCCGCGACCGGAGCGATTACTTCTTCTCCGAACATCGGGTATTGGTTCATGGAGAAGGATGGAATGGTCGCGACCGATTTGCCGACCCAGTTTTTGTCCACATCCGGACCGACGGCTTCCACCACGCCCGCTGCCTCATAGCCAAGACCAGCCGGAAGACTCGGGTGTTCGAGGTATTGGCCACGGATGAACATGAGTTCAGCCCGATTCAGCCCTATGGCGTGCACTCGAATCCGTGCCTCTCCCTGGCCCGGCTGCTTTGAGGCCTGCTCCTCGATCTTCAAAACCTCTGGACCGCCCAACTGATGAAAACGAACCATTCTTGGCATATAGGTTTCTCCCTCGCCCATTGGATTGCCGATCAGCCTGGAAGATTCGGACCACGTTCTAAGTCCCGTAAACCGTCGGCGCGGCATCCTCAGCGTCGCGCACTTTGGTGGACGCCGTAGATGCGCTGAGTTGAGAACGATTTCAAATCTAGTCGTCTTGCTCAACTCCTGGTTTGTCGGCAATGCGGAGGTAATTCGGGAGCCCTTCAGCGCATCGTTCTGGCGGTCCAGAAACTGATCGCGGCGTGGGAGGCCGCCAGTATGGCTCATCGGAAGACATCGAAACGCTCCAAGGCAAAAGCAATGCTTCGGCTAGCCGACTTGGAGCAGTCGAAGAATGCGGTTCTTCACTCACTCGGCGCAGCCAGTTCGCAAGAATCATACGGTCATGCCATCGACGAATTCATCGGATGGTATTATTCCGAACCGCGTCTGGCCTTTAACCGAACTGTCGTCCTTCGCTACCGGTTCTTTCTCGAACAGAAGAACCTGGCGCCCTCAACGATCAATGTGCGCTTAGCCGCTGTGAGGCGTCTCGCCTATGAAGCCTCCGACACTGGCCTTCTGAGCCCGGAGCTGGCCGCAGGAATCCGCCGCGTCAAATGTGCAAAGCGTCTGGGGATTCGGATTGGCAACTGGTTGACTGTGGACCAGTCCAGGACCTTACTTCAGAATCATCCGCATTCCACACCCGCGGCGTCCTGTCACCACTGGCGGTGACGATGCGCTGGCCGTCGGGCGAGAACTCCGCGCTCACAACCGCGTCGGTGTGGCCTTGCAGGGTGGCCAGCAGTCGACCACTTGCAGCATTCCACACTCGCGCTGTGTTGTCCTCACCGGTGGTGACGATGCGCTGGCCGTCGGACGAAAACATCGCGCTAAGAATGTCGCGGGTGTGACCTTCCAGGTCCGATGACACTTGCGGAAACGAGTTGACGACCGGGTTGTCGGCCTCGGGGGTATGGGCCGTTTGCCAGGCTCTGAGCTCTGAACGCAAGATTAAGGGGTGCCGCTCGATCGCGGTTAAGTGTCTCTAGGGCGCCGGCAGCTCCGACTGGCCACCCCGACTGCGTGCGTCACGAAGTGCACTATCGATCGGCTTCCAATTGTGGTGCTTTCCACTCCCGCCAGGAATTGCAGGCGTCTTTGCGATAACGGCTCATAAAATTATCCATATCCATGTCTTTCGGCGCCATTTCGAGGTCCAGAGTGTTCACGAAGCTGTAGCACATCCTCCACTTGAAGGAAGTCTTCTTGGCCTCGTTATGCAGTTCAGCTTCAACTGAAGCGCGCTTAGTCTCTCCCGGATGGAGTTCAAACCATTCCGTCGAGCTGCTAAGGTACACGTTAGGATTGTCCGTTTGGGGAGCGAGCTCCACCACCGTAATGCTCTCCCCGCTGGTATTGTCTACGGTGGCGTCAAAACGGATTTGCGAAGGCTCGTCTTTCTTCCCGGCCTTCACAGCTGTAAGGCTAATGTCCTTGGGAATCGGCTGCTTTCTTTGAGACGAAACAATTCCCCAAACTCCGGCCGCGATAGCCAGAAGTAATCCCGCGAACGCGCACCACCTTGCGAGGCCGGCGCGCCGCTCCTTAGATAGTCGTGCGACAGAGTTCAGCGCATCGGCGACTGGGTCTCCTTCCGGTTGCAGCACGGAGACAGCCCGAAGATAGGCTGGCAATGCCTCGATTGGCGTGTCATCGAGGAGAACAGGCAGGATCTTGCCAGCAGGCTGCGGCCATCGCTTTTCAGCAATTCGCAACTCACTCAGGGTGTACGCACCTTCGCGCAAGGAATCTCTACTTACGAGAAATATGAACAAATCGCATCGTTCGACGGCGTTCCGTATTCGGTCGTCGAATGTGATCCCCGGGAGCAGATCGATTCGATCAAAAAACACACGGCTTCCCGCGTTTCGCAAGCCTAATGCCAATCGCTCCGCAAGATCGCGCTGTTCGTGAGCGTATGAAATGAAGGTTCTCACGGGAGTAACTTTCCCTTTGACAACGGGTCTTGTCAACCAAATACGGATCTGGCGCGTTTCGTCTGAGCCAGATGGTAGGAAGAGCCAAGGCTAAGCCAAACATATCCCTCGGCCACGGATCAGTAGCCTGAAATCGCCTTGATTAGCCCCTCGTGGGGATGGCACCCCAGAAACGGGCTTCCGGGAGATCTCCTATCTGTTATCGACAGATGTCCCGGAAGCCGACTCGGGCCCGGAAATGATTTCTTGTTTCCCCCGCGCGCCTTCGACCAGCCGCCAGGGGTGGCGGAAGATAACCTAAGCTGATTCAGTGGAAACTGGATTTCGAGCATCTGCCCCAGAGAAATCTCGCGTTTTGGACCCGCGACCTGATAACCCCGGACACTCATCCCTTTTCGAATGGCGTGACAGCTCCGTTCGGCGCTGTCATCATCCAGCGCTGAGTAGGCGCAAGCGACAGTTCGCAGGAAGTTGCTTCTCACATCGTAGTTACTTCGAATGGGCACCCTGTGCTTGAGGGCGACAAACGGCTCGCCTTCCAGGGCACATGAGTCCGCACAACGATGCCAGAGAACACCACGCAGGTCGCCGATGCAGTCGGGGGAAATAGCCTGTGTTCGAAGTGCGGCGTTAATGCACGAATCGCTAGAGTCCTCATCGATTCAGTCGCGTACTTGCCACGTCCTGAGGGAGCAACGTTGTGAACCTCGTCAACGATGAGAAGATCATAGGGACGGGGATAGGTTGCTTCGCTTCCGGCAGCAAACGTCTCCCTGAAGGATCGGAGCGGCCGCTCGCGCTTTAAAAAGTTCATTGATGTGATAAGCCGCGGGAAGTGCTCCCAGGGATTGACGTGGATCCCACGTTTGCGGCGCAACTGGCTGATGCCTTCGCTATCGATAATTCGGAACTCAAGCCCGAACTTGTCTCGCATTTCGTCTCGCCATTGCAACTGCAGGGAAGACGGGCAGACGATCAAAACAGACCAAACCCGGTGACGCAGAATCATTTCCTGCACGACGAGACCCGCATCAATGGTCTTACCGAGGCCCACGTCGTCAGCGATCAGCAGGTTGACCCTAGGCATGGACAGAGCGCGAACTACCGGATCCAGTTGGTAATCGTCAATTTCTATACCACTCCGAAAGGGTGAGTACAGGGTGCGATCGTCGCTCTGCGAGATGGCACCCCACTTGACGGCAACGCTTGGAGACGAGTGGGATCGTCAAAGCTCGAAGGCTCAGGCAGGGCGGACCTTTCGTGTTTTGAGGTCCCGGGTTCAAGTTCCCAAATCACTTCGAGTTCTTAGCCCAAACCGTCGTCCTCAACCGAGGAAAGCTTCAGCAGGTGCGATGTGACTGGGCCCGCGATCGCTGGAGTCACTGCCGAAGGAACAATCTCAACAACGACAAAAGGGCGCTTGCGGACAATGACTAACTGACCGACCTCTGGACACGAAACCATAGAAGGCCCTTAAGAAAATCGCTCAGGGGCCAGTCATTGTACTTCAACGGGGTGGACCGCCCCTATGTTTGGTAGCACTGGGAGGAGTGCGCGGTGGCGCGACGCCGCAGGGCTCGAGCTTCTTTGGAGAGATTCCCCGATAGCGGTTTCCATTAAATGGAAGCGGGAGGCCGGATAAACGTCAGTGAATAGTAAATAAGTGCCGCGGTTTCAATAGCTTGGCCGCAACTTGTGCCTAGGGTCCGCTAATAGTTAGCGTCTCTCGATTATCGACCATCTAACCCGAGGTGCGCGAATGCGTTGAAAGGGAATTTGAGCCTTCTCCCTGGGCAGCGGTGTTGCGTCTGATCGGGTTTCGATCAATGGACGACCTAAGTTGCTCCTCATTCAGACCCCCGAGCATCCCTTACAATGCACTCCGTTTTTTCAACTTTCCTACTACTTTTGTTACACCTTGGCTTGCCCCCTGGAAGACTGCTTCGCGGGCGATTGCCTTGGCAGGGTTGGGGGATTCCAACGAGGAGGGCCACACAGGTCCGTTTCCGTTAAATGGAAACGCGATGGGTCATAACAACATAGGTCAAAACCAAATACGGTTCGTAAAATATTAAAGCTAAGGGGGTTAACAGCGGATCGGTATCTCACCGGCAGCGGTGTACCTCGAAAGCCAGATCTCGACATCTCCTGTTCTCAACCACCTGTGTATCTGGGAGCCTCTTTCTGACGGTGTCCCGCTAGTAGTTGGAAGTTAGAGGAGCGGCACTCGGGTTGATTCTAGGCGGCCTGCTGCTGGACTGCTGCTTGATCACATACTTTTCTTCCTAAGATGGTCTCCAGTTGCCAGAGATCCTTCCAGCCCATGAGGCGGCGGAAGTTCTTCTCTGTCGACAGAAAGGAAGCCGCCGCCCAACGCTGGACCATAGCCGCATCCCGCCAGCGGCAGACGCGCCGGGTCTGCATGCGCACGCCCGACTGCGGGCTTTCGATCAAGTTGGTCGTGGCTAGGCAGCGATGCAGAGACGGTGGAATGCCCAAGCGATTGATGGTGAAACATTCCTCCAATCCTTCCCCGCAAACTGTTCGCTGCCGCCGGCGATTCCTGCTCCAGCCAGTCGGCCAGTTTGCGCAATCGCGCTTCGCTTTCGAGTCTACGCCGCGCGCTACTAACTGCCCGAGTAAGTCCTCGACCGCCGCCGCGTTTTCTGTCGCTCCCTGCTGCATGCCCAGCACGTGCTTGTGTCCGGCTCGATCCACTCCCACGGCACTGATCCCATGATGCTCGCCAAATTGCATCCCGTCGATGTAGATCACCAGCAGATCGATCCCCTCGAAGCGTCGCTCCACTAGCTCCTTCAGGGCTGCTTCTCCCGCCTCCGCCGCTTCCCGGCTCACCGTCGACTTCGACACCCCGCAGGTCGAAGCCATCTCCGGCAGCACCTCCGCATACTGCCGTGTGGAGATGCCGCGCATCAGCACGTCCAGCATCCGCTGGCTCATCCCGTTTTCCTGCACCGCCTCGTAGGCGGGGATCGCCACTTCGCCGCCGCCTTTCTCCCGCAGTCGCGGCTTCGTCACCCCCAGTTTGCGTTCTTTCAAACACACTCGCCCCGCCTGCCGGCCATGCCAGAGCAGGCCTCTGCGCCTCTGGCCGGGCGTTCACGGCCCCGCCACTTGCTCGGCCGAGAGTTGCAAGACGGCTTCAATCGTCGCTCGCCAGGCTACATCGATCAGCTCATCGACAGCCAGCCGCGATTGCTCGATCAGATCGACCATGGGCAGTAGTCCTTGCCCGTGGCGGCTGAAGAACTCCGCCAGTCTCTTGCTGTTGGTTTGTCCTTGGGTGGAAATGGTGCCATAGCTTTTCTTCAAGGCGGTTCTCCTTTCCATGAGAAAGTTTCCAACCCGACTCTACCAAGAATCGGGTCGAGAACCGCCCCTCAACCTCTAACTAGAAATGGGCCACCGTCCTCTTTCTTAGGTACCCGGAATTCCGCGATGTGAGCACATTTGGCCGAAGTGCTGTTTTACAAAACGAAACAGCTTCCAGGTTGATCCAAACTCTGGGTATTACATTGATTACTCAGGGTTTCGCAACTTCGTGGCCGGACCGAGATTGGTTTCCGCGGGGGTGGAAATCACACATTTTCGCGCCGATTGCAGACGTTCTAGCTGAGCAAGAGCGCGATAAAGCCGATTCTCGCTTGCGGTTTCATAGCGGCCGTAATGGTCACATAGTGCCTCAATGATGTCTTTGCTGAACTTCGCTGGGAGTCCCGGGTTAATCAGCTCACGCTCAGAATCCCTCATGAGCCGTCGGAGTTGCTGGTCCTCTAGGCTTGGTTTGTGTGAAGGGGGGTGGAGGTATTCTGCCAGTGCATCAACCTCGAGCTTGGCCGCCCGTTTAACCCGGATGATGCCAAGCGCGATGCGCTGGACAAGAAACTGTTCCACTGCTCCGCACGGCTCATATTGGCGCTTGAGCTGCCGACACAGGGCGATGTAGCTGCGTTGGTCATCAACTTCGCAGATCCCTTCAGCGGCAAGCCCATGTTTTAAGGCATTGAATCTTGTTTCGCTTGTATCTTTCAGTCCGGTGCTCTTGCCTGCATTCTGGTTGTGAGCGACGGCTGGCAATTGATCATTCTTCGACATGCTGAATCCCTTGCGATATCCAATTGTCCGGCTTTCGATTGATGCATGGGAATACAGAAATCGCCAAGAATCAGATATTAAAACAATTCAGAAGGATCGTTACCCTCCTAATATGCTGGTCACACAATGATCACTGTGATACGCGCCGCGCTGTTCGGTTGTAGCACGGGCATGCTGGCCTTATCTAATCAGTATTTGTGCAAGCGGCTTTTCCAAATCTGATCAGGAGATTGTCTGGTTCGTGTCGATAGTGTGGCCACCAGGTAAGCGGCAAATTCCCGAATCAGGTCTGGTGATTGTCTGGGCTTCGGCTGAAAGGACGGTCCGCCTGACCGTCCTACGCCGTAAGGCGTTGAATCAAGGCGATCCAAAAGGACAGGAGCGCATGTGGGGAGCGAGAACACATCCACTCAGGGCCATCTCTACCAGCCAAGTTGCATCAGCGACACCGTGACCAGCACGATTGGATGAACAACATCTCACCAGCCCCGATTCTGCGATCGGCACCCTCGCTTACATTTGCGTTGCGAGGTTCAGATTCTTACTCGGACTATTGAGGCACAATGCGTATCTGCATCAGCACGTCGTTCTCATCATCGTCGACAAGGTAAGACATGGCGTCATCCAAATGGAGCAGCCAGATCGTGGGACTGATCTTCTGGAGGATCTTGCCTCCCATGCCGAGGCTGTTGTCGACATCGGAGAAGGCTACGACGGGAGCTCGAGTCGAACCGGTCGTTGGCTGCCGAACTGTGTGACCATTCCGAAGCTTATGACTGTTCCTTTCGTAAAGGAGACAATCAACACTTCGCCCGCAGGATTGGGATTGTTTGGCAGGCCGTTGTAGTACCTCACGAAATTCGACGGCGAGGTCCCGATGCCGAAGTCCGTAGTCGCGCCCGCCGAGCCTCCTTTCTACTGGAGACAGAGGTGGTTGCGTCTTCGCACGGACATTTCCATTTTCAACTAACTCCGATGCCAGGCCCATCTCTCGAAGAAACGCGCCTTGAGCGCCCCGTGTTTCATCGCTGTCGCCTTAGTGTAAGGGTCGAGCGGCGTCTGGATGCGGCTGGGGCGAGCGGGAACTGGACGGTCTTAGGCTCGGCCTTGCCTTTATTCACCAGCCAGCTAGTAAGCGAGTGTCGGAGATTTTCGCTTGGCGGAGATGACCGTCCTGTTAAGCCGCCTTTATAGTGGGAGAATGACGCCGTGCGCCAGTGAAGACCTTTCCGGGACCAAGCCGCCTGTCAGAATCGCGGTGGACATGGACGAGGTGATTGCCGATTACTTCGGCGAACAGGTTGCCCGCTATGAGTCATGGAGCGGCGTAGCAGTCGATATCTCGGCGACCGAAGGAAAGAGGTTGCGGGAGTGCGTGCCGCCTGAGCACCGGGAGTTTGTTAGCAGGCTTCCGCGCACGCCGGGGTTCTTCGCCAATCTCAAGATGATCGAGGGAAGCCGTGATGCACTTGAGGTACTGTCGCAATATAGCCAAATCTATATCGTCAGTGCGGCGACTGAGTATCCCAACTCGTTGTGCGAGAAATTCGACTGGCTGGCAGCGAACTTTCCGTTTATCGATTGGCGGCAGATCGTGCTTTGCGGCGACAAGTCCATCATTCGCGCCGAATACATGATCGACGACAACATCTACCACCTGCGCCGATTTGAAGGCGAGAAGATCCTCTTCGACTCACCGCACAATCGCAAGGTGCCGGACGCGGTGCACCGCGTGCATAATTGGGACGAGGTGCTGTCCTTCTTCCGTGCTCAGGGCGTGCTCCCCTCCAGCTAGAATTGATTCAAGAATCGGACTCTCCAAGGCCACTGCCTAGGTCATACACATTGGCTGGAGGTACGGGTGAGCACCAGGTGTTGGTGATCGGAAACCTCAGTGATCACCTGAAAGGCGCGGCCATACATGATCAGTTCAAAACCGGCCATACTTTAGAAGCCGTCCACGACATAGGTTGTTCTATCCTGCCGCCTGCTGCGGTGGCAAGCCTGTTTTTGTGCGCCAACTACGGGGGCTGCATTTCAGCACGTGGCCATGATGCAGCAAGCGATCGAGCATTGCGGTAACCGCTGCGTTGTCGCCCAGCAGTTGTCCCCAGTCGTCGACAGGCCGGTTCGAAGTAATGATTGTGCTGGCACGCTCGTAGCGTCGCATGATGATTTCCAGGAGCTCCTCGGCGGCGGTGAGGGATAACTTGCGCATGCCCAGGTCATCGATGATTAGCAAAGGCACCGTGACCAGAGACTCGATGTAGTGTTTGCGGGTACCGTCGATGGAGGCTTCGGCGAGTTCCTCGAGCAAGGTGTGGGTCTCGCGGTAGAGCAGACGATAGCCCTGTTGAATGGTGGCTTGTCCAATGGCCTGGGCAAGATGACTCTTCCCGCTGCCGGGTGGACCGACAAACAACGAGTCTTCGTGACGGGCGATGAAGGCAGCGGTCGCGAGATCGAAAACCAGACTGCGATTCATCTTGGGATTGAAAGTGAAGTCGAAGTTATCGATGGTTTTTTGTGGATCGCGAAACTGGGCTTGCTTGCGCCGACGTTCCAGCAAGCGGTCGCCACGACGAGTGAGTTCGTCGGAAACCAGTGATTGTGAGATTGCCGGACGGTCTGCGGTTGGCCATACCGGAATGGATGTTGAGCGCGGATATTTGTGAGCGTCTGCGAACAGAAACGAAGCCACAAATCTCGCTGGATGCACTCATCGAGTTGCGGATCCTCACAGATGCCCAGCATTCCATGGTGGCGGGCGATAGGCGTGGTTGTGCAGAATCCTCAGCAGGAGGACAGGATGCACAACCACCACGAGAAGCCGGTCGCGCGGCAGCGCAAGCTTCACTTCGAAGACGACGAGCTCTGGATAATATTCCCCGAGGAGGTGCGGGAACGTTGCCGCGAGCTTTGGCAGGAAATGTTGGCCAGCGTTCTGCAAGGACGCGAACGGAGGCCAGATGAGCGAGAAGATTAAGCAGCATCATCTGGAGCGCGGAGCTTATGTCTACGTGCGGCAATCCACGCCGTATCAAGTAAGGAATCATCTGGAAGGAAAAGAACTACAGTACTCGCTGGCAGAGCGGGCGAAGCAGTTGGGCTTCGGCAAGGTAATTGTGATTGATGAGGACTTAGGTCGGTCCGGTGGTGGCCGGCAAGAGCGCCCTGGGTTCGGCCGCCTCTTGGCGGCGGTCTGCCAGCGATCAGCCGGAGCGGTGTTCGCCCTGGAAGCTTCGCGGCTTGCTCGCAACAATCGAGATTGGCATCATCTGGTTGATCTGTGCGCACTCACAGAGACACTACTGATCGACACGGATGGAATCTATGACCCGCGGCTGCTGAATGATCGTTTGTTGCTCGGCTTGAAAGGTTCCATGGCGGAGTTTGAACTCGGGCTGTTACGACAACGCGCGCGCGAGGCTTTTGAGCAAAAAGTGAAGCGTGGGTTCGCGTTGTGGGAAGTATCGGTCGGGTTTGTACGCAGCGAGGACGACTGCATTGAGAAGACGCCGGATCGACAGGTGCAACAGGCGATTAGCCTTGTGTTCCAGAAATTTCGCCAACTGGGAAGCGCTCGGCAAGCGACGATCTGGTTTTGCGAAGAGCAGATTCAGATTCCCCATGCCAAGCCAGGCGCGGCGGGGCGGGAAGTCATATGGGCGCTGCCGAGCAGCGGAAGAATCCGTCAGATGCTGAAGAACCCCTGTTTATGCCGGAGCATTTGCTTATGGGAAGACAGCTCCTCGAACGGTGATCGAAGAGGGACGAGCTCGCCAGCGCTCTCGTTATCGCAAGCCGCAAAATGAGTGGAAGGTTTTGCTTGTGGACCATCATCCGGGGTACATAAGTTGGGAGGAGTATGTGGAGAATCAAAAGCGGCTGGAGGCCAATGTGGCCTGGGCGGGTGGTGAAGGAAGCGGCGCTGCGAAAGCGGGCGCAGCTCTGTTGTCGGGATTGTTGCGTTGCGGTCGCTGCGGGAGGAAGGTGCAGGTGGCCTGGGATTCAAGGCAGCATCCGATCTCGCGATTCCTTTGATTCCAGATCGCTCGTTCTCACCTCACCTACCTCAACTCGCCGTCGCGGCCGTCGCCCGCAAGGTGGTAGGGGCACCACGAGGACGGGCGAAAACCCCACCTGAACGTGGCGAACCACCATATTCTTTTGTTCTTTTTGTTTTTTTTCGTTTTTTCGCGAATTACGTAATTACGCACTCTGACGCATTCTGCAAACCCATCACATTCGGCCTAAGTTGGGATCATGGAAAACGATGAACTCAATCTGATCGAGCTGCCCCGACATCTTTAGCGACGAGGATAAGGCGCGGAAGTTTATCGAAAAGCTACGCTGGCCTGATGGTCCAGTCTGCCCGAAGTGCGGCGAAGTCAACAACACCTAGCGCATAGGAAACCGGCAGCCTTAGGCGGTGCTTCGTGAGAATCTCACCCCACCTGTTAACCGCACGTTGAGCTAGTTCATCCGCCGTAGATGTGGTTTTTCCCTTCTTATCAGTGACCACGTAGGAGACAACAGATTGTTCTCCGAGCGTTATCTCACCAATCAAGGAAGCCTTGGGCTTTAGCGCCCTGCCCCTCCTTTTTCTCCTTAACTTGAGATATTTACGTGCATTCGCAATTTCCCTGCACGCCATCACAACCTCGTCTGCGTGAACTGCAGCAACAATTTTCTTTCTTTTTTCCAGCGAAATACTTCCCGCGTCGTTCGCGATCCAATCTTTCAAGTGCCAGCAGTCTATAAAAAGGTGAAACAGATCATCTTCATGTTCTTCCCTGGGTTTGTTGGGGACGGCAATTCGTGTGAGGCCGCGCCGAATTCTTAGGTATTGTTCCTGCCAGGACATGACACAAATCTAGCACCGTAGTGTCTCGTAAGGGCGAATACGGTCGGAGTAATGAGTCGATGCGTGTGACTTTGGCGGTCGAAGCTGAGAACGAAAAATCGAGGCGGATGGTCGTGGAGATCTCTTGGGACGGAGTGTGGTCTGCGGAACTTGATCAAGTGCGGATGCATCTTGTCGTCAAGGAAGTTCCACTCGGCGGGTAGAAGTGACAGGGACTAATGATGTGGACGGGCATGGGCTGGGCTGAGGCTTCCGGAACATGGCGCTGGGCGCGGAGTTTGAAATGCACGCTGGAGGTGCAAACCAACGTCCCCTGCCGGTCCGGGTTCTACGATAAAAACTAGATCTCGAAATTCCGGTCCGCTAGTTCTTCACAGGCCCCATCCAATCCCGGAAATAACGACCCCGCCGTGATGCCCATGTATCTCAGGTCACGAACAACGTCTCGGCGATCACGAACAGGGAGATCGATCGCGGAGAGATACGTCTTTTTACTCAGCTTCTCTTTCTCTCTAATATATGACTCAATGTCATCGACACTCGTAACCGTCGTGGCGGCCTGTTGTGGAATCATGCGCTCATTCTCGATGGACATGAACTCTCCAATTGACAGATGAGGCCCTGGAAACAGCAGAAGGAGAATCTGTTGCCAATCGATTTTCCATTCTCGTTGATCAAACACGAAGACTCGAACTCTGGCGTCTGGGTCCGCCTTGGCAGCCATTTCATTGGAGATGTTCCGATACGCGAAGAATGCCGCCACGTACGGGGAGTACGTCCAGTCTAATAGGGGAGTGGGATAGCCGTGATGTTGAATCAAGTTCAAGAAGGCACCGAACTCGTCCGGAACTCCGAAATTGAAAACATGTTTTGTTCTCGCACTGAGATGGTTGCGAAGAACTCCGATGTCCTCATTCCGAAACCGCACAAGATCGGCCCGTCCGGTGCGGTGGAATGAAGTCCTCAGCCGATGGGGTTTGCTCTGTCCCCGGAAGAGATATCGCTGGCCCCTCAGACCAGAAACATACTTCTTGAACTCGCCCCAGTCATTTTTTGTTGCGTCAATCTCCGATGGTTCGCCGGCTTTAGAGCGCGGCAAGATGCAATCCCCACCTATTCCTAGATTTGTTTTCCAGGATAACGTCAATGCCGCGTGATCCCATGAAATCGTAACGTCGGCATACTCAGAGAAGACAAGGTCTTTGTACATATCTTTGATGGCATTCCAAGTAGTCATATTTGCAGTGTTGGGATCGATTGGGAGAAGCGCATCAGTGCGTAACTGACATTGCGCATCTTTGTTCTTCGTTCTGAAGGACGCAGCCGAGCTGGGCATCGCCTTATTTGCAGGGTGAGTATAGGCCACACCCTGGTAATAGGTTTCGCGGTCGTCGATGTTGACGATGATAGTTCCGTCCCCGCCAGAGCCCGTAAAAGTTCCCATCCACTGTCCGTTCATTGGACCATTCTAGGTCTGTGGAAGAGCGACGGTAAAAAATCTTCGAGCGACAGCAAATTGCCTTGCTGTCCTACTTCGTGCGGCAGCGTCTGCGATCTGGAGGCGGCTGCTGCTTGTCGGCTCGCTCTACCATGCCATATTCGCGCAGCAAGGCGTGGGCTGTCCCTACCGTCGATTGCTCTGCAACAGCATCGCGCGCGTGCTGCCGGCATAGGCTTTGAACCACTGGCGGGAATACACAGCTTGGGTCTGCAGCACAGCGCCCAGGATCTATTTGCGTGCACACTACAGGCGCCAGGACGGGCGATCGTGGCGGTGATGACTTAGGTGTCCACAGAGCCCCGCGCTTGCGACCCTGCCGTGCCCAGCGTTCGCGGCGTTGCTGCTCCGTCACGATCATGGCCAACAATATAAACCCGCGCCATCAGTTGAAATCATGCCCGAATTCATGCCCGATAGCTCGCAACAGGTTGTCACCGAACGTCACCGATTGCACCGTTGGGCAAATGGAAGGTGCTGAAAACACTGATGAACAGCGGCTAAGAGAGTAGGCCCGGAGGTTTTCTAATCCGAGGGTTGCAGGTTCGAATCCTGCCGGGCCTACCAGATTGTTCTCTTCGTTCAAGTCAAAACTGAAGCCCGACCGCGCTGCTCAGAAATGCACCCAGCGGAGACATTTTGCGGCACGAGGCGGCAAAAGTCGCCATGAACTTGGGGCTGCAGACTTGCTTGTCGGAGAACTCCACGGCAGTGCCGAGATCGCGAAGCTTGAGGTCCTCCACAAATTCGTGATCGCACGGGAAGCCTCGCGGGGGGCGCGAGAGCTTGGTGGCATCGTCCCAGTTCAGAAGCTTGCGGACGGCACGCCATTCCTGGGGGCGCGACACCATGGCGCTGCGGACCTTGAGCAGCGTCGGCGGTTCCGGATGCCACAGGCCGCATGCGGCAAAACATCCGCCGGGCTCGAGATGCAGATAGAAGCCGGGCGAGTGAACGTCTTTGCCGCGGTGCGAAAAGCGCATGGCCAGGTTGGTTTTATAAGGACGCTTGTCGTGAGAAAAGCGCGTGTCGCGGTAAATCCGGAACAGCGACCCGCGCGTGGGCCGGGCGTCGGCGACGAGATGAGGACTGATTTCGTATAGCGGCGCGGCGAAGGCGGCAATAAAGGTCAGGGCGGGCTGACGCACGCAAGCTTCGTATTCATCCTTGTGGGCCTGAAACCAGTCGCGATTGTTGTTGCGTTTGAGGCGGGTCAGAAAGCG
>Ga0075030_100002042_pt1 | contig 18370 bp, 14 predicted proteins | sample LitLauG_LLR_2012_FD_71393 | JGI IMG/M metagenome (GOLD analysis project Ga0075030, IMG submission 71393) | Freshwater sediment microbial communities from Pennsylvania, USA - Little Laurel Run_MetaG_LLR_2012 | ecosystem: Environmental > Aquatic > Freshwater > Creek > Sediment | place: USA...
GCCTACGACCGCGCCGGCGACGTGCGCCAGCTCAGCGCGCTTGCGTCCAAACTTCTCGCACGCGCGGCCGAGCAGCTCTCCTAAGCCCTGCCTCCGCGCCCAATTTCACAGACTCGATTGAGACGGTCTAAACTGTCTTCATGGTGATCCAGTCAGAAGAGCGCAGCGTCAACCTGCGCCGGCGGCAGACCACGCGGCTTGCCCCCCTTCCCTTGGCGCTTGCGGCGATGTTAGCCGCCGTCATTTTCATCGTCGACACCGCCACCGATCTCGAGATCGCGGTCGCCGTCTTCTACGTGATCGTGGTGCTGATCTGCGCCACCCAGCTCGATCGTCGCGGACTACTCTTCGTCGCCTGCGGCTGCATGACCCTGACGATCATCAGCTACCTGATGACACGAAGCGGCGCTCGGGAAGCGGGCCTGATCAATGGCGCCATCAGCTTGACCGCAGTCGCTGCCACCACCTACCTCGCTCTGCGCATGCGGGCGGCGCAGTCGCTGGCCCACGAAGCGCGTGCGCAACTCCTCCAAGTGGCGCGCGTGAGCGCGCTCGGCGAACTAACCGCGACCATCGCACACGAAGTAAACCAACCGCTGGCCGGCCTGTCTGCGCACGGGGCAGCGTCGATCCGCTGGCTCGACGCTGATCCGCCCAATATTGCGGAGGCGCGCGCCTCGTGCCAACGCATCGTCGATGACGCCCAGCGCGCCAGCGCTATCGTCCAGCGCGTACGCAATCTTATGCGCAGGATGCCGCCAACACCGACGCCGACCGACGCCAATGATGCGATCCGCAGTGTGTTGGGCCTCGCCGCAGGCGAACTGCAACACCACCGAATCCTGGCGCGTTTGAGCCTCGATGGCGCGCTACCCCTGGTGATGTCCGATCGTGTGCAATTGGAGCAGGTCATCTTGAACCTCGTGCTCAACGCGATTGACGCCCTGGCTGCACCCGACGTCGATGTCCGCGATCTGTTCATCCGCACGATGATTGAGCAAGGCAATCAAATCCGTGTGTCGATCGCCGATACCGGCGCCGGCGTCGATTCCCAAAGTCGCGAACGACTGTTTGAGGCGTTCTACACTACGAAGGCAAACGGCGCAGGCCTTGGCCTCACCCTCTGCCGTTCCATTGTCGAAGCGCAGGGCGGGCGCATATGGGCCGACGCCAATGCGCCGTGCGGACTTATCGTAAATTTCACGCTCCCCTTTGAGGGCGAGGACAACTCATGACAATGGTGGCCGATCCAGCAGAGCGCGGACTTGTGTTTCTCGTCGATGACGACGCCTCGATAAGAAGCGGCATCGACAGCCTGTTGCGGTCCATGCAGCTCGACGTACGCTGCTTTGCCTCCGCCGCGGAATTTCAAAACGCACCGCGACCTGACCGGCCCGCCTGCCTCGTGCTCGACATCCGCATGCCTGGACGCAGTGGACTCGAAGTTCAGCGTGATCTAGGCGACGCTGGCGATGATATTCCCGTCATTTTTCTGACAGCACATGGCGATATACCGATGTCCGTGCGCGCCATGAAGGGCGGCGCCGTCGAGTTTCTGACCAAACCCGTAAGCGACCAGGATCTTCTCGACGCCATTCATGCGGCGCTTGCGATCGCGCGCGAGCGGCGCGCTGGCGCGGCCGCGATCGGGGATTTGCGCGCCCGTTACCAAGCGCTGACGCCTCGTGAACAGGAAATCATGACCAAGGTTCTCGCCGGCAGATTGAACAAGCAAATTGCCGTAGACCTCGGGGTCAGCGAAATCACCATCAAAGTTAGCCGCAGTCAGCTCATGCGAAAGATGCGCGCAGGCTCATTGGCCGATCTAGTACGCATGGGCGAAAGACTGCGCACCTGATCCACGCGCCCTATTCCGGAGAATGACGCAAAGGCGAACTATCCTATCAGCAGCATAGACGTTTCCGAGAGTGGGGAGCGCGCCGCGCGCTTGCCGCTAGCCCCGGTATTGAAAGGGCGACTTGGACGGTGAGCCCGACGCGCTAGCCCACGTTTGTATAGGTTTGCTTTGAAGCGAGGCGGCTCGTTGCTGTAACAAAGGCGCGTCAGCGGTTCGATGCGAGTGCGGCGGGGTCCGGTTTCAGTTCGGGCGGTTCCAGAGGCCGCGTTCTCGGTGTTGGCTGGCCCGCCTCACGTCTCGTCCATTCCCGCGGAATAGCGGCTTCGAGTGCGTCATCGACAGTGACGATGCCAAGGATGCGCCCGCTCGGGTCGAGAACGGGAAGGCTGAGCAGGTTGAAGTCGGCCATCCGGGTGGTGACGGCAATAATGTCGTCCTCGGGCGCGGCGACTACCGATTGGGGGTCGGCGGCCTCGCGCAGCAAAGTGGCTGGGTCCAGTTGGAGGGCGCGGACCAGGCTAAGCGTCCCGGCCAAGGCGCCGTCCTCGCGCAGACTATGAATGGTGGTCAGGGCTTCCGGCTGCTGAGTGACGGCGCCGCGTAGCTTCTCAAGCGCATCGGCAATGCTGCAGTCTTCCGACAAGGCCAAATAGTCCGTGCCCATGAGGCCCCCGGCGGTGGCATGATGATAGCCGAGCAGCGTCATAACTTTCGTGTTCTGCGGTTGGGGAAGCAACTCCAGCACTCTGCGGCGGCGGTCCTGAGGAAGCTCCATGACAGCATCGGCAGCGTCGTCGGCCCGCATTCGCGTCAACACGTCGGCGATATCCTGATCGCTGCGAGTGTTCAGCAATTGGGCCTGCCTGTCGTCGTCAAGTTCCTCGAATACGTTTGCCTCCAATTGTGGGTCCGCATGGACCTGGGCGAGCAATAAATCCTGTTCCTGCGCCGAGGCGCCCTCGATGATGTCTGCGATTTGGGCGGGCTTAAGGAGGCGAATTCGACTGGATACGGCGCGGCCCTTGGGGGATCGCTGGCTGTCAATCAGCGGCAGGAACTCATGCCAATCGCGCGCCGGATGGGTCTCGTGAGGGCCGAAGTGGAACCAGGAATGCCTATGAACGTCGAAGCCGCTAACGACCCAGCCCTCCGCTACGGCTGCAAGGCGAATATCATAGGCTTTGACCAGAGCGCCGCGGGCGACATCAACAAGCCGGTGTCCGAGAATATCCTGCTTGAGCAGCACTTCCCCGTCGCGACGTTCAAAGGCGCGCTTGGACAACGCCACGGCCTTCAGCCGGATCGTGTCGGGGTCCATGCTAACGATATCGCCGACCGGAACAAAGACGCTGCTCGCGCCGACGCCAACCACAAGGCCAGTGAGCAGCGGATAGTGATCATCCCTGATCCGGGTGATGGCGTCCTCAAGCCTGCCAATCACATTGCCGTTTGCATCGAGGACTTCGTGCTTGAGCACAGAGACAAGAGAAACGGTGCTTTCGAGGGCGTCAGCGGAGCTGGGGGTCACGGGGGCGATCTTCTTCGAAGAGGTTGGGCCGGGTGAAGTGAATTGCGCCAATTTAGGCGGAAGGGGCTCACCGGCCAAGGGCGAGTTGGACGACGCGGACGATGACCAGGATCATGGCGATCAACAGGTAGGCGCGTAGGACCCCAAGCCCGATCAGGCTCTCGGGGGAATGCTTTGGGGCGGTGAGCAGAGCCAGCGGCGGCATACGCCACGACGTCCGGAGCGTCGGGTCGACTTTTCCACTGACCCCCACGGCGGGCCGGAAGCGCCGGTAGATCACAAATCCCAGCCCCCCGCCCGCGGAGAGAACGCTCCCAGCTGCGAGGATGGCGATGATGGCGGTGGCGTTGAGATTGGGAAACAGGACACCTGCGGTAAGCACCAGGGAGAGCATGACGAGGATCGCGATGATCGCGGATGTGAAGATGTTCATGGCCCGCCCATTGACCCAGGGGCCGAGGACCTGACGGTCATTGCACAACAACAGCAGAAACACAGTGGCTGAAGGTAGCAAGACACCCGCCAGGACTTGGACGCCCACGGTCAGCAGGCCCAAAGGGCTGCCCGGCAACAAGACGATGACAGCCGAAATCACCAGGATTCCCGCAAACACCGCGTAGAATATCTTGGCGTCGGAAAACTTCCGGTGCAGCGAGTGCTTCAGTCCCAGAACATCGCCCAAGGCGTAGGACGTCGCCAAACCCACGGCGGCGGCGCCGATGATCGAGGCGTCGATCAGCGCCACCGCGAACAGCACGCCCGCAGCTTTCCCTACATACTTCTCAAGCCCGCGGGCGACACCCCCCGCGTCAGTGAAATGACCGAATTCGGCGCGACCGTGGAAAGTGGCCGCGGTGAAGGCTATGATCGCAGCCGCACCAACGATCACGATCCCGATTCCGAGCCACAGATCGAGTCTCTCGTAGGTCATGAACCGCGGCGTGATGCGCTTGTCGATGATGTAGGACTGCTGGAAAAATAGCTGCCATGGGGCAATCGTGGTGCCGATGATCGCGATGATCAGCAACACAACCTGGGAAAGGTCCGCGCCCGCGGGCATGCCAGGGATCAGGAAGTCATGAGCGACCTGCCGGATGTCAGGGTGGACCATGACAACAATCGGCACCAGCAGAAGCGACCCTGCCACCAGCGCCATGCAGACTTGTTCGAAACGTTTGAAGGAGCCGGTGCTTGCAGCGGCCACTATTACGCCAGCGGCGAGAAGGACGCCCGGAATATCCGGGAGGCCAAGGTAGTTGAGACCTAGGCTGATGCCGATGAACTCAGTGACGATCGTCAGCGCATTGAGGATAAAGAGGTCGATCACGCTGAACGCGCCCCAGAACTTCCCGAAGCGTTCTAAAATCAATCGAGCGTGTCCGACACCGGAGACCACGCCTAGGCGCAGAACCATCTCCTGGTTCACGTACAGCACCGGCACCAGCAGCAACAGCACCCAAAGTAGGCTCGTGCCGTAGACCTGGCCGGCTTGAGCGTACGTGCCGAACGCGCCGGCGTCGTTGTCGCCGACCATGACGATTAGGCCTGGCCCAACGACGGCAAGCAGCGTCATCAATCGGGCTTGCAGCCCCACGCGAGGGGCCTCGTCGCCTAGACGAATGGTGCCGAACGCACCGTGAATGTCGCCGATATGGGCCGTATCGAGCGCCGCTCTCGGCTGAGGCTCTGCGGCCGCCCCAGGCTGAGGCTCTATATGGGTCTCCGACATAGCCACTTGCCTCCCGAGACGGCTGGGGAGCATTGCTCCGCCGCGGTTCGTCACTCTTGAGCGCCGCGCGCCTTAGCCTTGTCTATGGCGCTGCGCCCGCCGTCGGTTTTAGAAGCCCCGCGATAGCGCCCAGCAATGTCGATTTGCCCGAACTGGAACGTCTAAGCAAACCCACGATTTGGTTTTGCCGCATCAACATCGCTGAGCACAAGCAGATCAGGGCTCGCGCCCGTCTTGAACACGTTTTTCACGCCCTACGCGTTGGTTGTAATAACATATCACCGCGTCCAACTCCTTTGGCGACGGATGATGAGGCGAATGTCGCCGACACGAGTGCGCTCAAGAACGTTTGGTTGAAGCGACGGCAGAAAGAGCGTTGCGAGCCAACCGGAGTCAGCGGCAGGTTCGGGCGGCGCGACGATCAAGCGGGCAGTCGCGGAATTGGACATGCCGAAAAAAACGTCAGCGGCTAGATACGGATCAGCGCAGAGTCCCGCTGCACGCGACCAGGGAGAGCCTAGATGACCGACCCAGCGCCAGAACACCCGCTCATAAGTCTTAAGGAGTTTCGTAAGCGGCGGAAGCCGCATCGCAACATCAACGCCGAGCACAAGGAGAATCTGTCAACATTGAATACCGTCGCTTTGTGGATCACCCTTCGCGTGGGCACGATGGGCTTTTTTCTGATCATCTTTGGTTGGACGGTGATTTGGCTGGGTTGGAACCTGCTCGCTCCGCCGTCGGTGCGCTTCGACCCGCCAATGGGGTTCGTGTTTTACCTGTTCATTTCGAACGTGATTCAAATTTTGCTGATGCCGCTGATCATGGTCGGGCAAAACTTGCAAGGCGCCCACGCAGAAGCCCGCGCTGAGTACGATTTGGAAATCAACGTTAAGGCTGAGCAAGAAATTGAAATCATCTTGCATCACCTCGAAAACCAAAATGAGCTCCTCCTTTCACTCTCGAAAAGCACCAATGAGATGATGCAGCGGATCTTGATTGCCGAAACGAAGGGCGCCTGACGTGCGCACGTTGTCCAGGCCGAACGCAACTGGTCGACTTGGCGGATCATTGGAGCTGAGCTCACCGACATGAAGACTGCCTCAACCAAGCTTTCGCCTCTGCCGGCTGCAGCGCTGACCGCGCTCGGCATCGTCTATGGCGATCTCGGCACCAGTCCGCTCTACACCCTGCAGACCGTAGTCGAGGCTTTCGGCGCCAGGTTCACGCCAGAAAGCGCGCTGGGGGTATTGTCGCTGATCATTTGGACCTTGATCATTATAGTCTCGGTGAAATACGCGCTCCTGGTCATGCGCGCCGACAATCACGGCGAGGGCGGCATCCTTGCCCTGATGTCGCTGGTGGGGTCTAATCGCGGTCTCGCAGGTCCGGCTTCGCTGCTCACCGCCGCTGGGCTTCTAGGCGCTGCGCTGATCTATGGCGACGGGGCAATCACGCCTTCAATCTCGGTGCTTTCAGCCTTGGAAGGTGTGAACGCCGCCACAAACGTGCTCTCGCCCTATGTCATGCCGTTGGCGGTGCTGATCTTGGCCGGTCTGTTCGCTACCCAGAGGCTCGGCACCGACAGCATCGGACGGGCGTTCGGACCAGTGATGCTGGTTTGGTTCCTGGTCATCGCCCTGCTTGGCCTCTACGGCGTCGTGAAACACCCCGCAGCCTTATTGGCGATCGACCCGCGCCATGCGATTTGGTTGCTCGCTCACGCGCATGGAGCGGCGCTCGCGGTGTTGGGCGGTGTGTTTCTTTGCGTCACGGGCGCGGAGGCGCTTTACGCCGACATGGGACATGTGGGGGCAGGCCCTATTCGGCTCTCTTGGTATGGGCTGGTGCTCCCCGCGCTCCTGCTAAATTACGCCGGTCAAACGGGGCTTCTGATCGAGCAGGGCCAGGTACATGGCAACCCCTTCTTCCTGATGGCGCCCTCGTGGTCGCTCTATCCGCTGGTGGCGTTGGCCACGCTCGCCACCATCATTGCCAGCCAGGCGATCATCACCGGTTCGTTCTCAATGACCCGCCAGGCGATCCAGCTGGGCTGGCTGCCGGGGCTGAAGATCCGCCAGACTTCCGACCGGGTTTACGGACAGATTTATGTGCCTGTGGTGAACGGCTTGATGATGGTGACGACCCTCGCCATCACCGTCGGTTTCGGTAGCTCGCTCAAGCTCGCCGGCGCCTATGGCGTGGCCGTCTCCACCACCATGCTCATGACCACCGTCTTGCTTTTCAACGCCATGCGCGACGTTTGGCGTTGGCCGATTTTTGTCGCCGCCGCGGTGGCCGGTGTATTCCTAATCGTCGATAGCGCCTTCTTCGTCGCCAATCTGACCAAGATCCTCGACGGCGGCTGGCTACCGCTGACGCTGGGCGGGGCGATATTCTTTGTCATGACCACATGGCGGACCGGGGTGGAGGCATCTCGCGCCAGTCAACGAGAGGAAAGCCAAACACCGGAAGCGTTTCTCAGCGCTCTGAAACGCGAGAACATCGCGCGCGTTCCTGGCGTGGCGATCTTCTTGACCCGCTTGGAAAAGCAGATACCCGACTTGCTGGTCGAGTATGTCAGACGCTTTCGGTCGCTGCACGCCCGTGTGATTATCGTGAACGTAAAGTTCGAAGAGGCGCCGCGCGTCCCCGACGACGAGCGCTCCGCAATTGAGAGTCTAGAGGGCGGCGTTTGTCGCGTCATGCTGCGCTACGGTTTTGTCGAAATTCCCGATATTCCGCGCGCGCTCGCGCAAGTGAAGGGCCTCGAGCCTACGCTCGATCTGACGGCCGCTGTTTATTTTGGCGCCCGCGATATGGTTGTGCGCAAAACCGTCGGCAGCCGCATGGCGGGCTGGCGCTTGATGGTGTTTGCTTGGCTCTACACCAACGCAGTCAGAGTTATCGACCGCTTCAACCTGCCGCCAAAAAACGTTATCGAGATCGCCCGCCAGATCGAGATTTGACCGTGCGCTACTTGGGAATGAATGGCCAGACCCAATGAACGCTGCGCGCCCTACGCTGCTCAGTCTATCTCGCGGGCGGCAGGCAACGGCAACCCAGATTTGCCTGCCGGAGCATTCGGCCGGTTTGGGCCAACGCGCGCGGAACTGCCCTATTTCGCGACTGGCTTAGTCGCCCCGATCCTGGCGTCGCAATGTTGCACAAGCTAAGGCGCGAAGTCGCCGAAATGCGGCACACCTGCGAGGCGCTGGCTCAGCAAAGCACGGCGCGCACCTTTGATTTCAGTGGAGCTTTGCAAGCCCCGATTGAGACAGTGGAACCAAATCAATGCGACTTCAGATCGTGGCGGCTTGACCACAGGCAGGACACGTCCTCTGATTGCCGCGGGAATTCACAAAGGCCGGCCATGCGCGTGCTCGTCATCGAAGATGACTCAGATACAGCGGCCTATATTGCCAAGGGCCTGCGCGAATCCGGTCAAGTGGTCGAGCTCGTTCGCGACGGTCGCGACGGATTAGTCCGGGCTACCCAAGACCAATTTGACCTTGTCATCGTGGACCGCATGCTGCCGGGATTGGATGGACTCTCCCTCGTTAAAGCTGCGCGCGCTGCAGGCCTTGCGTCGCCAGTCTTGATGTTGACCGCGATGGGCGCCATCGAGGACCGCGTCGCAGGCCTTGAAGGCGGCGCCGACGATTACCTTGTCAAACCCTTCTCTTTCGCAGAACTAAACGCACGCCTGAATGCGCTGGCGCGCCGCCCCCCAATAAGGGAAGAGGAAACGACATTGCAAGTCGCTGACCTTGCAATGGATCGGCTGAAACGAACCGTGAAGCGCGGGGATCACGTCGTGGAACTCCAACCGCGCGAGTTTCGCCTGCTTGAGGAACTCATGCTCAATGCGGGCCGAGTTGTGACACGCACCATGCTGCTTGAGCGCGTGTGGGATTTCCATTTCGATCCGGGCACCAATATTGTCGAGACTCATATCAGCCGCTTACGCGCCAAGATCGGTGGCGACGGCGCCCCTTTGATTCACACGATCCGCGGCGCTGGCTATGTCATTCGCGCAACTTAGATCAGTCTTTGCTTCGTCAAGTTTTCGGCTGTCGGCGGTCTATGCGGGAATTCTGTTAGCGGCCTTCCTCCTGGCGGGCATAGGCGCAGTTGTTGCGAGCCGAAACGCCGCGCAGGACGAGGTTCGACAACGCGTTCGGCTGGAAATGGACGCTTTGCAGCGCGAGATTCGAACCGAAGGCTTGGCCGCAGCGGTGGCGGCGATACGAACTCGAGCTGACAGTCCAGGCTCGCTTGAGTATCAGCTCATCGCCGGAGACGGTCGAGCGCTGCTCAGTGATCTAGCGATTGCCGATCCCCATCTCGGTTGGTCTTTGATCAATCTGCCGGAGGCTCGTTGGCGCGAGGAAAGCAGCGAAAGCTTTCTCGTCTTGACGCAACAGACGCCAGACGGCGGGCTTCTGACGATCGGTGACGACCTCGATCGCGGCGAGCATCTCAGGGGAGCTGTGCTGCGCACCTTGATTTGGGTTGGCTTCGGCGCGCTTGCATTGGCCATTTTGGCTGGTATTGCCGCCACGCGGTTGGCCTTGCAGCGAATGGACGGACTGTCCAAAACCATGACCCGGGTCGGCGCAGGCGATCTGTCGGCGCGCGCCCCGGAAGGCGGCGCCAAGGATGATATCGAACAGCTGGGTCGCGGCATCAACCAGATGCTGTCGCGCATCGAGTTGCTGGTGGCCAATGTCAAACGGGTCTCCACGGACATCGCACATGAATTGCGCACGCCGCTTGCGCACGTCCGCCAACAATTGGAATTCGCGGCGCAGACCTCCGACATTGCGACGGCGCAAGAGGCGATGCGGCTCGCTCAAGCAAAGATCGACGATGTCTTGCGTGTGTTCGCAGCAATGCTGCGGTTAGCTGAAATTGATTCCGGCGCCGGCCGGGCCCGATTTTCCTCACTCGACTTGGCCTCTTTAGTGGAGCGGGTGGTTGACGCCTATCGGCCCGATATTGAAGCCGCGGGCCGGTCCTTCACGGTCGCCCCGGTCGAGCCATGCACAATTGTGGGCGACGCGGATTTGCTAGCGCAAGCGCTTGGCAATCTGCTCGAAAATGCGCTGCGTCACACGCCAAAGGGCTCGCCAATTGCGTTGAGTTTGCGTGCCTTGCCTGACCTCATCCGGCTGCAAGTCGAGGATCGTGGATCCGGGATCCCAGCATCAGATCGGGATCGTGCGCTGGGGCCGTTTGTGAGGCTCGACCCTAGCCGCACCTCAGCCGGCGCAGGTCTAGGGCTAAGTATCGTGAGCGCCGTCGCTCGATTGCACAAAGCCCACTTGTTGCTTGAAGACGCTGAACCCGGTCTTCGGGTGACGCTAGAGTTTCCAAGGCCAGATTGACGCTTTCGCTGGCGTTGCCTCCGCTTGAGGCAAGCGAAGGCGGCAGTTCGATTGAGATCGAACCGCCGCCTGGAGCGCTGGGCTCAAACCGCACGATTTTGGGTGCGACTAGTCACCATCGCCGCCGCGCCGATCACGCCTGTCCTGATCGCCGTAGCCACGCCCGTCGCGTCCATCCCGGTCGTTGTAGTTGCGCCCGTCGCGACGCCAATCACGCCGTTCGTCCTGGCGCCGGTGGTGGCGCTGACCCCAATGACCTTGATCGCCGCGGTCATTATCGTACCGGGAGTAGTTTCGATCTGACTCGCGATATTCGCCGCCCGAACGATAAGGGTCTGCGGCGGCGACGCCTGCGAAAAGTGGTCCAGCGACGACCAGCGCAGCGAGCGCGCTGAGCAATATGCGTTTCATTGTATGTCCTCTTGAGAACTCCAATCGAGTTGGAGCCAGAAGCCCTCAAGCGCATGTTATGCTGCAAACGAAGTGGGCCGAAGTTGGGATTCATCAATCAATGAGATTCGCAGGTAGAGCGCCTCAAACTTGGCCCTCGCTGAATTCACCAGGCTCGCCGGCCTAGGCTGGCTGCTGGCACTCGGTTGGCGCCCGGCCACCTTTGCGGCGTCACACCGGTCTAAAGCCAGGCGCGCTTCTGCGTGCTCAAAATTGATTATTCCCAACGAACATCACGCATGGGTGACGCGTCCGGCAAATACACTTGATTCAGTTTGCGTTAAGTCGACAACCCGCGGCGCTGCGGGCATTGATCGTCAATTGCCAAGCGGCGGAATCAACTATCGTGGGGCGCAATGACAAACCTACCAATGAGCAGCACCCCCATACTGAGCAAAGTCCCCGCCGTCACTCTGGGCTTCTGGATCATCAAGATCCTCGCAACAACGCTCGGCGAAACCGGCGGCGACACCGTCACCATGACGTGGCTTGGAGAAACGACCTCACACCCCAATCCCAACGGCTACTTGATCGGCACTGGGATATTTTTCTTAGCGTTGCTCGCGCTGGTGGCGATCCAGATCTTCGCCAAGAAATTTCATCCCATGATTTACTGGACGACCATCATCGCCTCCACGACAGCAGGAACGACGCTGGCTGACTTCGCCACCCGTTCACTGGGTATCGGCTACGTGGGTGGCTCAACGATGTTATTGGCGCTCGTGCTGGCCTCGCTCGCGATCTGGTATTTTTCGGAGCGCACGATCTCGGTCGACACCGTCAGCACGCCAAAAGTTGAGATGTTCTATTGGACTACGATCACCTTCTCCCAAACACTCGGGACTGCCCTCGGGGACTGGATGGCAGCGGGCCCAACAGATCCTGCCGCAACTACTGGATCGCTTGGTTTGGGCTATGTCGGGGGCGCGCTGGTGTTTTCCGCCGCGCTGGCAATCGTTGCAGCGTTTTACTTCTGGACGCGAGTCTCACGGGTCATTCTATTTTGGATCGCGTTCGTTCTCACGCGTCCGCTCGGCGCCACAGTCGGCGACTTTCTCGACAAGCCGCTTAATCATGGTGGATTGAACCTAAGCCGCCCGGTTGCGTCAGCGGCGCTCGCAATAGTCATACTGGCTCTCATCATGCTTCTGCCGCAGCGAGCGGGCGAGCACCCGGGTAGAACCGCCGTCCAAGCAGCCTGAAGCCGAATTGGGCGAGCGTCGCAAATTCAACTTAGGGCCACCGCGCGCCCGATGGTCGCGACCTGCGCGATCGCTCCAATCGCGCCGTAGATAATGCTGCGTGCGCTAACTCCGGCCATCGCCGAACAGAGCCATTCGCCGCCGCGCCGCAGGCCCCTGCATCACCGCCGGTTGCCTGGCCGCATACGAGTGGCCTGATTCAGCCTCGCCTGGCAGCGCGCGTGCGCCCGTGGCGTGTGGAATTGCCTGCAGGGATCAGGCGGCTCGTGTCGCCTCACGTCCGGCACTGGCTGAGGGTAGTGATTTGCCGGTGGCTGACCGCTGACATGGGCGTCCCCGGTCGGCTGAGGTGTCGCAACCGCCGGGACGGCGCAACATACGGAGATGGCGACACTCAAGGCCAGTGAAGAGATGCGCATAGGCGTTGCTCCTTCAACGAGGCGCCGCAATCGGCGTAAGGCAGGCCTCTCCGCCGAACCTATCATTGCAATCAATCCTTACACACTTCCCAAGCCCACCTTACAACGGCGCTAGTTGTCGAGGATCACAGTCTCGGTGCTACGGCGCGCCCTCGCCGCTTGTGGTTATTCGGCGGACGGCAGCTAAGTCATAGCCAAATGAGAGCGGCCATGAAAGTTTCTGCTATCAAAGCCGTTGAAAATCGAGCTGAACCGGCGCGAGGCTATTCTCGATGACGCCTTTGGAATCGAAGTTTACGGCTTTGGTTGTCTTGGCAGCCGGCGCCTTACTTAATATGGAACGCTTGGGTCAACGTTAAAACTGGGGTAAGCGGCTCGTGGTACAGGCGCGTCGAGCGCGGCAAGAGTCCGCTGCAGTTCTGGTTTTACACGGCGATCCGCGCACTTGGAGGCGCTGTGTTTGCGATTATTGGTCTACTTCACCTCACATCGGTTTAGGCGTCCACGGCAACGGCGCATGTCGCCGGAATCGGCCAGAGGCGCCTAGGGTGGAGGCGCAGATTGTGCGCGGCCGGACTTGATTTGTCCGGTCGGCTCGACCCACAGTTTCCACACATGCCTAGACCTGCCAAGGTCGGCCTATCTAAACTTGAAAGGCGAGACGCTGATGGCGCAGATTCGTACAAACGGGATCAATCTAGAGTACGAGACTTTAGGCAGCAAAAGCGACCCCGCTGTGCTGCTGATTATGGGTCTCGGGGGACAGCTAACGGTTTGGCAAGACAGCTTCTGCGAGGGCCTCGCGGCCAAAGGCTTTCGCGTCATCCGGTTCGATAATCGCGATGTCGGCAAATCCACTCATCTCTTGGACAAAGGCGTTCCAGATGTCCCCGGTATGATGGCAAAAGCGGCCGCCGGGCAACCGGTCCAAGCCCCGTATTCTTTGACTGACATGGCTGGCGATGCGGTGGGTCTTTTGAACGGATTGGACGTCGACCGGGCGCATATTGTCGGGGCGTCTATGGGGGGCATGATTACGCAATTGGTCGGCGTGCATTATCCGGCGAAGGCCAAGAGCTTAGTGTCTATCATGTCTACAACAGGAAGGCGTGATTTGCCCCAAGCGCGCCCGGAGGCGATCGCCGCGCTGATGACGCCTCCCAAGAGCGACAGCCGCGAGGATCGGATCGCGGCCGGCGTCAACACCTGGCGGACGATCGGCAGCCCTGGCTATGCTGCTAGCGATGCGGAGCTGCGCGCCCGCGTTGAACGCGATGTCGATAGAGCCCCCGACGAGCCGAGCGGCTTCGCGCGTCAACTGGCGGCGATCATCGCCGCCCCTCCGCGGTATGAAATCCTGAGGTCGGTTCGTGCGCCGACGTTGGTCATTCACGGGGCCGACGATCCGCTCGTTCCCTTGGAAGGCGGCAAGGATACGGCGGCAAGCATTCCTGGAGCTGAGCTCGTCATCGTGCCTGGCATGGGTCATGACTTCACAGAAGCGCTGACGCCGGTCATGTTGAAGCACGTTGGTGATTTCCTCCTGGCAGTCGAGGCCCGTGCTGGGTGAAGCGCAAGAGCGAGTTATAACCTCCAACGTCGCCGCTACGAGCACGAACCGCGACTTATCGGTCCGCTTCCCAGCATTGATAGCTGCTCGCCCTAACGCGCAAGCTCCATCTGAAATTGAGATGGCGCTGCAATTGACGGAGACCAAGCCCTGTTATGCTCCGTACCCCGACTTGGGGGTGGCCCCGACTTGGCGCCGAAACCAATAGTCTTTCCGTTCAAAAGGTACGACGCGCGGCATCGGCTCCCTAACCTCAATGATACGGTTGAAGCTCGAGGTCGCGCGTCACCAGCACACGCACGCTGGCCCCCGACCTGACGCGCAAGGTCGGATGCACTTCGAGGTCGCGCTGCACGATTTGGCTCCCAGTTTGTGCAGCTTGTTGGCCCGCGGCTTCGCCGACGCTCTGGGCCAGTGAGGCGTCGGTGCGGCGGGTGTTTTCCGAATTGCTGGCTATGACGGAAATGAGCGCGGAAAGGCCGATGGCGGATGCAAGCCCGCCAAGGTGATCATCGGTCTCATCGGCGAGGCCCGCCGCTGGGATCGGCGGCGTTCATTTGGTGAAGCTCGAGGCTCCATCCGTTCGGCAGGATCAAACGCTGCCACACAAACAGAAAGCGGTGATCGCCCCCGGGCGCCCGCTCGCACATCAGCCTCCGCGCAGCTGGTCCCTATTGGAACGAATGAATTTGTTTTGTGATCTGGCGCACAATAACTCTCGTACATTTCTTCGCGTACACGCTGGACGTGCACCGCACAACCTCACTATTGGATGGAACTTATTGGCTCGCCTGCGTCGCTTGAGGTTGTCTCGGCGCGCCCGGACTGGCGAGCCATGCAGGCGTGTGGGGGCGGATCGATGGAAATTGATGACGCCCGCGTCAGGTTGCGAAGCATCGCCATCCTGTCGGTCCTGTGCGACGGTGCGCTTTGCCAGATTGCTCAAAACTGCGTTTGGACCCGCATCAACGCCGGCAAGGCCGTGGTCAGCCACTTGAGCAAAGACGACAACGTCTATTTCATAGTCGAGGGTAGTTTTCAGGTTGGCTTGACCACCGCCTCCGGCCGACCCGTCGCATTCCGGCGGCTTTTGCCGGGAGATTATTTTGGCGAGATCGCCGCGCTCACCGGGGCGCCGCGTTCGGCCAATGTCGTCGCTGAAACCGCGGCTCTCCTTGCAGTCTGGCCCGCCAATGAATTCCGCGCGCTCTTTCGCTCAAACCCTTCTTTTGCTGAAGCGGTTTCCATTTCGCTGGCGCGTTTGGCGGTGAGTTTAAGCAATCGGGTTTTTGAGCTGTCCGCGCTTGAGGTGCGCTTTCGGCTTTATTCCGAACTCCTGCGCTTGGCGCGCGATGGCGAGAAAACCGACGAAGGCTGGGTTCTGCGCGACGTGCCAACCCACGAGAATCTGGCTGCAACCATCGGCGCCCAGCGCGAAGTGGTGACGCGTGAGCTCAAATTGCTGGCCCAGGAAGGCGTAGTCCTCACCCGCAAGCGGCGCGAATGGGTGATCGTCGATATCGAGCGCTTGCGCTCCTTGCTGCGGCAACGCACCGGCTTTTCGATCCCTGAGCTACCCGACTGGCCGGAATAGGCCTAACAAAGGCTCAAGGCGTCGACTTCGGCGTCGGCAAGCACGGTCTCGACCGCCGCCTCAAACGCCTGTCTGTCGGGACCTGGCCTTCAAGTCGAAGCCGAGGTCATGGGCCAAACGCTCTCCCGGTCCGGACCAAGGGGGGGTACAGGCCAACGCCGCGAGCGCCAAGCGCGCGCGCTGGCAACCGTTGCGCTCAGCTCATGTGAGCCGGGAAACATCCCGCAAACTCAACCTGTAATGAAGTTCACACTGCCAAGTGTTTCGGTGTCGCCCGTCCGTTGGCGTAGGACCGCCCGCAGCAGGCCGGCTCGGCTCGCACCCCCATTTTTTTTGGCGTCGCAAAAAAAAATTTCCCATTTTCCGAACACTTTGTGCAATTTCGCCCGAAGCTTTCGGATGGCCTTGGACGCGACGGCCGTTGTGACTAATATCACAGATATTTCGCCTTCCGAGGCGCCGCCCGTACCCACAACATAACGTTGTGCAGCGATGAGGAACTGACCCTTGACCAGAACAGGTCAGCAACGCATGGCCAAGCCTGAGGAGACCTGCCCCGGACTTGCGGACCTGCGCCGCATTGGCGTGCTTAGAGGCCTGACCGAAGCGGAGCTTTTGAGCCTGGCGCCCAAATGCACAATGCAGACGTTGCGGGCGCGCAGCCACCTCGTGCTCGCCATCGAAGCGGCTGGGCGGGTCGGCTTTGTGCTCAAGGGAAGCTGTCGCATCTTGGCGATGGCGCCTAACGGGGCAGGCGTGACCATCGTGAGATCGGGTCGGGGCGAAGCCTTCGGGATCGCCATGGCCATGCTGGACCAGCATCACCCCAATCGGACCGCGCGCCTCATTTGCGACGAGGCGACCACCTTCATCTTCGTCAGCTACAAGGATTTTCGCGAGTTGGCGGAAGCGTCGCCGGCGCTTTGCCTGGCGAGCTTGTTGGCGGTCTCAGCCGCCAAGAACGATTTGAGCAGCCGCTTCTATGAGCTGGCCACGCTCGACGTTCGCGGTCGCTTGTTGGCCGAACTCGCGCGCATGGCCCGAGATGGAGAGTATGATGGGCAGAAGCTGGTGGTGCGCGCTGCCCCCACCCACGCCGAACTGGGCGATCGCATAGGCGCTGCGCGTGAGGCCGTCACCCGCCAGCTGCTGGATCTAGAGCGCGACGGCATTATCAGCGTCGGCCGGCGCGAGATCGTCATCGAAGACATAGAGCGGCTTCGCATGCTCGAAGAAGCCGCAGTCGGGCAACGCCAAGCCGCGCGCGGCGACGGCGGCGAGGATGCTTAAGCTTTTGCAGGCGCCAAGGCGCTCTAGCAGGCCTCGCGTCTGTGGAGTAGCCTAGAGATTGGGTGCGCGACCGTGGGTTCGCGAAGACGGGACGAGACCAAAAGGCTGGTTTGAACCAGCAGCGACTTGGCTGCCAGAGGGTGCTTGTTTCCCGTTGCTGGAGGTTACACCCGGATGGCCTCACGGTCACCCGAAGTGCGGTAGCGTGGGAGCCAGTGCGCGCGCGGAATCGGCGTCATCAGGCAGCTTGCTGGCGAAAACCGGTTCCCACTTTTCGGGCTGCCTGATGGTTCTGGTTTATCAGGCAGCTTCATCCGAAAACCGGTTCCCACTTTTCGGGCTGCCTGATGGTTCTGGTTTATCAGGCAGCTTCATCCGAAAACCGGTTCTCACTTTTCGGGCTGCCTGATGGTCGGTGTTATCGAGCGCGCGATATTAAAATAGGCGGAAATATTCAAACTCCGCCTGCCCCGATATATCGGACAATCAAACAAATAGGAGACCACTTGGATTGGCCGTTCCATCATTGCTGCGAGTTTGCACGCCGCAAGGCGTCGGGTTGGTTCAATGCCGCGCGCCTCCAAAGCCGCAACCGTCGCGCTTAAATGTACACGCTTTCAAACCGCTGGACAGTTGAGCGGACCCCGGCCCACCTGCCAATACAGTTGCGCCTATGCGTTGCAGTGCTCGCGTCCGGCTCAGATTTGTGGACCGCGTGCAGATGGAAAACACAGCACGTGCTCCTGCGGTACGTGGAGAATGCGAATACGAGAGCGCTAATTATGATGCGTTGGCATCATCTCCTTCGAGCCGGGAAATAGCCGTGTGCGGGATACTAGGGATCGTGGGAGATGCAGCGCATGCAACTAGTCCCCGACAATTCAATTCAGCGCTGAGCACGCTCGCCCATCGCGGTCCCGACGGTCATGCAGTTTGGGGTGCCTCCCAAATTAGGCTGGGGCACCGGCGCCTTTCGATCATCGACCTCAATGACAGAGCCGCTCAACCGATGAGCAATTCGGAAACGGGACACGTCGTAGTATTCAACGGTGAGATCTTCAACTTTCTTGAGCTACGAGCCGAACTAAAGCAACGCGGCCATCGATTTCGCACCGAATCTGACACCGAAGTTCTGCTGAAGGGATTCATAGAGTGGTCTCAAGGCGTGTTGGATCGCCTGAATGGAATGTGGGCGTTCGGGATTTGGGACCCTGCGGAACGAGCTCTGTTCATCGCCCGAGATCGCTTCGGCGAGAAGCCGCTTTATTACGCTAATCGCCAGGGCAACCTGCTTTTTGCCTCAGAACCAAAGGCGCTGATGGCACTCGACCGCTCACTTG
>Ga0075030_100002044_pt1 | contig 18365 bp, 33 predicted proteins | sample LitLauG_LLR_2012_FD_71393 | JGI IMG/M metagenome (GOLD analysis project Ga0075030, IMG submission 71393) | Freshwater sediment microbial communities from Pennsylvania, USA - Little Laurel Run_MetaG_LLR_2012 | ecosystem: Environmental > Aquatic > Freshwater > Creek > Sediment | place: USA...
ATCAAACACTGTCTCTCTTCTTCGGCACGAACTTCAAGATGTTTATTCATCCCATCAACCAATGCCTTGTTGAAGGAGAGTTCTTCGCTCTGACTGCCTTGACCCGATTGTGGAATCCACATTTTGCGGAGGAAAGTCATGGCGAATGAAAGGTCTTTGACTTCATCCAACTTGGCAAAGAAGTCGGGGATGGCAACCTTGTCGGGAGCATAGAGAAGAGTTTTGTAATGCTTAAAGGCATAATGCTCTTCAATCAAATCACCCAAGAAGATGTCAACGTAATGGTCGGAGATAAAAGCATCAAAATCTGTCGGGGGAGTCGGCATACTACGTGCATCATTGATTGCCTTGATTGCCTTCTCCATCCACTGTTCTTCACGGTCATTGTAATAGGAATTCTCCTTCAACCCTTTGAAGCGAGCGGTCTCGGCAATCATCGCATCATAGATGGTGTCAATCACCATAAAGATACCAATCCGTAACTCGGCTGGTTCTGCCACCCATGCGGGAGGTTCACCACGCAGGCGTTCCCTGACAGTTTTGAATACCAATGCACCACGTTCAACGCAGTCAAAAACATCATCAAGTGTCTCAAACTTCTCAACGTTTGGCGAATTGATTTCCGCCTCGTGATGTTTGAGAATACGAACCTTGCCTTCGGCCAACCATTTCTGGAAAGTTTCAAGCATATACTTACTATTCCAATCCTCTTCGATTTTCTCAACGCTGCCGTAGTCATTGTATTGGGCGTCCACAGGGAAGAACCACGGACGAAAGTGTGCTGTCGAATAACACACTCCTGCCCCACCAATGGCTTCGGCATATTCTGATTGTAACATCAGAAACGCTTTGACTTTACGTCCTGCCGTAATCGGCAGTTGGCTAATACCGCATGTTCCATTCCAGCATCCCATAAGTTTATCTTTCTATTATAGAGGGGTTATTTCTTCAACGGGCACCATTCCGGCGTCTCGCATTCTTTACGGAGATTGTATGGACGACACGCAACAGTTATTTCTTTTTCGTTTAAGTTGCAGATGACTTTCTTATCATCATCACAAAACCAGTCGTTAGGGTCTGGGTCTGGCAATACACGATGGTTTGGACAATCAATACAGTTCATATGTTTATTTCTTGAGCACCTGATACAAAAGCTTCTTGCGGTCTTCCGCTTCAAGCGTCTTGCCATCAAGCAATTTGAATACAAAGTTTGCACGATTGGTGATACCATAAGAGGCAACCACTTGACGAGCCTGTTGTCCACGAACCTTCTTGTCCTTGGGGTCGCCCATAGGCAAGAGAGTCTCGTTGACATACTTTTGCATACCATTGACGATATGCTGAACATCCTTGGCGGCATCACAAATACGAGACGCTTCACCACGGACTTGTTGCCAGAGTTCATAATCAAATTGGTTGGTGATGAATGCCTCAAAATCAGTATAGGAAGGCTCACCTTGCTCGGACCATACGTCAACCACCTTGTCAAATGACGCAAGAGCTTCCTTCATGCGGTGCAAGGCAAGATACCACATACCCTTGACCTTATGAAGAGTCTGGTCGTGATTGGAATAGATGACAACACCTTCCTTGCCCTTCCACAACTCGACGTTCTTCATCAGGTCTTCGAGAGAGGGAAAAGTATAGGTAGGTGGACGCTTGAGTCCAAGACGTTGGGCAAAATCATTTAAATGAAACTGCGATACGAGGTTGTAATCCAAATGTTCAATCATACCGACTAAGAACCAGTCGGGTGAGTCACCATAATTCAAGATGATGCGGTTCGTAGGGCTGACCCATTCGAATAACCATGAGAAACCCCATGTATCGTTCTCAGGAGTCCCCGGGACGAACGCTTCCATTTCAGTGATAAGCTTGGGCAGAATGTCACGCTCGAACAAGGTAAGTTCATGACCGTTGTCAAGCTTATGGGCATCCACAGTGCCACGGGTGCGAAGAATATAACGACCACGCCACTTGGAGACAATAAGCAGTGAGCCATCAATCTTCTCGACAACATTGGTGTTCTTGAGAGACGTGGGCACAGGGAAATTTTCAGGATTCTCACCCCAATTGACAAACTTGGGGAAGCCCGCAGACACGAGATTACCATCATTATCCCATACGGAAGAACGAAAGATTTTATTTTGCTGTGTGAATTTTGCCCCTATGTGCTGAGGTTGAACCAAATGAAGCAATTGTCCATCTACAATATGTGGATGAACCATGAATTGCTCGGCGTCAATTTGTGTGAGGTCAATTTTCATAATTATGTCTTCAATACTTTGGTTACTACCCAACCATCGGTGTATCCTTCAATCTCGTCGGTATAGTTGGACACGTCGAGATATGCATCTTTTTGGTATTCCTCTTGGACAACCAGTATCTTGAAAAAATACCATTTGCCGCAAACACGGCGGATGATGCACAATTTCGTTGTGATTCGGACATCACCATATTGCGGCGGTTTCATAAAGTTATTCTACCTCGGTCACGATGAAACGAGGCCAAGTGTATGACGAGACTTGGAAGTCCTTGACGTTGACAAACTGTGCCTCGAAGTTATCGCCAAGCGATTTCACGATGTAAACACCGTGGTCATAACAATAAAGTTCTGCTGCTCGCATGTCGCCGCCGTCACGAGGGACGAGGAATCCTTGTTTGATGCGGGGGTTGTTTTTCTGCGATGTCCAGAACATAATATTCAGAGTTGTTTGAGTTTACAGGTTTTCAAAATCTTTTCCCGTTCTTCGGGAGTCGGCATCCAATACTTTTGGCTTTCGGGCACACTGTCCTCGGGACCAACATAATTGCCCCATCGGTCAGGCCATTCGGCGGCGTGAAAAACATTTTTTTCTACCACCGTCCACATATCACCAACTTTTCCATACAAATCATCCACGAGGTCATGGACATTGTAATATCCGCCCCACCAATACACCCGAAGGCAAGGCTTGTCGGGAGTGCCGACATTACAGATGGAGACGAGACGTTTGGTGCCGTCTTCCTCAAACCACTCCCAAATTCCTTCTTTGTCAGGTTTCATATTGTTATGCCATTGCTTTACGCAATGAGGTCGAGTTGTTTGCCCGAAAGCTGAGGCCATCATAAACAAAATGTGAGTTGTCGGGTCCATTAGCGGATTTTCGACGGGTGAATGATTTTGATTTGCTGAAATGACTTGGGCACCATTGCCACTTCCCGACACATCCGAGTCGGGTCAGACCAACCGATTTCAATATCGTCTTCCCCGCCACGAACCAATATATCAACCTGAACCCCAGAATGTTCCACGGTCACTTTGTTTGTTTGAATATAGCGACGAAAATATTGGGGAGAACCACCGCCAACAGAAACATAGTCATCGTAATAGAACTCGGATGGAGTTTGATTATCATTAAACTCGTTCAAAGTCCGCTCGGCACAGACTACACGGCGGTCGAGGTCTTTGATGTGCTCTTGTGCCCACTTGGGCAGGTTGGAGAGTTGTTCGTGGGTTGGAGTCATAAATTTATCCAAACATTGGAGCCAGAGCAGCCGCACGGCATTGTTGTTCCGCAGTCGAGCGAAACACAACATAATTGCGTTTATCGGCGGACAATCCCACCGCTTGAGAAAAGTAATGGTCGCCGAGAGGAATCCATTCGACCACGACATCATTCTTGCGGATTTTGGTGACGATATAATCAGCCCCGCCATCGCCAACACCGAAGCTCAACCGACGACCCACGGCAAGCCCCTTGCCTGCTTCCTTGTCAATCGCAGCCATTTCGGCCTCGATTTCTCCATCCAACTTGTCACGAGCAGCCCAATCAATGCGCTGGTCAAATGGGGTGTTCTGCATCGCCTTGTAAGCATCCTGTGCTTTTTTGGCGAGAGCCATGATTCTGGGGAGTAAAGCGTTTTTCATATGTGCCAACAATGTAACACGGTGTTATAAAAAGTCAAATACTATTTTGCAGCAAGGGCTTTTTTACGAGCCATTTCAAGTTCCCGAAGCGATTGAATATCCACTGGAATGGGCACAGGGCTGGTGAGTTGCAGATAAGACCCTGCCAAGTCATTATCACGGCGAGCAATGCGGTTCCAGATTTCGTCGGCGGTGATAGTTTCCAATGGCTTGATACCAAGAGGGAGGGCACGGTGTTTTGCAATCTTCATACAGCGAAGTTTGCCATTTTTGTGAACCTTGAACTTGTATTGAACGCATCCATCAAGCGTGATAGCAGCACAGTTCTTAATCTTGTTGAATGGATGTTCCCACGGATAAACCATTTTCCCACCATACCAAAATTTTTGGCTCAATAGTTTTGTGATTTTGTCAATAGCGTTTTTCGTCATACCATTACTATCGCACAGATTCGCCAAATGTCAAATGGGAAATGGATTTTCCCGTAAGATTTCGAGGAATTCGCCTTTGGAGAGGCTTCGGGGACCAGCAGTATTTGAAACAACCGTATTGAAACACCCCTTATGATGCAATTCAATAAGGTGAGCACCGAAGTTTACAATGTTTATTCCATACTTTACTCGCAAGAAATAGAAAGAATGTTCTTTGCAACCAACTGGACTAAAAGGCATTCCCGCTTTCCATCCAACACGACGAACTGCAATGTTGGGGTTGTCATTCTTATTTACGAAGTCAAACCAATCATTATTCAAATCAACCACGGTAGGCTTCCGAGGGGTTGACAGACGCTTCCACACTTGAAACACACAGGGCACCTTGTAGGGCTTGCCATCTTTCAGGAAGCTTTCATCAGGCAAGTCCAACTCACCAATCAAATGAAAGTCCATTGAGAGGCGATTCTGTATAGAAACCTTGCGGAATGTCTTTGGGACAATAAAGGCAATGAAGTCCACTTCGGGAAGCCATGCGGCGTGATTGAAAAACTTTACTGCCATCGAAGAATTCTTGCCAAATGGAGGATTGCCCACCACAATGACTCGGCGAGTCCCGACATACTTGAAATGAAAGAAATCCAGCTTTACAAGTCCGGGCGTTTTTGGGTCAAGGTCAATACCCAAACGTCGGTCTTTGGGCAATAGCTTATAGAATGAGCCATCACCAGCCGAAGGCTCCATGAAGATATAACGAGTCCGATGTGTCCGCAGACATCGGGTTAGAAATGCCATGCATAACTCGGCAATCAACGGTTGCGTATAGAACTGGTCGAGGTCGTTCATTCCGTCAATATAGCACAACTCCACAAAAAGTCAAGTGCCGTTGCGTTTTCGCTGATTACATTGATAACAAGCCACTTGAAAGTTAGATGGGTCTCTCCACGGACCACCCTCGCCAATGGCAATGATATGGTCCAATGTCGCTAAGTTTCGGCGATATGGGTCTTTACTGGAAGGAACGAGATTCCCACGGCCACAAATAGCACAAGTAAGTCCGTTGCCGCCCGAATACTTCATCTGTTGCTTCATCCATTGGTTACGGATGCGTCCCATGCGGCTTTCCGAATAAATACTCTTATCTTGTTCGGCGTAATGTTTAGCCAATAAAGCAAGGTGAGCAGGAGAATCAATCGGCGGGCTTTTAATATGAACCCGTTGAACTGCCCAATGGCGACACTGTTTGCCTTGTGAACGAGTCATAATTTCTTACGCTTATTCCACACTTCCTTAATCCGTTGCCGCAATCGTTCCGTCTCCGTCTTACGTTTAAGCCATGCCGTATGAGCCTTCAAAGAGTTAGCCCGTGACTTTGGCTTCTCTGGCTTGACCGAACGCACCGCTTCGGCAGTCTGGGCTATATCCAACGTATCCTCGTCGGTTAAAACTTGTCTGGCTTTATTTGGGTGCATCTATTTTTTGGAGGACTCCCCACGCAATCAGACGTTTGGTTTCTTTGTCCCTGAGATAAATATCGGGAAGTGTAGAATCGTCGAATCTTACAATCTGGATTTCTGGTGGACCAATGAGTTCGGCAGTGGTTGGATAATATCCACTCTCAAGTCGGATAATGACAAATATCTGCTTATGAAGCGGAGGAAGTTCTTTCTTCCAATCCTTCCATAGGATGCGTAGATAGGTATATGTTCCTATCGCCTTGGCAAGTTCAGAGCCTTCGAGCTTTGATTTCGGTGGAGTTTTCATGCATTTCTTCCTGCTTAATCCGCTTGGACCAGTTTGAAAGCCATCGCCACCCTTGAACCAACTCCCAACCCGCATAGAGCAATGCCCATCCCAACAAAATCAATTCGATTATCCGAAAAAGACAATTGCCAATAACCCATAGAAAAGATGGAGTTTGGTCGTGAAGGCTCATTGACATGATAGGAGCCATTCCGAACATAATGCCAGCAACAAGCCCAATCGTAGAAATAAACACTAATGCGGGGTCAGTTGCAGTAATACATCGTCCAATACGCAGAATCCACGAGGCGGCAAGCTTCTTCCACTTGGCGAGGCCCACAACCTCAGCATCAATAATGCCGTCGGCTTTCTTCGGGCGTCTGCCGAACCAGTTGGAAGAGTATTTGGCTACTCGTTCGCTTGTCTCACGGACATCCCGCTCCAACATGGCGTCTTCTTTGGATAGTAATGATGTTACTTTCATAATATTATTTGAAAAGGTCGGTTAAACTTTGATTGGTGTGAATCCGATGGATGGCTTCTGCAAACACTTCGGCCACACTGACAATTCCGCCCTTACAGTGAGGAATGGTGGCTTCGGTCACGGTATTGGAACAATAAAATTGATTGATGACATTATCCCACTGGGCCTGATTGAGTTTCTGAAACCCACCTTTGTTAAGACAGGCATGAGTCACCGCAGCATAAACATTCTTTGCCCCATTAACTCGGCAACAATTGGCAGCAGCCACGAGCGTTCCACCTGATTCCGTGAGGTCATCAAGGATTAATACATTTTTTCCATTGACATCACCAATGAATTGCGTCACTTCCACATCAGTATCGTTGAGACGATTTTTGACGATGAAGGCGAAATTGAGCTTGGTTTTTTTTGCATATTCCAATGCTTTTTTGATACCGCCTTCGTCGGGAGCAACGACTACTTGAATATCTAACCCGCCGAGGGCTTTGGTGAGGGTCGGCTGAAAGTAAAGATGGTCCACCGGCAGGTCGGTGAATCCTTGAATTTGTTGGGCGTGGAGGTCCATCGTAACGATGCGTTGAATCCCTGCCGCTTCGAGAATGTTCATTACCATCTTGGCAGAGATTGGCACCCGTGACTTATCCTTGCGGTCTTGCCGAGAGTAACCGAAATAGGGAATCACCGCAGTAATACGCCCCGCAGAAGCTCGGCGACAGGCATCCGCCATTACGAGCAGTTGCATCAAATTGTCATTGGCAGGGATACACGTGGCTTGAATCAAGAATACATCAGCACCACGGACATTCTCTTTGAGTTGGCAATACGATTCTCCCGAGGGAAAACTATGGAGGTATATGTTGCCCAAGTCAATCTGTCCACGAGAGTTATCTACAATCTCGCTCGCAAGCTTTTGACTTGCACTGCCAGCAAACAAAATACAGCGTTCGTTTTTCATGTGGGGACAATATAACACAATAGCACGATTTGTCAAATAAAAACGCCAGCCCATTTGGACTGGCGTCGAGGTTGATAGGACCAAATCAAGCGGTAATGGGGCGGAACGCCTTCATTCGGCACATGCCAATCGGAATCAGCATCGCAAGACTGACCCACCACGGAGTCACGTCAGGAACAGAAGGAGTGCGAATTCCGAGTTGGGATTGACATTGTTTACCATTCGCATCAAACAGATTCCACACGTCCACGCCATAAATACCAGTTCCATTGGCAAGAATGTCTGCATTGGGAAGAGACGATTGGGCAAGATTGACATACGGATTATTGTTTAAGGATGACAATTCGCCTTGCAAATACCAAATGGCATCCTGCAAATCGGTCTGTTGGCTCGTGGTTCCAGTGAAGCCATTCAACGTCCCATTGCGGAATTGACTATACAGCCAAGCCGTGCCGAGGGAGACATAATGCGGCCCATAGAGTCCGCCATCAGACTGGTCGGCGATTTGGTAGGAATAAACCCCACCAATGCTGATATATTGCGTGCGTTCAACGCAGAACGTATTAAACGGAGTGCCCGTATCAGGGGTAATTACAAATTCCCCCGCTTCGGGAGAATGGTTGAGTGCCCAGTTGATGGTGAGGCTGTTGGCACGGACAGATGCCAATGACAGTGCCACAAGGGCGACGATGGTGACTAAGTATTTTTTCATGTTGTTATTTTAAGTTACGCTACAACTATAACACGGCGGACGAAGTTTGTCAAATGGATTTTAGCCATTGTCTATATCACATTCCAATTCAAGCTGTTTTACATTGAATGGAATGCCATTTTCTCTTCTCCGAACAAATTCGGTTAAAAACTTCTCTGCTTTTGCGGTGTCTTCTGGCACATCACAATCACGAATAAAACACAAAACGTTCTTTATCGTATGCAAATCCGAGTCGCTATACTTTTCAGGAGTCATCAACAACTCAGACAATCTTTTCTCAACAAAATTCATTTTTCATCATGCCAGCAAATGCACGCTTCCCGGTTACAAGTGCAATACTCGGCTTCATCTTTTGGTCCAAGTTTTTTGCGGCGAATAGGTTTAGGACGTTGCCAATAAACTCCACACCCAATCATCGCAGGCAAAAGAACTTGATACATTTCCACGTTGTCCGTAACAACATAGATGCAATCCTTATGGTCAAATGCCCGACCTCGAATCTGATTGGTGGTGGAAAGCACAAAATGTTTTTCGTCGGGCGACAGCATTTGTTTCGCCCACGCCTTTCCTTTGTAATAGGTATCTGCAATGATGTATGTCATATGTATTCCAAAGTGTAAGTTGAGTTTTTGGTCTTAATTGTGTTGTCGTCAATGCTCTGAATAGTGGACGTATGCCACGAACATCCGGCGTCGGTAATCATGGCAATCATTTTGCCGACCTTTGGGGGAGATATAAGAATGCCAGAATGAACTGTTCCATCACCAACCTTGGTGACAATCACATGTTTATGAAAATCTTCACCCGTGATATTTATACTACCAGCAAAACTGTCTCCAATCATCATTGGGTTCCCGTGATATTCGGAAATCTCTTCGGGGGTTAAATCCCGAGTCGTGGATTTGGGAAATTGAACGTCAACAAATCCAAATCCAGTTACCCAATTACCATAGTAATTCTCATCATCTTCATGAGTAATGATACAAATGTCAGGAGTTTCTCGGCTAATGTCCCCGAGTTTGTGAATGGCAGTAGTAGCCATCTTATATTGTTGGCGGATTTCTTTTTTCATATTTAGATGTAGTCTGGGTTTGGATGTCTTTTACCACATTGTTCGCACCGCACAGTTTTGGGTTCGGTAAGATTTCTTACAGAATCACCATTACCTTCGACTTCAATTCTTCCATCCTCGGTTAGCGTCAGAGTGCTTACCCATGTCCCCACAACCTTGGTCCGTTTTTCAAACGTATTATTTCCACACTGACATTTTTCGAGCTTCATATCTGGTGAGGTTGGGGGCACAGGTTTGGATTTCTGATAACAAAGCAGGGCTTGTCTTTGACAATTGGCTCCATTGCGGGATTTTGTGTTCCGTTGGCATCGAGCCAAGCCTTGTCCCAAGGATGAAACCGACGCAGTGTTGCACGCACGGTCTTCTCCAACGTATTGTAGATTGGGCAGGGAACATAATGACCAGTTTCTTTTGCCAGACGTTTGGCATCTTCCACCCACATGATGTCGAGGTAAGTCATGCGATAAGCATCATTAGGTCGTCCATACACCACCTTATCACGGTCCAATGCCATCCAATAGCCATGTTCGTGATTGGTAGTCAAACCAATCAGTTCTCGGGTTCGGGGAATCCAAAACATAATGACATGAGCCATTTGCAATCCCGCATATTCCCATTGCGGAATATCATAGCGAAATTGGTCCGACTCTCCTTTGTCAGTAAACTCAGGGATGATGAGATTTCCCTCGAACTTGAATTGCTTGAACAAGTCAACTGCGGCAAACCGCCATGAGGTTAAATGGGGTTGGTGGCCACGCACGGTGGGACCAGCCAGAAATATGGTTTGCAGACGAGTATCAATCTCGTCCGTTGGAATTTCGTAACGTATTTCATTCATAATAATAGTATTTTATTGTAATTGTAATCTGAAAAACCTGTGAGGCTGGTCGGCAACCATCGTATAGAAAAAGTTACCATAAACATCAGTGGTTAAGTTGGTTGCCATTACCGACCACGGCGAGGTTATTTCATTCCTGTATTGAATCGTTACGACTGAATCGGGGCACAACTTTGAATAAAACTGAACCACGCACTTACCGAGAGATACCAAAGTCACAGGAAAAGCATTCGTGAGCTTCGCATACAACGGGAGTGTATATTGGTCTTCATTTGAAAAATCGCTCTCGGTTCCATCGGTGGCAACTGCCGTCCCCGCAAAATAGAGCGGAATCCCTCTTGGCAGATTCGTAAAAACATATGAGTTTGTAATACCTACACTAATCGTATTTGTATAACATCTACACCAGTTTGTTCCTTGGGAAATAAGAGGGCCGCATGGAGTATTCGTATCCCACACAGATGGAATCCAATTCGTTGTCTGCCCGCTGCCATAATAGATTTTGAATCCCGCAAGTTGGTCATTGGTTGTATATTGATTAATACACCACGTTAAAGTTGCGGTGCGTTTTACCGCAAGACAATCAGGCAAAATATTGGTGGTTCCCACGGAAATATATCCAGAAGAAACTACGGGAAAATACCTATTTGTAAATAGGCATACTCGCACTGTCCCACGGTTGGAAGTCTGAACATTTGTAATGGTATATGTATTTGTCCCTGAGAAAGGTGGTATTCCGGGAATTTGCCACAGGTAATATGGTGCGTTGGAAGCATCAATCGAAAGAGTTATCGTATCGCCTTCCAGTGCCATTATGTTTGTTAGTCCAGACAAAATGACAGGCATATTGGTTGGTTGAGACGATGGACGGGCGGATGGTGTAACGGGTGGTATGATGGATGACCGAGCAAGCATCAATGGTCGTGTGGTCGGTGCCGAAGGAAGTGGCGGCGGCAAAGGAGGCGGAGTTGGTGTTGGATGTTGAATTACAGTCGAGCACCCCGCAATGAGCAGGACAAGAGATAATGATAGTAAGCGTTTCATAGTTTATGTGTGAGGATTAAATCCGTGTAATTGTGCCATAAAACAAATCAGTTGTCAATCTCGCAATGAGCAAAAAAATCATCTTTGAACACCCATAGTGGTCGGTCAAAGTATTGGTTATCAACCAGCATTGTGCCTGCGTCATTATTCACGGCTTTGACCGTCACACAGTCATCTTTCTTCAAAGAATATCCACCGATACGCCACACTTGCAGTTTGACTTTGTAATTCTTTTCCATATGTTTATCCTAATGCCCAATTGACCATTCCACCTGCCCATTCGGGTTTGTCGCAAGGGGTCCATCCGTTTTTGTCATCGTCCCACTTGAACCAATAGGTTTTGTCATCGGCGAGAGCGTGAATACCTTCCCCAATCTTCTCCATGATGAGATAGTTATACAAACACTCACACATATTGCCGTAGTTCTTCCGCACTGCCCGCAGAGCGTGTTGGTATTGGCGATAGTATCCAAAAGTGCGGGTGAACTTCTCCACTTTGATTTCACCTTTGGGATGCCGCAACATCTTGGATTCATCAACGTGAATCGCAGTGATGAACCAATTCCATGTTCTTTTACTTGGCGTCATAAAGTTATATTTCCACGGCCATCCATCCGTGTGCCTTCGGGTGTCATAACAAATCCTGATGGGTCAACGTAAATGCTACCGTTGTAACACAAATCGCCATTGACTCTGATTGTGCGAGCACCGTTAATATGGACACCGTGAGCAACGAGATACGCCATAATGGCAGTTGCTACTTCTTCACCATCAAGCGTGATGCTGACTCCGGGACCGTATTCCGTTTTGCCTTCGCCAAATTTAATATTCATATTCCTAAATCTTCTCGGGTTGCTGGACGTTCACCGATGGCAATCCACGAATGACCATAATCTTCCAGTCCAAAGCACGATTGAAAGTCGGGTTCACCGAGGGGATGGAAAATGGGCATTCCCGTGCTGCCAAGATGACCGAATACGGCAAGTTCCTTCTTGGTGTAACCCTCTCCTGAGCGTTTATAAAGGGCATACACCCAATCTTTAATCAGTTGTTCTTTTAGAACTGTTTGAGTTGGCTTCATGTTTTTTCTTTGGTTTACCGTATTCACATTCACTACATAGGCACCGAGGGTCGCCGCTCGGAACCAGCCAAGCCAATACGGTCCAACGTGCTTGGCTGATGTCTCTGATGTCCCCAAAGGTCATCTTGGTGCCACATTCGATGCATTCCGCTTTGTATGTCATTTAACGAACTACAATATAACACAATGTCGAAAAATGTCAAATCCAATCTCAAAGAACAAATTGTTTGACAGCGGGCGGGTCATGAGGTATATTGGCACAATTATGAGTGATTTGAACAAAATTCGCAGTCTGAATGTCTTGGAGGAAATGAAAACCGTCCTCAATGAATTTCTGCATTACAACAAAGAAGACTTGCTCGCCGTCTATAATGCCAACGGCGATGGTCCAGAAGATTTTGAAGCAGACTGTGAATTGGCACAGGATTTGCTCGCCAAAGTTGAACGGCGAATGAAAAGCCTTGGAAACCATTTGGCTAAGGAGAAGAATTCGCAAATATCGTGTGACGACCCGAAAACTGAAGTTGGCTCATCCCTTTCTTAAACTTTTCCATTTTGGTTATGTCGGGAACTTGACATCCTTCGTAGATGTTTTTTGTATTCAAATCATAATGGAAGGATTTGTCGAAAATACCTTCTTTTCGAACTCTCTCCAAATACCGACGTATGGTGTCCGCAGTTCCACCTTCTTTTACCATATGCTTATCCCCAAAGGTGCAAGCCAAAATGAAATCTGATTTTGCCACCATTGCGTTCCGTCCATGAAACCCACCACGACAGAAATATAGTTTGGCTCCATATGCCTTTGCTATTTGTATATCGGAAAGCCCATTGATTCCAGTCCTGAGTTGAAATTGTTTATGCCAATAATTGGCAGTTCCACCCGGATTTGTGTTCGAATCTCTTTCTCCCGTATCGTGATACTTTCCATCTTCCCATTCGGCAGGAATAAACAAACGAAGATTGGGAACTTTCTTATCTAAAAAGAGTCTGACTGCAACATGGTCTGCCCAAGCAGCCCCGCCAGAAACAAGATGGGTGATAGGATAATTGATTCCGTTTATCTGTTCGAGCAACCCCGAAGCAACGAGACACATTGCATCGAAGTGCTTTCGAGTCAGGCGTTTCTCATCATCCTTTCGCCCCGCCGTTCCGACAATGGCGAATGTAATTTCCATTTTTAAAAGCTAATAAGGGATACGCCGTTTCGAGCCAAACGAGTGCGGGAGAAGGTCTTGAATTGTCCATCTGTCTTGGAGAGCGGGGAGACGAGTTCATAGCCCTTCACGTAGCGAGCATCGGCCTCGGTTACACGAAGATAACGCAGTTTCATTTCTCCCGTGGAAGAATCGGGGTATTCAAATTCAACAATGGGAGTCTTTTCGTCAGGAATAGGATTTGATGTCATAATGGAGGAATGGTATCACAACCCCATTATCTTGGCAACTTTTTATATCCACATTTATTTCAGAGTTGCCTTTTCCGATGGGCTATACCGCTGAATAAAGACACCATACTCAGTCGTATCATCCACTTTTACGTGTGTGATGTCAATCATCATTTTGAGTTTATTTCCTGTGATGGGATACGAATACGCAAATACTCGTTCGTAATTTTTGAATTTCTGTGCATCCGCAGGAGAAAGGTAAAGTTCCATTATCATAATAATTATTTTCAGACAAGATATTGTTTGAGTTCTTCCAGTTCTTCCTCATACCCACCCGAGAGGATGGGGGTGCGGCACCAAGAACGAGGGTCGAGATTGTGGTCATCCAAGTGGAATGAGAGAGCATACCGTTCACGCTTCCATTGATTGCGGCTGAACAGGACGAAGAATTTCACAATGTCCCGAATAAGCCGATTGTTTGGATAGTCAACGTCCCGTTTGATGGCAGTGTAAATCTCCACGGGGGTATAACGATTCTTAACTGCATACCCCTGAATCATGTGGAGCAACCAATAAGGCATCAAATCGTCCTCGTCGGTCTGTTTGCATTCTTGTGGACGAAGCTCGGCGGTCGGGGCTTGCTTGTTGATGTAACTCATGGCAGGCAATGCACCAATGCCCTCGGGTCCAAAGAGTTCAACCCACTTGAGATACTCACGGATATAAACTTTCGGAAGTCCCGCAATAGGCGAGATACATCCCGACGTGTCACCATCCATCGTAGCATATCCGACCGCAGCCTCGGACATATTGCTCGTGGTCAATAGCAATTTGCCTTGCATGTTAGCAATCATCCAAATGCTTGGGGAGCGAACACGGGCTTGAAGATTCTGAATCGTCAAGTCATCCTCAGCGAAGTTCAAATCGGCCCCCTTGATTTGTTTGCCAATCTCAAGGTATGCCTTGAACACGGGGTCAACGTCCAAGACCATATGCGGCACAAACAGAGCCTTGGCAAGCTTTTCTGCCGCCTCACGAGTCACGGGGCCACTGTTCTCAGTCGGTTGATAGGCCGTGGATATGAGATTCTTTATCAAAGCCTTGATGGTCATTTCTTCGGCATAATCAAATGCCGAGTCAGCAATGCAATGAGCCAAGTGCGGGCAGAACTTCTCAACGAACTTCCGTTCACCGAGTTCCTTGACGCCCAATCGAATACCTTGAACTACGGCATATGTCACCAAGGCCGAGTCAGCCCCACCGCTAAGACTCACGACAAATCCCTTGGTCTTCGACTTCCGCATATAATCCATCAGGGCAAGACCAAGAGCACGAGTGCATTCTTCGTGTTTGGTATCAAGTCCACATTCCCACGAATCTTCGGCAGGCTGAACAATATTCTTTTCTGTAACCGTTGGAAACTTGAACTTACAATGTATTACGCCTTTATCATAGTTTTCCACGTCGGGCTGAAAACTTGCGGTGCGAACCTGAGAGGTTTTGGTGTTATGCACATCCACGATGGCAGTTGTCAACAAGACATTATTATAGGTAAATCGTTTGCCTTGTGCCAACAGAGTTCCACCCGAAGCGATAAGAGCACCGCCATCATAGATGGCACGTCCCGACTCATTGCCGACGAGATTGGAATAGATATACGTCGCACTGAATGCACGGCTTCCATCCACCACGAAGTTCTTACGGGTGTTAAGTTTACCAAAAGAGAAGTGAGACGCCGAGGGATTCAGATAAACATCAACTCCCTTGGTGGCAAGAATGGTTCCGGGGCGATTGGCAACCCAAGCATCTTCGCAGATTTCATACCCGATGCGAACATTGTCAATGCTGAAAAAGACATCGCCAATGGGAGAACTTAGAACACTCCCAGTTTTGGAAGTTATATTGATGCGTTGAGCGACTCCCGATGGCCACGGTTTGAAATGCCGAGGTTCATAGTGAATGCCATCACCTGCCAAGTGTTGCTTGCAAGTGAAACCTTCGATATAACCATCTACGACGGTTGCCACCGCATTGTAAAGGGTATTGTTGAAGCGAATAGGAAGGCCAACACACACCGCAATGTCAGTGCAATGGGGTGCAATCTCAATGAGAATCTGCATCGAACGATTGACTACATCGGCACAGAAGAAATCATCTTCAAGACCATAGCCAGAAATGCAAAGTTCGGGCAGACAGAGGATGGAAACCTTCTGCGATTGTGCTTGGCGAATGGCTTCGAGAATGTTCGCCTTGTTTGCCTTCCAAGCCTTGGGGGTTTGGTTAAGCACTGCGGCACCAACTTTGATAAGTTTCATAACGACAATATACCAGACGGACAATAAATGTCAACGCTTCTTTTTATTTGGCTTCGGGGCGGGTTTCTGAATGATATTGAGCAGGTCAAGCACACGCTCCATATCGGCAGTGGCATCGTGTTTGTAGGTCAAATTGATGGCACTATTGATGACAAACGTAGCCAATAGGGAGGTATGTTTCCATACAATGACGCTCCACGACCATGACCCATCGAGATGGTGGGTGTAGCACTTTTGTATCTTATCCACGACGACCTTGGCAGGTTTAACATCTGCCAGCATCGTCATGTAAGCGTCTTGTTCGTCCATGATTATTTTGCTCATAAAAGTCCTAGTTCACGTTTTGCTTTAGCGATAGCCTCGGGCGTGCCCGTATGTTTGCCATCGTCGTCCGAGAGTTTTACCACGTCCACCCAACCATCGCCATTATTGACCTGTGACAATTTGATTACGATGCTTACAGCGGGATGACCACAGTCGTTCGAGAAGTTGGTTCCAATACCACCGACAACATTGAAGAGTTCCTTATACGAATTCGTAATGGCGTTGAACTTCTCGACGTTGAGATTGTCGGAATAAGCCATCGTATGTGATTTGAGAGGAACGCCAAGACGGTTATAATTCTCAATCACCAGCTTGGTCCACACATCGGGGTTTCCGCTGTCTTGCCGAAGGTTCCAATGTGCCGCTTCCTCGGCGGTAAAGTCACGGAAGAAGACCTTGGTGGTAAAAGTATCAGGAAGGAAAATATTCAGCTTAGTCCCATAGGTTCGCCGCCAATAATCCCGCCATTTCTTATTGGCATCAACGATTCCGAAGATTCCTTGCATTGCCATTGGCCCTTGGTGAGACATTGTGCCTTTGACGGTAGTATTGTGCTTCATTGCAAGGAGCATATTGCTCGTGCCGTAGAAACCTTTGTAGTCGTTGTGGATGGCAACCACCGCATCCTGAGCTTCAAAATCAAAGCGACGACGAGTTCCCATATCCATCCAACGAGAACCGTTCTGACTCAAACGGAAGGCTTTTTCCACAATACGGTCACGCCAACCCGGGTCTTTCACCTTCCCCGTCATTTTGTAATACAACTCCGAGACGATGGCAAGAAAAGGAACTTCCCACATGATGTAGTCCACCCATGTTCCCTCAAAGTCGGCGGAAAGCGAAGTGCCATCTTGGACTACCGTAATGCCCGATGGGTCGAAGCGGTAGTCACGGAGAAAGTATAAATAAGGGTCCGTAAAATGGCCGAGAGATTCCAGCCAATCCAATTCTTCATGGGACAGTTCAAGGGACTCCATCAATGAAAGCTGGTGATTCAATGCATCAGCGAACCCCGGAGGATATTGGGTATCACTGCGAGTCTTGAATTTGTATCGCACTCGCAAGGCGGGAAAATGTTGGAAGGCGACCTGTCCCACCGTAAAGGTGTAGAGATCATTGTCCAATTGGCTCGTAATAATCGGGCTTTCAATCATGGTGGTAAGATAACACAGTCGGCTAAAATGTCAAGTGGTTCCTCGACGAGAATAGAAAGCCGACCTTCGTAAACTGTCACCGAGATTTTGGGCAGAATCCACGTTGAAGACGGTTATTCCCTCTTCATACAATTGCTGGTAGCGGTCGAGGATGCGTTTTTCCCATTCGGGTGACAACTTTAACTTCTTGATGAACTTGACGCACTTACCATAGGACAGGGGACCAAATTTTCCAACGAGATACTTGGCAATGCGAGTCTCAGGCGTGCCTTTTTCAAGAAGGTCACACATGACGGTGAGTGTTTTAAACTCTTCAAGGTTCAGATTTAACATATAAATGTAGGATGACCAACAAAGGAATCGAACCTTTATCTTTCGGCTACCGTGGGTAATTAATCCACTCAAACCGAACGCATGTCCGACAGGATTTGCTGCCCCTATCCCATACGCTCATGCTGGTTGGCCATAAAACGCTTTGAATGCAATAGGACTTGAACCTATAACACGGCCTTCGCCATTGCCGTCATGGGCTTTCGCCGAACAGTCTTGCGACTCGGATGTTGCCATTACACCATACATTCAAAAGTTGCCAGACGACGAACCTTGAATGTGAATACAGTTCACCGTTCAAGGCAACGATACCAACAGCTAACGGAGGGCAGTATCGCCGTGTGGATGGGTATCCATGCTCTTGCGAGCAACCTTTGTCTTGTTTCCGTTATTCGGGTCGTCTGTAAATACCAAAACGATTACTTTGCGTTGAGGTAAGCGTAATAAATGGTAAGGACTTCATGTTGACGATTGGTGAAACGAAAGAGACCCGTTTCATTTCGAGCGATGAAGTCACTGACCCATTCAAGTTCAAATTCAGTGATTCCGAGTTGATTTGCAAGTTGTTTATTCATACGAGTATAT
>Ga0075030_100002045_pt1 | contig 18360 bp, 23 predicted proteins | sample LitLauG_LLR_2012_FD_71393 | JGI IMG/M metagenome (GOLD analysis project Ga0075030, IMG submission 71393) | Freshwater sediment microbial communities from Pennsylvania, USA - Little Laurel Run_MetaG_LLR_2012 | ecosystem: Environmental > Aquatic > Freshwater > Creek > Sediment | place: USA...
GGGGTCATCACCGTCGAGGAGTCGCAGACCTTCGGCATGGACATGGACCTCGTCGAGGGCATGCGCTTCGACAAGGGCTACATCTCCCCCTACTTCGTCACCGACCCCGAGCGCATGGAGGCCGTCCTCGAGGACAGCTACGTGCTGCTGGTCGGCTCGAAGATCACCGCCGTGCGCGACCTGCTGCCGGTGTTGGAGAAGGTCATGCAGTCGGGCAAGCCGCTGGTGATCATCGCCGAGGACCTCGAGGGCGAGGCCCTGGCCACCCTGGTCGTCAACAAGATCCGTGGCACCTTCCGCAGCGTGTCGGTCAAGGCCCCCGGGTTCGGCGAGCGCCGCAAGGCCATGCTCCAGGACATCGCCATCCTCACCGGCGGCCAGGTCGTCACCGAGGAGATCGGCCTGAAGCTCGAGAACATCGGGCTGGAGATGCTCGGCACCGCCCGCAAGGTCGTGGTGACCAAGGACGAGACCACCATCGTCGAGGGTGGCGGCAGCCATGACGACGTCAAGGGCCGCATCGCCCAGATCAAGGCCGAGATCGAGAACACCGACTCCGACTACGACCGGGAGAAGCTCCAGGAGCGCCTGGCCAAGCTGTCGGGTGGCGTGGCCGTGATCAAGGTCGGGGCCGCCACCGAGGTGGAGCTCAAGGAGAAGAAGCACCGCATCGAGGACGCCGTCTCCACCACCAAGGCCGCCATCGAGGAGGGCGTGGTGCCCGGCGGTGGCGTCGCCCTGCTGCGTTCGCAGGCCGCCGTGCTGGACGCCGCCGACAAGCTCGAGGGCGACGAGGCCACCGGTGCCCGCATCGTGGCCCGGGCCGTCGAGGAGCCGCTGAAGCAGATCGCGGTCAACGCCGGCCTCGAGGGTGGCGTCATCGTGGACAAGGTGCGCAACCTGAAGAAGCCCTCGGAGGGCCTCAACGCCGCCACCGGCGAGTACGTGGACATGTTCAAGGAGGGTGTGATCGACGCCGTCAAGGTGACCCGGTCCGCCCTGCAGAACGCCGCCTCGATCGCCGCGCTGTTCCTCACCACCGAGGCGGTCATCGTGGACAAGCCGGAAGAGGGCGGCTCCGGCATGCCCGGCGGGGGCATGGACGACTTCTAGTCCGTCCGCCACCAGGAGTACCGACGGAGGGCGCCCCGATGGGGCGCCCTCCGTTCGTTTCCCTAGACTGGGCACCGTGACCGATCCCCTCGTCCCCTCCACCGGCTGGGGTGTGCTCCACCTCTTTTGCAAGCTCGGCCCGGCCGCCAGCCCCGATGCCGCCCACGGGTGTGACACCGAGGCGGTCGTCCAGGCCGTCAAGGACGCCCAGGCCGACGACGTCCAGGTGGTCACCGTGGCCATGCTCGGACACAAGGCCGACCTGGGCGTCATGGCGCTCGGGGCCGACCTGTGGCGCCTGCGCCGGCTGCAGTCCGACCTCCAGGCCGCCGGCCTCGTCGTCGTCGACTCCTACGTGTCGCTGACCGAGGTGTCCGAGTACGCCGCCGGCGTCCCCGACGACATGAAGCAGATGCGCCTGTACCCGCAGCTCCCGCCCGAGGGGATGACCGCGTTCTGCTTCTACCCGATGTCCAAGCGCCGCGGCGACGTCGAGGGGTCGAACTGGTTCACCATGCCCTTCGAGGAGCGCAAGGCGATGATGTACGGCCACGGCAGCGCCGGCCGGAAGTTCGCCGGGCGCATCGTGCAGGTCATCACCGGCTCGACCGGCATCGACGACTGGGAATGGGGCGTGACGCTCTTCGCCGTCCACCCCGACGACCTGAAGGAGTGCGTCTACACCATGCGCTTCGACGAGGGCTCGGCCCGCTTCGCCGAGTTCGGCCCCTTCCTGACCGGCATGGTCGCGCCCGTCGAGGACGTGCTGGCCCAGCTCGCCCCCCAGGGGTGAGATCCGGCGTGACCGACCTGGCCGCCACCCCGGTCGGCCGGGACCTCGGCTCCTCAGGCGGCCGTCCGCCGTCGGCCGACGCCCGCCCGTCCGCCGACCTCGAGGCGCTGCGGGCCGAACTGCGGTCGCTGGGCAGCGTGGTGGTCGCCTTCAGCGGCGGGGCCGACTCCGCGTTCGTGGCCCGGGTGGCCACCGACACGCTGGGGACGGACCGGGTGCTGTGCGTGACCGCCGTCTCGCCGTCGCTCGCCCCCGAAGAGCTGGCCGACTGCCGGGCCCTGGCCGCCGAGTGGGGGCTCCGCCACCTCGAGGTGGCCACCGACGAGCTGGCCGACCCGTCGTATGCGGCCAACGACGGCAGCCGCTGCTACCACTGCAAGGCGTCGCTGATGGCGGCCGTCGGTCCGGTGTCCGACGCGGCCGGACCGTCGGCCACCGTGGTGCTGGGGGTCAACCTGGACGATCTCGCCGACCACCGGCCCGGCCAGGCCGCCGCCGCCGAGCGCGGGGCCGTGTTCCCCCTGGTGGCGGCCGGCTTCACCAAGGCCGACGTGCGGGACTGGTCCCGGCGCCTGGGCCTGCGGACCTGGGACAAGCCGGCGGCCGCCTGCCTCGCCTCCCGTGTGCCCTACGGTACGCGGGTGACCTTCACCACCCTCGACGCCGTGGCCCGGGCCGAGTCCGGCCTGCGCGCACTCGGGTTCCGCCAGCTGCGGGTGCGCCACTACGGCGACACCGCCCGCATCGAGGTGCCGGCCGACGAGCTGGCCCGGGTGGTCGAGGCACGCGACGCGGTCTGCGCCGCCGTGCACGGCGCCGGCTACCGGTACGTGACCCTCGACCTGGACGGGTTCCGGTCGGGCAACCTCAACGACTCGCTCACCACCACGGAGGCAACGCCATGATCGGAGTCCGGGTTCGACTCACCTTTCCCGAGGAGCTGGTCCGCGAGCCGGTCATCGCCCGGATGACCGCCGAGTTCGCGGTGGTCCCCAACATCCGCAAGGCCGACGTGGGCGAGCAGGGCGGGTGGATCCTGTGCGAGCTGGACGGCGACGCCGCCGTGGTCGACCAGGCGCTGGCCTGGCTGCGCACCGAAGGGGTCCAGGTGGACCTGCTCGGCGACGTCGTCGAGAGCTGAGGCCGGCGATGGCCGACTCCGGACCGGTCGACCCTGGGGCTGTGGACGAGCCGCTGGCCGCCAACAGGCACTGGTGGGACACCGCGGTGCCGGTGCACGTGGCCTCCGCCTTCTACGACGTGGAGGGCTGGTTGTCCTCGGGGCGGGGCCCACGGGCACGCGAGGCCGCCGTGCTCGGCGATGTCACCGGTCTCGACCTGGTCCACCTGCAGTGCCACTTCGGCAAGGACACGTTGAGCTGGGCCCGGGCCGGTGCCCGGGTGACCGGCCTCGACTTTTCGGCTCCGGCCATCGACGCCGCCCGCGCCTTGGCCGACCGGGCGGGGCTCGCCGACCGGTCCGAGTTCGTGTGCGCTCCGGTGTCCGAGGCGGTCGACGCGCTCGGTCCGGCCCGGTTCGACGTCGTCTACGTGAGCCTCGGCGCGCTGTGCTGGCTGCCCAGCGTGGCCGACTGGGCCGACCAGGTGGCCGGACTGCTGCGCCCAGGGGGGCGCCTGTTCCTCCACGAGGTCCATCCGGTGTCCATGGCCCTGGCCGACGACGACCTGACCGTCGTCTACCCCTACTTCGAGCAGGCCGAGCCCTACCGGGACGCCGAGGCCGGCTCGTACGCGGACTCCAGTGCGACCGAGGCGATGCCCGGGGACCCCACCTACGGCTGGAACCACGGGATCGGCGAGATCCTCGGCGCGCTCCTGCGGTCCGGGCTGCGCATCGACGTCCTCGACGAGCATGACTGGACCAGCTTCCGGCGGTTCCCGTGGCTGGTGGAGACGGGCGAGGAGGAGTTCGTCACCCCCGCGGGTCAGCTCCGGGTCCCGCTGTCGTTCACCCTGGTGGCCAGCCGGGACAGCTAGGGCGCCCCGCCCGTCTGGTCATCGTTCCGGCCGGTCGTCCCGGGCCGTGCTCAGTCGGCCGGATCGTCGGGGTTGCGGATCGTCCACCCGGCGCCGGACACCTTGCGGGGCTCGTAGAACAGGCAGCCGTCGGGGCACGCGAAGGGGAGCTGCTCGTTGGCACCGACCCGGCACTTCTCGAGCTTGTCCTCGCGCGCGGTGGTCTGCATGATGTAGTGACGACAGTCGTCGAGTACGGGCACGTCCCATTCTGGCCCAAGGCGGACGGTCGACGGGGACGGTGGGGTAGCGTCGGTCACGTGGATCCCGCCCACTCCACCGACGAGCCCGTCGGCGACGCCCCCACCGTCAAGCAATTGCTGCGGTGGAGCGAGGCGCTGGCTGGCATCGCACGCACCGGGCTCGGCTTCACCGAGTCCCTCTACGAGCAGGAGCGGTTCGAGGAGATCCTGCACGTGGCGGCCGACATCCGGGCCGCCATCGACAGTAACGAGGACGCCGTCGACGTCCAGGGCGTCGTGCACGACTGGCTGGAGTCGGTGGGCAAGGGCGTCCCCGGCTACGTCACCCCGAAGGTCGCCGTCGGCGCCGCCGTGGGTAACGACAACGGTGAGATCCTGCTGGTCCAGCGGGCCGACTCGGGCATCTGGCTGTACCCCACCGGCTGGGCCGACGTCGGCTATTCGGCCGCCGAGGTCGTAGTCAAGGAGGTCGCCGAGGAGACGGGCATCGAGGTCGAGGTGGTCCGCCTCATCGCCGTGCTGGACGGTCTGCGGGTAGGCATGAGCCGGATCCCCCTGTACTCGCTGGTGTTCCAGTGCCGGCCGATCGGTGGGGAGCTGAAGGCCCACCCCCTCGAGTGCGCCGACGTGGGCTGGTTCCCGATGGACGACCTGCCGTTCCCCCTGGCCGGCGCCGAGCGATGGGGCGAGCACGTCTTTTCCGCACTGCGTGGCGACCCGATCGAGGTGCTCTACGACTCGGTCCGGTCCCCGGTGTGGCGGGGCGACCCCGACAAGGCCTGAACCGCCCCCTGCCCGGTGGCCGGCGACCCGTGCGGGCCGGCGGCTCGTGGCTACACTCCCCCCTCGTGAGCGCTGACACCGAGCCCGGGGCCCCGACCGTCCAGATCGCCGAGGCGGTCGAGGTCACCGATGAGCTGGTCGAGGCCTTCGTCCGCCTGATCCCGCAGCTCTCCTCGTCGTCCCCGCCCACGCCCCGCACCGAGCTCGAGGAGATCGTCGGGTCGGACGCCACCGTGCTGTTCGTGGCCCGGGACGCCGGCGGCACCATCGTCGGGTCGCTGACGCTCGCCGTGTTCCGCATCCCCACCGGGTTCCGGGCGTGGATCGAGGACGTGGTGGTGGACGGCTCGGCGCGGGGCGCCGGCGTGGGCGAGGCCCTGGTCGGTGCAGCGGTCGACCGGTCCCGGTCGCTGGGGGCGAAGACGGTCGACCTGACGTCGCGGCCGAGCCGCGAGGCGGCGAACCGACTCTACGTGCGGCTCGGCTTCGAGTCCCGCAGCACCAATGTGTACCGGTACTCGCTGGACGCCTGACGCCAGCGGCCGGAAAGGTTCGACTCCGGCCGCATCCGTATGCCACGGGCGCCCACCTCGACCCAGCGGTCATCCGTCAGGAGGTGCCGGCCTGCGGGAGCTCTGCGGGGTCGGCGCCGAGGATGCCGATCTTGTGGAGCGGCGGCAGCGGGCCCTCCACGCCCCCCAGTGCGCGTGCCCGCTGGAGGGTGAGCCGCAACAGGCGCCTGGCCACCAGCAGGAGGACGACGGCGAACGGCAGCTCGACGAACAGCGCCGACGCCACGCTGATCCACTCGTCCGAACGGGTCGAGGCGGTCATGACGTCGAACCAGGCGTCGCAGACCAGGAGGGTGGCCCCCACGATCGCCACCACGATCAGCACCTGCCGGCGGCGCCACGCCGCCCACAGCGACGCGCCGATGGTGAGCAGCAGCGCGACGTCGAACCCGGTCCACACCGCGGTCCACCGGTGGACGACGTACGACTTGGGCAGGGTGACCGCCAGGAGCACGATCCAAGGCATCAGCACCGCGCAGGCCACGGCGACCAGGCTCAGGAACAGCGACCGCTGCCGACGGCCCGCCGTTCCCGGCGGACCGCCGTCGTGGGCGAGGAGTCGGCGCACCAGTTCGGCGCGTTCCTCTGCACCGAGCGCCGAGATCTCCTGATCACTGAGCATGACACCCTCCTCCGCTCGTGCATCGGTGGTCCCGAGTGCGGGACCTCAGCCGTGCGGCTCCTGATCCGGACTGGCCGTGGGCCCTCCGGCCGATGCACCCACGCCACCGGATCGTCGCAGATCCTGCGGTCGCCGGCCCCGACCTCGACCCGGCACCCGCCGGACGCTCACGCCGCGTGTGGGTCGGGCCGGAGCCGACCGGAGCCGACCAGGGCGACCACCCCCACCACCGCATAGGCGGCCAGCACCGCCAGGGCGCCCTCGACATCGGCACCGCTGAAGTAGATCCCGTTCCGGAGCAGCGTGACGGCGGCGCCGGGAGGCAGGAGCGGTGACAGGTCCCGCCAGAACGTCGGGAGCATCTGGGCGGCGGTGGCGCCGCCGGAGCAGGCATTCCCCACCACGATGACCAGCAGGGCCGCCACGCCGGCGCCGGGAAGCCCGAGCAGCGCCTCGAGTCCGGCCGCGAAGAGCGAGACGGCGAGCGCCACCGCACCGACGCCGAGCGCCAGCGCCGGGAAGTGTCCGGCGAGCGCGCCCACCAGCCCGGCGCCGACCAGGCCGATCACGACTCCCGTGAGGACCGCGAACAGCAGCAGGAGGAGGAGCCGGGCCGCCACACCGAGGGTCGGCGCGGCCAGCAGCAGCGCGACGGTGACCGCGATGGAGAGGATCACCGTCGGGATGGTCACCATCAGGATCGACACACCCCGCGGGTCGCCGGCCGGCAGCGGCTTGACGTCGACCACCACCAGGGGCCGGTGGACGTGGGCGAACGAGTTGGTGAACGCGGCGGTCAGGGCCGCAGCCACCGAATAGCTCGCGGCAGACGCTACGTAGAGGGTCGAGCGCGTCGACCCTCCCACGAGGAGCCCGAAGGTGGACCGGTTGTCGATGGCAGCGCGGCCCTGGTGGGGCGTTGCGTAGGCCACCAGTCGGATCGCGCCGGGGTCATGGGCGTCGAGGCCCTTCTGGAGCGCCTGCTGGATGGCCGGGGGATCGACGATCCCCACCGTCACCCCGTTCAGCCGGGGGGCATGGGCGGCACTCAGGTAGCAGAAGGCGAAGAACCCGGCGAAGAGCGCCACGGCGACGACGAGCATTCCCGCGCGGCGGACCGGCCCCTTCATGACGTGGGTCCCGTCCGCGTGGGCCGACGAGGGGTGTCCACGGCGTCGGTCGGCACGACCAGCGGTGCGACGAACTGCCGGATGATCCGCTCGGGAAGATCGTCGGGTATCGGCTCCCCGGTGACCAGCAGGCGGTGGAACACGAGCGCCGCGCCCACATCGGTGAGCAGCGCCACGTCCGCTTCGGCATCCAGCTGACCTGCCGCGATCCCACGCTCGACGACCTCCCGCACCCGGGCCCGTCGGGGTGTCACGAAGTGGTCGCGAAAGGCGGCGGCCAGTCCGGGGTCGTGGATCAGTTCACCCACCAGCGGACGGATGATCCGGCCGGCTGAGCCGCGCATGGCGGCGCACAGCGCGTCCAAGAGCAGACGGAGGTCGTCGATCGCATCGCCGGTGTCCGGTGCGGGCGGCAGGTCGGCGCTGATCCCCTTGGTGACGGCGTCGACGACCAGCTCCTCCTTGGAGGACCACCGCCCGTACAGGGTGGCCTTGCTCACATCGGCCCGTGCGGCGATCCGGTCCATGCTCAGCGCGTGGAACCCCCCTTCGGCCAGGAGGGCGAGCGTGGCGGCGTGGACCCGGCCCCGCAGCCCGGGGTCACGGGGCCTGCCGCGGAGGGCGGGCGGCTCCGCTGCAGGCCGGGCAACGGTCGCGCTCCGGGTCACAGCGAATTACAATACCAGACGGTCCGGTATTGCAGTCCTCCGGGCCGCGGGCGCGTGTCGGTGGTCGCACCGGACGGCAGCGCCGAGCCGAGGCGCCCGCGACGCACAGTGGCTGAGCCGCACGTCGGCATCGATTCCGTGCCGACCTCCACCCAGGCCGCCAGCACCGCGGGCCACCGTCCCCCACCGTCGTTCCCCATGCACGAACGAGATGCTTGTACTCACCAGTCGCACTTGTTATCTTGACCGGTGGGTCCACAGACTTGGCATGTATTTACCGATGAAGTGGCTCCAATAGGTTAACTATTTGTGTCCTGAGTGTGTCATGTCGGCGGACGTCCTCAGACGCTGAGTGCAGTGTTCATGTGACATTGCTGTGTCAACCCACTACTAACGGCGTGTGCCCTATGGGTGCTGTTTAAGGAGAAACTGTGCGAAATTCGAGACGATAGACGGCGGTAGTGGCAACGATGATCACCGGAATCGGTGGACTCGCCCTTGCCGTGCCCGCCGCTACGGCCACTGCGGCACAGCCGCTGGCCAACACGGCTGCGGCGCCGACCTGGGCGACCGGCGGCAACGACCTCACCGTCGACCGCAACCAGCCGTTCGAGACCAAGATCGGGGCGAGCAACGCCGCGACCCTGCACCCGAAGTGGGCCGCCACCGTCGGCGGCGACGTGTCGGCCACCCCGTCGGTCGACAAGAAGAACGTGTACTTCCCCGACAGCAAGGGCGACGTCTACGCCTTCAACAACTCGAACGGGCACCTCGTGTGGCGGGCCTCGGTCAGCGCCATCACCGGGATCCCGGGCGACTACGCACGGGACACCCCGGCCATCGCCGGACCGAACCTCATCCTCGGTGACCAGGGCGGCAAGTTCGGCACGCCGTCCAACCCCACCGGCGCCTGGGTGTTCGCGCTGAACAGCAAGACCGGTGCACTGGTGTGGAAGACCCAGGTCGACCCCGAGTTCTCGGCGATCGTGAGCCAGTCCGCACAGGTCGTCGGCACCACCGCCTACGTCGGCGTGGCGTCCAACGAGGAGGCCTACGCGGCCAGCGCCTACAACCAGGGCACGTTCAACTGCTGCACCTTCCGGGGCAGCATGCTCGCCCTCGACACCAAGACCGGCGCCATCAAGTGGCAGACCTACACGGTGCCGACCGGGTATTCGGGCGCCGGCGTGTGGGGCAGCACACCGGCGATCGACCGGTCCCGCGGGCAGGTCTACATCACCACCGGGAACAACTACTCGGCTCCGGCCTCGGCCATCGCCTGCATGCAGACGGCCTCGAACCCCAAGTCCTGCATGGACCCCGCCGACCACTTCGACTCGATGCTGGCGCTCAACCTCAAGACGGGCGCCATCGTGTGGAGCATGAACGGTCTGGTCGAGAGCGACGTCTGGAACCTCGACTGCGGACTCGGCTTCCCGCCGTTCGACACGGTCGGCCCGAACTGCCCCGCCGGTGCCGGTCCGGACTTCGACTTCGGACAGGCCCCGGCGATGCTCACCGTGACCGTGAACGGCGCCCAGCGTGACGTGGTCGGAGCCGGGCAGAAGAGCGGCGACTACTGGCTGGTGGACCGCAGCACCGGCGGCATCGTCTGGCACACCAAGGTGGGCCCGGGCGGGACGCTCGGTGGCGCCGAGTGGGGCTCGGCCACCGACGGCAACCAGATCTACGTGGCCAACGCCAACTCGGGCAACCTGCTGCAGCCGGGCTTCTGGGCCGCGCTGAACCCGAACACCGGTGCCGCCAACTGGACGACCTCGGACCCGGCGTTCACCCCCTTCACCTACTCGGCGGTCGGGGCGGTCAGCGTCGCCAACGGCGTGGTCTACGCCTGCACCATGAACGCCACCGGGACCATGTTCGCCATGGACGCCCAGACCGGCGCGGTGCTGTGGAGCTTCAACCCCGGCGGTTCGTGCAACGCCGGACCGGCCATCGCCAACGGCACGGTCTACTGGGGTTCGGGCTACGGGGCGTTCGCCCCGCTCAGCACGCCGAACAACACCTTCTACGCCTTCACCACGGCCTAGGAGCCACTCCCGAACAGGGCGTGCAGACGAGGGACCGGGCCGCATCGGCCCGGTCCCTCGTGGCGTCAGGGCGTACCCGCCATCGGGCGGTGCGCGTCCGCGGCCCGGACGCTCGCGGACACGCCCCCTGCCTCACTTAGCCTGTGCCGGCATGACGATCGTCCCGGACGACAAGGACTGGACCTGGGTGCTCGACCGGCCGTGTGCCGAGTGCGGGTTCGATGCGCACACGGTGGTGCCGTCGGAGGTCCCGGGGGCGATCCGGGAGCTCGTGGGTTCCTGGCGACAGGTGCTGGTCCGGGACGACGTGGCCGTGCGGCCGTCGCCCGATCGGTGGTCGCCGCTCGAGTACTCGTGCCACGTCCGTGACGTCTTCCGCATCTTCGACACCCGCCTGCAGCTGATGCTGGCCGACGACGGCGCCACCTTCGCCAACTGGGACCAGGACGCCACCGCCGTCGAGGACGCCTACGGGCACCAGGATCCGGCCCGGGTGTCCCTCGAGCTGGCGGGCGCCGGCGAGGCGCTGGCCGCCCGGTTCGCCCAGGTCGGGGGCCGGCAGTGGGCGCACCGAGGCCTACGGTCCAACGGGAGCGAATTCACGGTGGCCACGTTCGCCGTCTACCTGCTGCACGACCCGGTCCACCACCTGTGGGACGTGTCGGCCGGCTGAGCCCACCGCACGCCGGCGCCGCAGCCGGCGTGGTGCCGGCGTGCCGGGGCGCACCGACCGCTACCCGACGTCGGCGAACCGGGGCGCGCCGTCCTCCAGGTCCAGTCGCACCCCGTTCGCCGCGAAGCTGACGGCGTGGTACCACCCGCAGAGCAGCAGCAGGTCGAGCAGTTGGTCCTCGGCGAACACCCCGGCCAACCGCTCCCACAGCCGGTCCCCGATCGCCGACGTGTCGTGCAGCGAGTCGACCGCCTCGAGCAGCACCCGGTCCCGGTCGTCGGTCCAGCAGGCATCGGTCGGCCCGCCATGGGTGAGCGAGGCCACCTGCGCACCGGTCAGCCCGACCCGCTCGGCGAAGAAGGCCACGTGGACGCCCCACTCGTACTCGCAGCCGCACCGGGCACACGTCCGGTCGATCACCAGCTCCCGGTCGCGCATCGACAGCGAGAGCCTCCGGCTGAGTTCGTAGCCTCCCCACGGTCCCATGGCCTCGGCCATCGGCAGGTTCCGCACGAACGTCCGGAACAGCAGGATGGGCGGGACGCCCGGGGGCGTCATCGCCTCCAGGCGCTCGCCGACCCGGGGGTCGTAGGGCGGGGCGACTGGGTCGATCCTCGGCATGGCTCCTCCTGACGTTCTGTTTTCCGAAACGTCAGCGAGTGTATGGTTTTGGAAATCGAAACACAAGCGCGAAGGAGGCACGCGGTGGCCGACGATTCCACACCGGGCGTCCGGAGGGCCGTCCGGGGCTCGACCACCGGTCGGCCGATCATGGCGGCCATGGACCTCCTGGGGCGCCGGTGGGCGCTGCGGATCCTGTGGGAGCTGCGGGACGGACCGATCGGGGCGCGGGCACTGCGTGACCGGTGCGACGGGATGTCCTCGAGCGTGCTCTACGACCGGCTGCGGGAGCTGGCCGCCGCCGCCCTGATCGAGCAGACCGCCAGGGACGGGTACTCGTTGACGCAGACCGGGGCCGCCCTCGGGCGGGCGCTGAAGCCGTTGGACGAGTGGGCGGAGTCGTGGGCGGACGAGGTGCGGCCCGGGCACGGGTGAACTTCGCCAGGTCCGGGACCTACGCCGCCGGCAGTCGCACCCCGGTCGCACCGGTGTCATCGGCGAGCGAGAGGTAGTTCTCGTCCTCCTGGGCGGTGTGGAGCTTGAGGATGGCGTGCAGTCCGTAGAGCAGGCTGCGGACCTCGGTGAGGTCGACGTCGTCCAGGCCCTCGGGGCCGATGTCGTCGAGGAGCTGGCCCAGGCGGCGGATCTGGTGGGTGATCTCGACGTGGGCGCGGCTCATGGTGGCCATCGGGTCGTTCCCACCGAAGAAGCGGCCGAGCGCCGGATAGAGCTCCCGCTCCTCGGCGTCCTCGTGGGGTTGGACCTCGTCCACCAGCATCCGGTGCAGGTCCCGCACCTGGGCCAGTGCGACGTCGGGACCGAGGTCGTCGAGCGCATCGGCCACCTCGTGCAGCCGGTCGACGTCGCGGCGGATGGCCAGGTGCTCCTCCTGGAAGCGCCGGGTCATCGTCACGTCCCCGGAGCCCAGGCGGGCCTCCTCCGGCCCTGATCCCAACGCACGCAGCGCGTTGAGGACCACCGCGGTGTCGATCACCTCCTGGAGCAGGGCACCCCACACCGCCGGCAGGTACCCGGCGGCGGCCACGCCCATCGCCGTCATCGACAGGCCCATGCCCACCACCATCGACTCGACGGCGATCCGCTTGGTCCGGCGGGCGATGACCGCCGCCTCGCCCAGACGGTGGAGCCGGTCGACGGTCAGGACCACGTCCGCCGTCTCCGACGCGGCGGTCGCCCCCCTGGCCCCCATGGCGACGCCGACGTCGGCCAGCGCCAGCGCCGGGGCGTCGTTGATCCCGTCGCCCACCATCATGGTCGGCGCCCTGCGGGTCTCCAGCCGCACCACGTCGAGCTTCTCGGCCGGCGAGCGCTCGGCCAGCACCTCGTCGACGCCGATCACCGCACCCACCGTGGCGGCCACCTCCATGCGGTCCCCGGTGACCATCACGATGCGGTCCACGCCGTTCCTGCGCAGCGAACGCAGGGTGCGGGCGGCGTCCGGGCGGAGCGGGTCGTCGAACACCAGGACGCCGGCCGGTGCCCCGTCGACGCCGACGAACACGGTGAGGGCCCCGTCCAGGCGGGCCTTGCGGCGCGCCGGACGCGCCCAGTCCGGGGTGCCGGTCACCCCGCAGAACGACGCCTTGCCCACGGTCACCTGACGACCGGCGACCGACCCGCGGATGCCCTGGCCGGTGGTCTCCTCGACGTCGCCCGGCAGATCGAGGGTGCCGCCCCGCGCCAGTGCCGACCGGACGATGGCGCTGGCCAGGACATGGGGGGACACCTGGTCGAGTGATGCCGCCAGCCGGAGCACCTGGTCGCCGGGGATCGGGCCGGCCACCACCACCTCGATCAGTGCCGGGCGGCCGACGGTCATGGTCCCTGTCTTGTCGATCAGCAGTGTGGCGCACGCAGCGAGGCGCTCGAGGACGGCGCCGCCCTTGACCACGACCCCGCGCCGCGCCGCCCGGGACAGTCCGGCCACCAGGGCCACCGGGGCGGCCAGGATGAGGGGACAGGGGGTCGCCACCACCAGCACGGCCACCGCCCGGGTCGCCCCGCCCAGTGCCCACGCCAGTGCCGCGGTCGCCAGGGTGACCGCCAGGAAGCCGAGCGCGTAGCGGTCCGCCAGCCGCACCACCGGGGCCTGGGAGCGGTCGGCCTCCGCCACCAGCCGGACGATCCCCGCGTAGGTGCTGTCGGCGGCGGTGGTCGACGTGCGGAGGTCCACCGGGCCACCGGCGTTGACCACACCGCTGCGGATCCGGTCGCCCGCCGCCCGGTCCACGGGCAGTGACTCGCCGGTCAGGGCGGACTCATCGAGGACCGCGGCGTCCGACACCAGCAGTCCGTCGACGGGCACCACGTCGCCCGAGGCCACCAGGAGCAGGTCGCCCGCCTCCACCTGGTCGAGGTCGACGACGGTCAGGCCGCCGTCCTCGTACCGGCGTGCGGTCCGGGGCGCGCGCTCGAGCAGCGCCTCCAGCTCGCGGCGGGCCCGACCGGCCGCCCACCCCTCGAGGGCCCGTCCGCTCGCCAGCATGACGCTGATGACCGCGGCGGCCAGGTACTCACCGACGGCGACGGCACCGACCAGGGCGAGCAGCGCGATGACGTCCACGCCCAGCCGGCCGGCCGCCAGGCTCGCCACCGTCGCCCACAGCGACAGTGCGATGCCGGTGGCGGCCACGACGACCCAGACCAGGTTGCCGGCCGCGCCGGCTCCGGACCAGTGCAGGAGCCCACCGACGACCAGTCCGGTGACGACCAGCACCAGGGGGGATGCACTCCCCCACGGTGACCCCATCCACCTCGCGACTCGACCCTCCGGGTGCTCCACAGGACCCATGGTGGTGGCTGTCCGCCGAGCGGCATAGGGCCGAAGGTCAGGACACCGCCGGATGGGTCGAGGACGATACGGAGCGCACGACCGTGGCGCGGCCACGCCTCCGGTCCCGGGAGTCCGGCCCGGATCCTCGGCGTCCACCGTGCTCGGAACGGAGTGAAGCTGCCGCTACGATCGGCGGGATGGGCTACCGGCACTCCCCCGACGAGATCCTCGACGCGGCGGTCGCCGTGGCCATGGGATCCGGGATGGCCGCGCTGACGTTCAGCAGGGTCGGCGCCGAGCTCGGGATCAGCGACCGGACCGTCGTCTACTACTTCCCCACCAAGCTCGACCTGGTGACGGCGGTGGCCGGTGCCCTGGCCGCCGACGTGGTGCCCCTGCTCGAGGAGGCCTTCGGGTCCGAGCCGCTCAGCCAGAAGGAGCTGATGGACCGGGCCTGGCCGGTTCTGTCGACCCCGGTCGCCGACCGGGTGTTCGCCCTCTACTTCGAGATCGTCGGCCTGGCCGCCTCCCGTCAGGCCCCCTACGACGTGCTGGCCCCGGGCCTGGTCGAGGGCTGGGTCGACTGGCTGGCCCCCCGGGTGGTGGGCAGCACGCCCGACATCCGCCGGCGTCGGGCGCTGGCCACCGTGGCCCAGGTCGACGGACTCCTGCTGCTCCGGCTCGTGCTCGGCGCCGACGCCGCCGACGACGCGGCGCGCCAGGCCGGCGTCCGGACCTGAGCCCGGCCCAATAGCCTCCGGACCCGGGCGGCACGACGGCCGGCACGTGGTGCCCGGCGCGAGACTCGGCCGGTGGAGATCCGAGCACTGACCGCGGACGAGCGAGCCGACGCCGTCGACCTGTGGCACCGGACGGGGCTCACCCGTCCGTGGAACCCTCCCGAGGAGGACTTCGACCGCGCCACCACCGGCACCGCCTCGGCCGTGCTCGGCGGCTTCGCCGACGCCACGCTGGTGGCGACGGCCATGGTGGGCCACGACGGCCACCGCGGCTGGGTCTACTACCTGGCCGTCGACCCCGACCGCCGGCGGGGCGGGCTCGGCCGGGCGATGATGGCGGCCGCCGAGGCGTGGGTCCGGGCGGCCGGCGTGCCGAAGCTGCAGCTCATGGTCCGGTCGGGCAACGCCGGGGCCCTCGGGTTCTACGAGGCACTCGGGTTCGCCGTCGAGGAGACCGCCGTGCTGTCGCGCTGGATCGGGCCCGACCGCCCCGGCTGACCGGCCCGGGGGGACCCGGCCGGGTGGACGGCACACCGGCGTGCGGCCCGTGTGCCGGTCGGCGGGTCCTGGCAGACTGCCGGCATGGCCGCGAACGACCCCTCCGTGCTGGGCGACGTGCCCGTCGTCCTGGTCCACGGCAACCCCGAGACCGACGCCGTGTGGGCCCCGGTCGCCGACCGCCTGGGCCGGACGGACGTCCACCGCCCCAACCTGCCCGGGTTCGGCTGTCCGGTGCCCGACGGGTTCGACGCCACCAAGGAGGCCTACACCGACTGGCTGGTCGACCGGATCGAGGCCCTGGGCCGACCGGTCCACCTGGTGGGGCACGACTGGGGCGGCGCCCTGACCGTGCGGGTGGCCGAGACCCGGCCGGACCTGCTGGTCTCGTGGTGCTCGGACGCCGTCGGCCTGTTCCACCCGGAGTACGTCTGGCACGACCTGGCCCAGGTCTGGCAGACCCCGGGCGACGGCGAGGCCATGGTGGCGGCCATGGCCGCCACCGACCCGGCCGACGCGGCGGCCGGGTTCGAGGCGCTCGGGATCCCCACCGCCCAGGCCACCGCCTTCGTGGCCGCCCTCGACGACCGGATGGGCGACTGCGTGCTGCGGCTCTACCGGTCGTCGGTGCCCGAGCTGATGGCACCGTGGCTGGCGGCGCTCGGCGACGCGGCCCGCCGCCCCGGGCTGGCCGTGCGGGCCACTGCGGACCCCTACACGGGCGACGGGCGGCTGGTGGCCGAGGCCGCGTCGACGGCAGGGGCCGACGTGGTCACCGTCGACGGGCTCGGCCACTGGTGGATGCTGCAGGACCCGGACCTGGCGGCGGCCACGCTGACCGCCTGGTTCGCCCGCCACGAGGCGTAGGCACCCGGCACCGCCCTTCCGGGGCGACGGGGCGACCCGCCTCCCCGGGGCCGGCGACCGGGCTCAGTCGGCCTCGAGGCTCACGTTGAACATCCACCGGACGCCGAAGCGGTCCAGGGTGACGCCCCACAGCGATCCCCAGGGCATCGGGTCGAGCCCGGCCGTGTCGGAGCCGCCGGCGGACAGGGCGGCGAAGAGCCGCTCGGTCTCGGCCCTCGAGTCGGGCTCGAGGTTGATGGTGGTGTTGTTGCCGATGCGCAGCTGATGGCCCATCGACTCGAGCATGTCGGTCCCCATCAGGACGTGTCCGTCCAGGATCGGGAGCTCGACGTGCATCACCTTGGTGCGCTCGTCCTCGGACAGCGCCGGCGCACCGGGCGGCGGGGGCATGTCGCCCATCCGCATGATCGGCACGCTGAATTCGGTACCGAACACCGAGGCGTAGAAGGTGAACGCCTCCTCGGTGTCCCCCATGAAGTTGAGATAGGTGCTGACCCGGCTCATCGTGCGATCCCCCGTTCGGTCGGTGCGGCGCCCATCATGCACCAGGGCGGTCGGTGCCCGCAGCGGGTCCGGTGCCGGCGGTCCTACGCCCGGTCAGTCAGGGAGGAGGCCGGTGGCCGAGGTGGCGACGAAGGTGCAGACGAGCCGCTGGTCCTCCACCATGGACCGCCGGTAGGCGTCCCAGTCCTCGTGCTCGCCGTTGCCCCGACGGTAGTACTGGACCAGCTGGTCGACGACGGCGTCGTGCGGGTCGGCCGCCACGGCGGTCAGCTCCACCTGTCCGTCGAAGCCGGCCCACACGAACACGTCGTCGCTCGGGACGAACAGGGCGGCCCGGGGATCGCGGCGCAGGTTCTTCGTCTTCGCTCGGGTGGCGGTCAGCGAGATGGTGAAGCGGTCGCCGTCGAGGAGGTAGAAGATGACCGACTGCTGGGGTCGTCCGTCCTGACGCAGGGTGGTCAACAGCGCGTTCCGGCGTCCGGCAGCGTAGGCGAGGGCACGTTCGAGTTCCATGTGGGCACTCTACGGCTACCGTCGCGGCGCTCGGCCGGGAGGTCAGGCCAGCGAGAAATTGGGGTTGTGGATGAACCCGACGACGGTCCCGTCCCCCCGACGGACCAGCGCCGTCACGATCCCCTCACCCACGTCGGCCGGCGGGGTGTGGACCTCGCACCCCTGCGCCACCGCGGCAGGCACGTCGTCCACCCCCCAGTAGGCCAGGGCGCCGTCCGCCGGGTCGGCGTCGGGCAGGAGGCCGAGCTCGTAGCCCCCCACGTCGAAGCCCACGTAGAACGGCTGGTCGAAGTAGGGCGGAGTCCCGAGGAACGCCGCCCACCACGCCTTGGCGGCATCGAGGTCGGCTGCGGGGTAGATGACGGTGCGGAGTCCGTGGAGGAGCTGACTCATGGTCCTGTTCTACCGTGCGGTCGCGACGTCCGGTGGTCCGGGGTCAGCGTCCGGTGGTCCGGGGTCAGCGTCCGGTGGCGCCGTCCAGGAGTTCGCGGAGGATGTCGGCGTGGCCGGCGTGCCGGGCCGTCTCCTCGACCAGGTGGGCCAGGACCCACAGGAGGTTCACCGGTGTATCGCCCGCATCGTCCCGGCACCGGTCGTCCGGGCCCGACGCCGCCGACACGATCCCGTCGACGACCTCCCAGGTCGCCCGGTAGGCGGCCACCGCGGTGGCGAGCTCCTCCGACACCCCGGTGGTGGCGCCGCCCGGGAGGGTCACCGGGCGCCCGGCGAAGCGTCGGACCACCCAGGTCTGCTCGGCGTCGGCCATGTGGCCGACCAGCCAGCGCAGGCTGGTCCCGCTCGGGACCGGTGACCACCCGGCCTGCGCCTCGGTGAGTCCGTCGACCTTCCCCACGAGCGAGGCCCGCTGGTAGGCCAGCAGGGCGGTCAGCGTGCCGAGTGCGTCCGTGGCCAGCCGTGGCGGCTTCCGATCAGCCATGAGGGCAGCGTAGGGCGCTCGCCGACCTCGGGGTGGGGCCGTTCAGGCGCTCCACCCGAACTCGGCCCGCCGGTCGACGGGCACCAGGTCGAGGTAGGTGTCGGCGTGGGAGTCGATGAAGTGCCGGATGTACGGGCAGTGGGGCAGCACGCCCAGGTGGCGCCGACGGGCGTCGTCCAGGGTGGCCTCCACCAGGCGGGCGGCCAGGCCGGCACCCTGGCGGTCCGGGTCGACCTCGGTG
>Ga0075030_100002046_pt1 | contig 18356 bp, 25 predicted proteins | sample LitLauG_LLR_2012_FD_71393 | JGI IMG/M metagenome (GOLD analysis project Ga0075030, IMG submission 71393) | Freshwater sediment microbial communities from Pennsylvania, USA - Little Laurel Run_MetaG_LLR_2012 | ecosystem: Environmental > Aquatic > Freshwater > Creek > Sediment | place: USA...
ATCAGTCCGCAGATCATGATGGCGAACCCAACCGCGTAAATTCCAAAGGACATGGCATCTCCCTTTTTCAAGTTCGCTGTAAAAGGCTTACACCTAAGAGCCTGCTCAATCGTTCACGGCGTTGTTTCGAGTTCGCCGACATCGATCTACTCCGCAGTCGCTACTGTGACGAACTGGCTTTCTGATTTTTGACCTGAAGATCGTTCACCACTTGCTGAACATTCGGTACTGCGGCCGCTACTTTCTCTGTGCTCGAACGGATCGCCTCCGAATTCACCTCTCCGGTCAGCGTGACGACTCCGCTCTTCACTTCGTATTTCACCGTGTCGTGCAGTTTGTTCTGGATCAGCGCGGCATCCAGATTGTTCTCGATGCCTTGGTCTAGATCGGAATTCACGGCTTTGGCTGCCTTTTCCGCGCCGGCAGGAATCACGGCGATCTGGTTGGCGACGACCTGTGTGCCCGCGAAGGACTTTGCCAGGAATTCCGCTTGTGCCTTGTCGTTCTCACTGGCGACTTGCCCGCCCAGAGTCACGACGCCCTTGTCGCGATCCTCACTGACGGAGACGTCTTTGAGGCCTGCTTGATCGAGCGACTTACGGATGCTGTCTGAGACATCGGGGGACTTTCCGGAGGCTCCTGTGCAACCCACTAGAGCGCCGATTGCGATGAGCATGAGTAAGGTGAGGAGCAACTTAGTCGTTTGCATATTTTTCCTTTGATCGGATCGCGATTGAATCCGGGAGAGTGCGCACTTTCTTGCCGTGGACAACCCAAGAATCGCTCATCTGGTCCGGAAGTGCTGTGCAGAATCGCTCACTTTGTGAGGAACGACGCCCATCACACTAAAGTCTTTCAACATCTCGACTCCATGGCCTAACGCTGATTCAAAAGGCGAGCAATTGTGATCAGTCTTGTGAAGCCGAAAGGTTGATACTGGCACTCACAAGATTCGTGCTCGAAAGGCGAGTCTCTTGACCAACGTTTGCTTTTCTGGAGGTATCTATGAACTTGAGTGTGCTGGATCCAAAGCTGATTGCGCTCTTCGCCGTCTTGATAGTGATCCTCGCAGTCCTTGCCTGGCTGTACATCCGAAATCGCAGGAGTACGACTGCGGACATGCGAAAAAAGTTTGGGCCCGAGTACGACCGCGCCGTCCTAGCGCATGGGTCGGAGCGAAAAGCAGAAGCGAAGTTGGCCGATCGCGAGAAGCGTGTTGAAACGCTCAACATTCGCGATCTTGATCTGACCGAACACGAGCGATTTTCGAAACAGTGGCAGGCGGTGCAGTCCCGCTTTGTCGATTCCCCCAAGGGGGCTGTCGCAGAAGCGGACGACCTGGTGTCTTCTGTAATGAAAGCTCGTGGCTATCCAGTCGCTGATTTCGATCAACGCGCCGCCGACATTTCGGTCGACCATCCTCGTGTCGTGGAGAACTACCGGTCGGCCCACGAGATCGCGCTCCGTGCCGGAAAAGAAGGAGCAACCACCGAAGATCTCAGAACCGCGATGATTCACTACCGCTCTCTGTTTGAGGAACTGGTACAACTGCCAACGGCAGTCGAGAGAAAACAAGTCGCGTAGTGCTGAACTGAAAAAGGAGAACACATGTTGTTGAAGCCAAGTGCGGAAGATCGAGCATCGGGCAAGCTCCACGAAGAAAAAGGGACGATCCGGGAGGAAGTCGGAAAAGCGACGGGCGACCCCGACTTGGAAGCCTCCGGCAAGGCGGAGAAGAAAGCCGGCAAAGTTCAAAATCTGATCGGTCGTGTTGAAAAGGCCGTCGGCGAATAGAGAAGGACCCGGCTGGTAAAGATGGACCGCGCCATAAACAGTGCTGCAGTGGACGGCTGAACACAAATGCAAATTTGCTCCGATACCTGCGCAAAAATTAGGGATCTCGGGTTCACAGCGTCCACGCACATAAGAATGTATGGCGAGCGCTTTGAGATTGTTTCGGATCCGTTTGATTTAGGTGATTGCGTAGCAGTCCGTGCGACCAGCGGAAACGATCCAGCAGTCCGCACTCTACGGCTGCCAATCGCAATTCTCGTAGGTCTTGGAGATCGATTTCCCAGGCGACCAGGTCTGACCGGCCAATCAACCTCATAGTGGTGCATTGCCGAGAGCCATTCAAAAAAGGAGAACCACGATGACGACAATTGAGCAGACTAAGTGTGCACACCTTCCATGCCAGTGCTTAGCGCAACCTGGCGACAAATCCTTGGCATCTTTTTCTGGCAAGTTGTCCGGGCCGCGGTCACACCGCCGTTCGAATTCCGCGAACTGTTTCGACAACTCGACGAGATCGGATCAAAGTCTTTGACGCTGGTCGCTCTGGCCGGAACTGCAACCGGCGTTGTGCTCTCTCTCGAAGCCTGATACAGCCTGACTCGATTTGGGGCCAAGTCGCTGCTTCCCGCCGCCATCGTGTTCTCTGTCATTCACGAGACGGGGCCGATTATTACGGGTCTGGTCGTGGGCGGTCGAGCGGGAGCCGGCATTGGCGCGGAGCTCGCGTCGATGAAAGTCACGGAGCAGATCGACGCCATCGAGGCTTCCGCGGTGAACCCCTATCGACTGCTGGCGGCGGCTCGCATCCTGGCTTGCATCCTGATGTTGCCGCTGCTGACCCTTGCTGCCGACTTTTGCGGCTTGCTCATGGGCTGGGTGACGCAGGCCATGGTTGAGCCGCTTTCCTATGGGCAAGCAGCCGGATTCGAATTCGGATGGCGGCTGGGGTACCGTTCAGATTTTCATTTATCCTGCCGGCACTGAAATTCCGCCTAGCAAGCAAACGCCGTCAGGTATCGCATCCAAAACAACCTCAGACCAACCGGTTCAGGATTCGGCCGTAACGGCGCGGCCGCAGTGACTGGCCGCCTTGACGCATTCATCCGCCACGCGCGCCGTTCGTGAGAACTACCTTTAGCGCGCCTTCTTTTGCCGCTTCTCCAAACGTGTCGTACGCCTTCATGATGTCGTTCATCGCGAATCGATGAGTGACCAATCTGCCGGGTTGCAGCTTGCCCGAGCGGACAACTTTCAGCAGCATCGGTGTGGTTACCGTGTCCACCAGCCGTGTGGTAATCGAAATATTGCGATCCCAGAGCTTCTCCATGCGCAGTTCCACGGGCTTGCCGTGAACGCCCACGTTCGCGATGCGTCCGCCGGCCGCGACGATGGCCTGGCAGATATCGAAGGTGGCTGGAATTCCCACCGCCTCGATGGCCACATCGACGCCCGCACCTTCCGTCAGTTCCATGACATGGTGGGCGGCGTGTCCATCGGTACTGTTGATCAGAGTGGTCGCGCCAAACTGCTTTGCAACAGCGAGGCGCTTATCGTCAAGGTCGATCATGAAGATCGCGGCCGGTGAATAAAATTGCGCCGTCAGCAGGACCGCCAGTCCTACAGGCCCTGCACCGACGATGGCAACCGTGTCGCCGGGCTTCACCCGCCCGTTCAGGACGCCGCACTCAAAGCCCGTCGGCAAAATATCACTCAGCATCACAAAGGCTTTTTCGTCCCCACCCGCCGGGAAGGTGTATAGACTGCCGTCGGCATGTGGGATCCGCACGTACTCGGCCTGAGTTCCGTCGAGGGTATTTCCCAAAATCCAGCCGCCATGTCGACAATGGGAATACATGTTTCTTCTGCAGAAATCGCACTTCAGGCAGGCGGTGACACACGAGATAATAACCTTATCTCCGACGTGGAATTCCGAGACGGCGGTTCCGACTTGCTCGATCACGCCAATTCCTTCGTGCCCGAGAATGCGACCTTCGGTTACCGACGATAGATCTCCCTTCAGAATGTGAAGATCGGTTCCGCAAATCGTTGTCGTGGTGATGCGCACGATGGCATCGCCCGGTTCCTGGAGGATGGGGCGCGGCTTGTCCTCCCAGGCACGGTTGCCCGGACCGTGATAGACGAGAGCCTTCATGGTCGCGGCACCCCCCTTCAGGATTGTGGTGTTAGTAGTCGCCAGTTCGAGTTCGGCTGTTGTCATTTTTGCTCTTTAGCTTTCCGGCGACTCGACCTTAGCAATGGCGCTGACAGCTGTCTGAGCAAGAATGCTCACTCCAGCTACGCCGCCGCGATGTCCGCATGGCGTCCATGAAGCTGTCCATCGACGAAGTCAACTGCGCGCCTACTTCGTCTGCTATGCGAGGTTAGTCGTCCATGAGCTAGAACGGGTTGACCTGGGGAAAATGTATATTCAGCTTGTAGCAAAGGAACAGAACCAGTATCGCGCCCAGCGTGGAAAAGATCAGGCCGGCGGGATGGTAACGTTCGTTTCTGGGGCGCGAAAATATGTGCGTAAGGCCACCGAATAGAATCGACCCGATGATGCCGAGCACAGTCGTCCAGAACATCGTCATATGTACGTGCATCACCGATTTCGCGATAAACCCCGAGATTAGTCCAATGAGGACATACCAAATCAGGTGAAACATAGTTTCCCCCTAGCGTTTGCCTTCCAGCAGTATCTTCAAACAGCTATAGTGACAAACGACTCATTCACAATTTCTCAGTTCTTCGACACGGACCGCACGGCCTGATGTTCCTGTGGTGGTCCCTAAGAGATATTCCAGTTGGTGCAGTCGTTCTCTGATGGCTTCACGGGACAAGAAGATGTGCACCCGCATTTTCTGCATGTCTAATTCCACTAGGGCAACGATGTGTGGATCGCCCCCCTTTTCGCGTGGGCCCGTAAACATGCGGATACTCTTGCCTGCCATAGAAGAGAGCTTCAACATACAAACACGCGTCCCGCCGAGTCTGTTCAAAATTGATCATTGGCCGGTCCCTCGGAAATATCGGAATGCGGAACCGAAGAAGCTAAGGAAAACACCTATCGAAACACTCCATTGGAGTAGCTACGCTGCGGCAGGCGTCCGCATGGCGTCCATGTAGCTGTCCATCGACTGGGTCAACTGCGCATCGACTTCGTCGGCGATCGTCATCACATCGGGTAAGAGCAGGCTGAAATCCAGAAAGCTCAGATTGCTCTGCAACGTGCCAAAGAGAGTCACCTGAAGTATCCGTGATTCATGCACGAGCATCGCGGGCGTGTAGCCTTGCTTGAATCGCAATATTCCATGCGCCATCGCAGCGGAGGAAGAAACAGCATCGCTGTCCTTCGTTGTGGCACCAGATCTGCTCAAGCGGACCACCAGGTCTTCAACCAGCTTAGGGAGATGTCCGGTGCGCTGGTCGTCGCTCAACTGAACATGGTTGAGTTCTTTGCTCTGTTTTGCCCGCGCTAGCCAGTCTTCGACCACGCGCGGAATGCAGCGCCGTAGTATTGTGCCTACTCTCTCTTTTTCCGGCCGGGCTGCAGGTGTGCGGCTAAACATCTTTTTCCGGACGAGATCAGCAAGTTTTCCGACGTCAAATGGTTTCACTATGATTTCGTCCGCTTCCAGAAGGATCGCAGCCATGGCGCTCTTCACGTCGGGGTAGCCGCTGACGAGCAGCGTAAGAGCGTTCGGCTGGGAGTGGCGCATCGCGGTAACAACCGTAAAGCCGTCGCCCGGATTCGGCATGTGCAGGTCCGTGATAAGGACATCGAAGCTCTCGGTAGCGATGTGTTGCAAAGCTTCGGTCACGCTGGCGGCCGCGACTACGCAAAATCCCTTGTGTTCGAGGGTTGCGTTCATCATGGCGCGAACAGCATCATCGTCATCTACAAGCAAGACCTTGTGCGCAACGGTTGCTTCGGTTGGAGTCATACAGCAACAGCCTCCCCATCAAGAGTGATCGAGTATTGCTCAAAAAGTATTTTTGGAAATGTACAAAAAAGGACAGTCATAAGAACGGTTAACGGATATCGTCGTGATTATGCGAAACGCGGTCATGGGTTAGTGGCGTAACACCAGCCGTTCGGACCCTCACGACCGTCAACTGCTAGGTTCGACTGCAAATACCCTCAGGCCAGACCCTCACGGGGCTGGCCCTTTTCTGCACGCCAAAAAGACCCAACGGCCTGAGCTTTTTTGATCAGACTTCAATATCTCGGCGATGAGAGAGTCTCAACGAGAACTATTTGCGAGCGAGACGGAGTCGTGAGTATCTCTCGTTCGAAAATTGTGCCTGTTCAAAGAGTTCAAGGAGTACCCCATGTCGCAGACTGTACTGGACAGAACAGCCGAACAGATCACCGACTCAGCTCACCAGGCGTCGCGTGTAACCAATGCGGTCGCCGACGCAATCGGCAACGGCGTCGGAGTAGTGAGGCGCGCTGCAAAACAAGGTGGCGATGCTGCGGAAGAATTCCTGAACGACACAACTCAACGCATCCAACGACACCCGGTGCTAACGGTTGCGGCCACGTTTGCCGTGGGCTTTACCGCAGGGGCGTTCCTCGGCTGGATGATCAGACGAAAATAAGTTCCGCCCGGGGCAACTCCCGGAGCCAGCCGACACAAGACGGCTTTTCCGAATTGCCAACACAGAGACTTGAACTGTCTTCGTATACAGAGCTGTGCAGTGCCGCGCTGCTGATGAGGTTGATCCACGTATGACTGCCAAACTTGCCACGCAAGCCGAGAGCATTGTGGCTCGAGCCGAAGAGGCCGTCGCCATGCACGACGGCAGCACCATTTCCCGCAGTCCCAGCGACAGAACACAGGTTGGGAGCATGGAATTCGAGTCTGGATATCTCTCGCCCTACTTCATCACGGACCCAGAGCGCATGGAAGTTGCGTTCGCAATGCCTACATTCTCATTCGCGAAAAGAAAATCAATTCCCGGCGGGACCTGCTCCCGCTACTGGAGCAGATCACCCTCACCGGCAAGCCGCTGCTCATAATCGCGGGAGATGTTGGGGATGAGGTGCTGGCCGCTCTCGTCGTGAACAAACTGTGTGGCCCGCTGCAGGTTGCCGCGGTCCGGATGCCCGGCGTTCCGGACCAACGTACGAGCCTGTTGCAAGGCATCGCTCTGCTCACTGGTGGAACGGCCGTTACGGAAGAACTCCAGATCGAACTGAAGGACATGCACCTGTCTGACTTGGGTCAGGCGACAAAGATCGTGATCGAAAAGCACCATACCCTGGTCGAAGGCAGGCCCAACTCTAGCCAGGCTGCCCTTCGGGCATGAGCCATCTCCAGTCAAACGATCAAGCATGGTCAGCTATTCGTTGCTTTGAGAATGGCCACCCCGCATCGCGCAATCCGGCGCATGCTTGAGGCGAAGGGTTTCTTGGGTCTCCCCGCGCGGTCCCTCAAGATCGCCGGGCGTTTCAGAGCGGTCTGGTTTTCGACGTCCGGACCGAGCGTTGGCAACGAGCAGCGTTATTCCACTTCCGATGAGGATGAAACTAATGATCGGCGACGCCCGCTCACTTCGGGTGGCCTGCATTCCGATGTTCGCATCTCCGGTGTTACTGTGCGGAATCTCGGCCCGGGGAACCTGCGCGGCCAGGAACGCAACCCCGAGTGCGATCTCCAGCAATCCCGCCAACAAAAAGACTTTCACAGGGATCACTCCGTTAGGCTCTCACCGTTATGCGTCATAGGAGGGCGGCGGGATCCGTCCGCCGTCGTGCAAGAAGGCGATTGTGGGTAGCAACTGGCTGGCCAGACGATCTTTGGCGACCAAGGCATCAGCTAGGCTCAACGCCGGCTCCGGAACGCCCTGTCCTTCGGTGAGCAGGATGATTGGCGCTTGCGGCCTGAGCCGCCTCATTTCCATGGTAAGCGCTTGCCCGTTCATCGTGGGCATGAAGTAGTCGAGGATTACCACGTCAACTGACTGCGTGGAAGCCAGCTCCAGTCCCTTGCCGCTGCTGGAAGCCGTCAGCACGGTATACCCAAAGGTTTCGAGGAATCTCTTCTCGCATTCCAGCACATCTTGGTTATCGTCGATGCAGAGAACTACTGCGCTTGAGAATGGCGGGCAAACCGAGTGGGGCATACTCAACCTCTAAGACACGAATAATTCAACACTCGACCCCCTGAGGGCTGTTCAAAATTGCTCACCCCGCTTTTTGGAGTGGAGAGCTAATCGTGCAAAACCACATTGAGCAGGGAGCTGTGTACCTTGAGGCCGCCGTTGTATTCAATAAAGCCAAGTTTTCTGAACCGGTTCATGAAAAAGCTAACCCGGGAGCGGGTCGTACCAATCATCTCGGCCAGTGTTTCCTGGCTGATCTGGGGGACAACGGCATCGGGAATGGTCTCCCTGCCGAAATGAGCCAGCAACAGCAGAATCCGAGCGAGCCTCTTTTCACTGGAGTTGAACAGCTGGTCGACGAGATCCTCTTCGTAGCGGATATTGCGCGCCAGCAGATAGGCCACGAACATGTCGGAAAACGCGTGTTCGCGGTGAAGCACACCGATCATCACCTTCTTCTCCACCCGCAGAAGCTCGCAGTCCGTCATGGCCGCGGCGGACCCCATGCGCAGAAGTTGCCCCGCCAGCGCTCCCTCGCCAAAAAAATTTCTCTCGCTCACGATGCCGATCGTCGCTTCCTTGCCCGACTTGGATACGACCGTGAGCCTCACTTTGCCTTTCTGAACATAGAAGACAGCATCCGCACGGTCTCCTTGCGTGTAAATCCATTGCTTTTTCAGAACCGCGACAAGCTTCCTGCCATCGCCGATCGTCGCGAGGAAAGTGTTGGGATCGAACTCGCGCTCGTTCTTAGGTGCTGCAATTCGAGCCATGTTGGCGGTCTCTGTTCTTGGAAGTCCCAGGGCGATTGCGAAGTTTTGCCGTGCTCTCTCTCGTAGTACTTCGGTGAAACTACGGTAGCGCTTTTCCGTTCGTACGGGTGAAGTCTTAGTGGGTCTTGGTTTAACGCCGGCGTAGCATCTCATTGACAATATTAGGGTTCGCGTACGCCAAGGGGGGGGGGTACGCTACGATTGTCAGGTCTCGCATAGACTTTTAGTTGCAGGATACGATTCTTTGCGGTAGGATTTCGCACCAACGGATAGGATACGCGCAGAGGGGGCCCACCATGGGACGGAACGGAAATGGAGACCATACGCACTATGCAACGGTGGATCGGTCCGATGTTCCGCAGGGTCGTAAAGGAAAACATCGGAAGGCAGTAGCGGACATTCTGGGCGATCTCTCAAAACTAAGCGCCCAGCAAGCCGTCAAGATTCCGCTGAGCAGTTTAAACGGCGAGAAGATGCAGAATCTTCGCTCGGCGTTGAACCGCGTAACCCGCGAGAAAAACATCCCCGTGGTCACGTCGAGCGACGAGAAATATCTGTACGTGTGGCGCGCCGACCCACCGAAGAGTACAGCGGCCACTGAGTAGCAGGCATACTGCACGCAACCGCGGGTGAGCGACTAACGTAAGTTTACCGGCGACATTCCCGGCCTTCCAATAAGCGAACTCCTGCACACCTTGCCTGCCAACCCTACTGATCTCGGGAATAAATCCCGACCCTTCTGAGCCATTCAGCACAGTATTCGCGGAGGAAAGGAGCGAATCTGTCAGTACCTCAAGAGGACAGGTCTCCCGCCAAACCAGACGGCCTGACCGATCTCCTGGAACTGGTTCGACCAGACGCCAAGAGTGGCGCCGAAAAGTCACTGGGGACACTGCGGGCTCATGGCACTGCATTCGAGCTATATTCGACCGCCGGTTTACAGGAACGAGGAAAAGGAATGTTTTTCGCCAGCAAAATTGTTTGCTCTGGAATTGTCTTCCTATTGATGACGCCGTGGACCTCGGGACCACACCCAATGCCGGTGGTTTCGAGAATCAATCTCAGCAGCGAGGTGCCGGGGGAAACAGATTGGAACGATGTCAAGGCGATGCAGCAGACTCTCCAGGACAAAGGACACTATCGTGCCAAAGTCGATGGCGTGCTGGGTCTGCGGACGCGGGCCGGCATCCGCGGATTTCAGAAGGCTGAGAATCTGCCAGTCACCGGAGAGCTTGATAGAGAGACGGCCCATCGACTCGGTGTCGCTCCAGAGGAAGGAAAGACCACCTTCGAGAATCCCGGCGGAAAGCCCTCGGCGGGCATAATGGGGGCTAGAAGTTCGCGGCGAACAAACAAGACGCCAAGGAATCCAAAAAAGAGCGGCGCCGCTCCTGAAAGCGAGCGGCGTGACGGTGGGAAGACACTTCAAGCCGAGAACTAGAACTACGCACCGGGGTTGAGCCCTCGCAATCTTCCATACAAGGTTCGCAATCCTGATTTCCAGCTAGTGAGCGATCTTGCTCAGATTTGTTTCTGCCCTCCTGTCATGCTCCATTCTGAAGGTGTCGACCGAGGCGACAGCGTCGGGCTCTCGCCGCCGAGTTGCAGCTCGACGCTTTCCTGGCAGCCCTAAGCGAAGCATTCGGCATCGAAGCTTGACGCGAATTCCAGGGAGCCTCCGGAACCGCGAGCAGAAAGTCTGAGGGCATCAAGTTATGCATACCACATGGAACAAGAAGCTGAGCCGGTTGGGCGCGGCGCTGCTGGTGGCGATCACGATCGCCGCACTGCCGCTACGAACATCCGCTCAGGATCAACAAGACTCTCAACAAGACGATCCGCCAAGCCGGGTGGCCCGACTCGGCTACATGGAGGGCTCGATTTCATTGCAACCGGCCGGCGAGTCCGAGTGGGTGCAGGCGGTTGCCAACCGGCCCATGACGACCGGCGACAAACTCTGGGCAGACAAAGGCTCGCGCGCCGAGCTGCAATTAGGATCGGCCGTGATTCGCCTGGACGCCAATACCGGGTTCTCTTTTCTGAATTTGGATGACCGCACGGCTCAGATCCAGCTTACGTCGGGCTCCCTTAATATCAGCGTGAGGCAACTGGACCGCGACAACGTTTTCGAAGTCGACACGCCCAATCAGGCGTTTTCGATCTACCAGCCGGGAAGCTATCGCATCGAGGCCAGTGAAGACGGAAATTACACGGTCATCAGCGTGCGCGCAGGCGAAGGCGAGTCGACGGGGAACGGCCAAAACTTTACCCTGCATGCGGGACAGAAAGGTACGTTCACTGGGACGGACTCGCTGACCGCCGACGTGGTTCAAATCGGCGGACCTGATCAATTCGATAACTGGGCCTACAGCCGCGAGCACCGGCTCGACGACTCGCGCTCGGCGCAGTATGTGTCGCACGACGTGGTCGGTTATGACGACCTCGACGACAATGGCGACTGGCGCGACGATCCGAACTACGGCCACGTGTGGTATCCCAATCGCGTGTCTGCGGGTTGGGCGCCCTATCATGAGGGCCATTGGGACTGGATTGCTCCCTGGGGATATACGTGGGTCGATGACGCTTCGTGGGGCTACGCGCCGTTCCACTACGGACGCTGGGTGACGGTAGGCGGACGCTGGGGCTGGGTAGCCGGACCCGTGGCCGTGCGCGCGGTTTATGCGCCCGCGCTGGTGGTTTTCATCGGCGGCGGAGGTGGTGGCTTCGGAGGCAATGTGGGATGGTTTCCGCTGGGCCCGCGCGAAGTTTACATGCCCTCGTACCACGTCAGCCGGGAGTATGTGAACCGGGTCAACATCAGCAATACGACCGTCAACAACACCACGATTACCAACGTCTACAACACAACCATCATCAACAAGACCACGAACATCACGAATGTGACGTACGTGAACCGAAATGTGCAGGGAGCTGTGACGGCGGTTCCGCAACGCGCATTCGCGAGCGCCCAGCCTGTGGGCAGGGTGGCCGTTGCCGTGAACGCGAGGGAGATTGCCTCCGCCCCCATGAGTTCGAGAGTTGTAGTGGCTCCAACACGGGAGAGCGTGCTAGGAGCCAGGGCTGAGACCGCGAATCGTGTAGCCGCGCCGCCGCCAGCGGTAGCCAACCGGCAAGTGATCGCCAAGGCAACACCGCCACCGCCGCCGGTTCCGTTTGTCAGACAGCAGCAAGCCCTGGCGGCGCATCCCGGCCAACCGTTGGCAAGGAGCGAAGTACAGACTCTGCGTCCGGCGAACGTGGCTGCGACGCAGCCGCTCGTGAGGCAGGCGCCTCCGGGCAAGGCAGCGACGCCAAATATGGAACGTCCGGCGAACCAGCCTGAGAACCAACCAGGTGCGAACCGACCGGGCCAACCCGCAAACACGCCAACTGCGAGCCAGCCGGCGAACCGTCCGGGCAGCCAGCCTCCTCCGAATGAGCGACCTGTAGCGGCAAATCCTGCTCAGCCCAATCGTCCGTCATCGGTGCAGCCGAACCAGCCGGCACCATCACAGCCAACGAATCGGCCTGATCCGAATCGTCCAACTCAGCCGCCCGCGCGGGATGAGCGTCCACCGTCGGCGCAGCCGAATCCGCCCGCGACACAGCCGACGAATCGGCCTGATCCGAATCGTCCAAGTCAGCCACCTGCGCGGAATGATCGTCCTCTGTCGGCGCAGCCGAATCCGCCCGCGACACAGCCAGCCAATCGGCCTGATCCGAATCGCTCAACTCAACCGCCGCCCGCGCGCAATGAGCGTCCGCCAGCCGCTCAACCGAATCCGCCGGCGCCAACACAGCCAACGAATCGACCGGAAGCGAATCGGCCGAGCGAGCAACCAGCGCGGAACGAACGTCCACCGTCGGCACAGCCAAATCGGCCCGCACCGCCACAGCCAAACAATCGGCCGGAGCCGAACCGGAACCAGCCTGCCCCGAGTGCACAAACTCCTCCTCAGCCGAGCGCGCCACCACGCACGCCCCCTGCAGAGACGAGCCAACAGACGAGACCGCCTCAGGTCCAGGAACCGAAGGTGCAAACGCCCGAGCAGAAGCAACAAGAAGAGAAAAAGCGGCGCGAGGAACAGAACAAGCCTCCAGGTGAGTAGAGACTCAACGGGCTGGTTCCTTGATCTGATCCCACATGAGCTCACACTGGAGCGTGGGATGGGTCAGGGCAGGTTTCTTCACTAGGATTGGTTGGACATTTCGTGTGTCCCGGAGCAGTCGGAGCTTTCTCATTCCTCGAACACGACTGGCGTCCCGTCTTTGACCAGGTCGGCGACCCTGCTGGCGTCCCAGTTAGTCATCCGCACGCACCCGTGAGACTGGGAATGGCCGATCTCCCCTGCTTCAGGAGTGCCGTGGATCCCGTAGTGCGGAACGTTGATCCCCATCCATACAACACCCACCGGATTGTTTGGACCCGCTGCGATCTTGACCTTGGCATTTGCGGGATTGGCGTCCCAGAACAAGTCCGGGTTGTAGTTGTAGGTTGGATTGCGCACAACATCAGTGATCACCCAATTTCCGAACGGGAGCGGGTCGTGTTCGCTGCCGCTTGTCACCGGCGCGTAAAAAATGACGTGGCCTTCCCTGTCATAAACCATCAGGACCGATGCTTTCTTCGATACAACGATCTTGGCGGCCCCAGCATGGCCCGGCCCCGCTTGTTTGGCACCCAACACATTGGGGACACGGATGCGCTCTCCCGCCGCGAAACGAGCGCGGAGGTTCAAGCGCTTGAGCAGCGCGGGTGCCGAGTGGAATCTTGCGGCGAGCTCTTCCAACACGGATTTGTAGTAAAGGCCAGGAAGTTTGGACTGCTCCGTCGCGTCTTCCGGAATCGTTTTGTTGAACGGCCCGGCGGCATCTTCCGCGGTAATCGTATAGGATACGATCGCTTCGACTGCACTCGCGCCGAGCGCCACAAGCGCGGCCTTGCGGCTCCGCGCACCTGGAACAATCCCACGCGCGGCTTCGAATGCTGCCAGGGCCTCGCGGCTGTTTTTCCCATTTTCGTCGTCGATCTGGCCCGGCGAGAAATTGGCTCGATCAAGAAGAACCTGCAACTCTAGCTCTGCGAGCCCGACTGCCCGAGTTGGCGGGACTGGGCGTTCGGCTGCGATCGAGGTGGATGTTCCAAAAAGAATCGCCGCACTTGCGACAAAATAGGACAGAGTTTTGAGTGTGAATTTCATGGTGCCTCCGGAGCGACAACTGTGAGTTCTTCTGGTCATAACATTGAGAAACAACGTTGAGAACCACGCAACGCAGGTTATCAGGCACGTTTCTCAGCGTCTGTTCAACACCGCTCACCTCAGGCAGGACGACTAAGTTCAGCTTGACGCTTTCCGGATGAGCACTCTTGCTCAGACAAATGCCGCGTGGAGTGCTAGCGTTGGGCTGTGCTTCCAGGCCACTCGCGAGGAGCATGAAAGGCGCTTGCCGGTTTGCAGGAGCGAGCCATGCTGAAGCGAATCGCGCTAATTATTCTGTTGGCCCCTTGCGAGGCCTTGTGCCAGAAAAGTCCTTCAGCCGACTTACTGCAGGGATTACACTTTGACGGCTCAGACTCACTCCAAGTGCAGCGCCAGGAGATGCATAGGTGGAGTGCACTCCCGGACGCCCCGTCGTCGATACGGCCTCCAAAACGAGCAGAGACATTTTCCACATTCGTCAATGAAACGAGCCCCCCTTTGACACTTGGTGCGGTTGGCGTCAGCGCAGGCGCAATGCGGGGAACAGAACCGGGAGCCGTCACTGTGGGGCCGCAGCCCAGTTTAACCGCTCATTATCAAGTGGCGTTTGTTCAGAAGGAGTCGAGCAACTTTCTTGCTAGGTACTTGCATCAGCCCTTGCTCAAACAGGATGCATGTTCTTACGCTTCGACCAGTAGCGGCTTTATGGGCCGGGCCTCCTACGCAGCTTCGCGGATCTTTCTCATGCGTGACGACTCCGGGAAGACGAGGCTGAACACCTCGTACTTGCTCGGGCTGCTGACTTCGGTCGCTGGCGCTACTGCTCGGCGTCCATATTGGGCGCGATCCACCTCGGGGACATTCAACAATTTTGGTTCGACGATCGGAAGCGAGGCGGGGATCAACGTCTTCCACGAGTTTGGACCTGGCATCCGGCAGATGGTTAAGGGCCACGCGCCGAAGTTCGTGTCTGGGATCGCAGAGCGCATCACCCACGGCCGGCCATAAAAATCCCCCAGGTGATATCCGGCCACTGTCAATTTCATACGTCACCTCTCGGCAACACGATTGAGCACAATTGCTCAGACGGTGTCGATACCCGGTTGTTAAGGTTGCAGTTGACCTTGTTGCGTCTGAATTTCTAACCGGATTTGTGTGCCAGACTCGGCACGCTGCTGGAGAGGCGGCGCAGAGGCCAGAGAAATGAGGCTATTCAATGAAGAAGGTAATGTTCGTACTTGCGATATATGGTCTCGGCACGATGTGCTGGGCAGCATCGGCGCGCGAAGACGCCACCGACCGGCTGGATAACGCCACAGCAGTGATGCACGAGATTATGGGGATGCCTGACAAGGGAATCCCAGAAGAAGTATTGGAGCATGCAAAATGCGTTGCCGTTATACCGCACATGGTCAAAGGCGGATTTGTCTTCGGAGCTGAAGGGGGCAAGGGCGTCGCCACCTGCCGCACGGCGGATGGCTGGAGTGCGCCAGCGTTCATCACGATTTCGGGTGGAAGCTGGGGACTGCAGATCGGTGTGGAAGCTGTCGACGTTGTAATGATCATCCAGAATGACAAAGGGATGCAGCGGCTGCTTTCCAGCAATTTCCAGGTTGGAGGGGATGCTTCCGCGGCGGCAGGTCCGGTTGGACGCCATGCCGAAGCCGGTACGGACTGGAAGATGGATACAGAGATCCTGACCTACTCGCGTGCGAAGGGATTGTTCGCTGGACTCACCTTGAAAGGTGCATCGCTTCGCCAGGATAACGATTCCCGGCGTGCGATCTACGGACGCAATGTTACAACGCGCGCGTTGCTGTTAGGTAAAGTGCCGGTTCCGGCCGTGGCCCAGGCTTTCGTCGCGGAAGTTCACGCAGCGAAGGTCCAGGCAGTCGCCGTCAAAGCTGAAGAGAAAGCTAAAGAGAACCATCAGAAATAGGACTTGCAGAACGGGGCTGGCGCTGCTGTCTTGCAGCGCTGGCTGCGGTTTTCGAGTCAAGGTACATCCCTCGTTCGTTCTCTCATCCGGCGAGACAGTTCTTTACGCGAGCGTGATGAGCTTTAGCGCCGCTGTGAAAGGAAGATTGCCATGCTCTGGACAATTGTTGCTGTTCTTTTGATTTTGTGGCTTCTGGGTTTCAGTTTGCATATCGGCGGAGCCTTGATCCACTTGCTTCTGGTTGTAGGGTTGGTGGTTCTGGTCATTAACCTTCTTAGCGGTCGACGAACGGTTGGTTGATCTCAAGGTAGTACAGGTCCACGGCTTTCACCGCGTCCGGCTCTTTCCACCCATTCTTGCAAAGCAGAACACTTAAGGAGAACACATGTCCAAAACCTGGGAGAATTACCATCACGCCGCTCGTCATCATGAAAAAGCGGCTTACCATCACAAAGAGGCAGCGAAATACGACCAGGCCGAAGAGCACGAAAAGGCGGCGCATCACGCGTACCTGGCTCACGGCCATAGTCAGCATGCAGTTCATCATGAGGCTGAGGCAGCGAAACTGCACGCCGAGCAATGTGCCAGACTTGTGACGCCAGTCTCCGCGCAAGCAGACAAAAAGAGCGCAGCCTAAAAGACAAGTTATGATCGGCGCGAGTTCACTTTCTGGACTTGCGCCGTTTTTCATTCCGACATCCGGCGGTGTCGAAAAATGAATTCGGGTCCAACTGTGACATTTCTAAAGTGAGCCGTAATGCACAGACCTGACAGTGCGTCCGTGCAATTCTTGTGTATGACGCTTGAGGCGTCGCCTCTCACTCCACGCAGCCCGCAGCAACAAAGTCCATCGGGCAATCGAAGGATGATCTGGCAAGGTGATTCAAAATGCGTACGATTCGTCTGCTGTTGCTTACATTTCTGATACTGGCCATACCGGCTGCCTCGTTCGCACAGTTCGGCGTGGCTATCACCATTGCTCCGCCCGCGCTGCCGATCTACGCCCAGCCGATGGCTCCCGCTGACGGTTATTTGTGGACACCTGGCTACTGGGCATATGGAGAGGAAGGCTACTTCTGGGTGCCGGGTACGTGGGTGATGGCTCCCGAGGTTGGCTTTCTCTGGACGCCTGGCTATTGGGGTTGGGGCGGCAACGCCTTTGCCTGGAATGAAGGCTACTGGGGCACCAATGTCGGCTTTTACGGCGGCGTCAACTACGGCTTCGGCTACGGCGGAATCGGCTATCAAGGCGGATATTGGAACAACGGCGGCTTCTACTACAACCGCTCGGTGAATAACGTGAACGTCACGAACATTCACAACGTCTACAACAAGACCGTCATCAACAACACCGCGTACAACCATGTCAGCTATAACGGCGGGAACGGCGGCGTTAACGCTCGCCCAACCGCAGCAGAAGAGACCGCTTCACATGAGCGACACATTGCGGCAACATCTGCACAAACAGAACATCAGCAGGCCGCTGGCAAAAACCACGCACTGTTGGCGTCGGTGAATCATGGGCGGCCCGCAATCGCCGCAACTGCCAAGCCTGGGGAGTTCAGCGGTAAGGGAGCGGTAGCGGCCAGGCAGGCGGGAGCGCCCTACAAGGCCACCGCAAACAAGGCTGCCGACAGTAAGACAGCGGCGACCCGCTCGAATCGCGCGAATGAGAATAAGGGAGCTGAGAGTAGAGCAGCCGCAACCCGCACGAATGAAAACAAAGCGGCCGAGAACAGGGCAGCCGCAACCCGGACGAACGAGAACAGAGCGGCCGAGAATAAAGCGGCGGCAACCCGCACGAGTGAGAACAAGGCGGCTCATGCGCAGCCTGCTTTCCGTCCGGCGACAGTAGCTCATGCGCCGCCGGCGCCTCGCCAACAAACTGCACCCCGCACTGAAGCGGCGCCGCGTGCGCAGCTTCCTTCGCATCCGACAACTAGTGCTCATGCGCAGCCAGCCCCGCATCCTGCGAAAGAAGCGCCCAAAAGCGAAGAGCGACCTCGGAAGTAGCAGATTGAGTTGATTGACTCTGTTATCGGCGCGGGTCACATCCTTGGGGCCCGCGTCATTTTTCTTTCAGGCTGCACGAAGGAATCGATGGGGAGTGGTCTCGTGGAGATGCGTTCCACATGCTGCCTCTCCGCGGACCTTCCCGAGACAGTTGATCCCCCTTCGATCGGTTTCCTCATTGAGCAGTATTGGCCATTAGAAAACAAACCACGTACACGAATCAGATCGTCAGGGTTTCGGTCTAGATCTGTGATGCGAGATTCCTGCGTTGTTCGTATAAATCTGGGTGTCATAGCGTCCACGCGAGACGGAGACATAGGTCAGCCTTTGCGGGTGACGGATAGCTTCTCATCGGCCACCGAGGCTCAGCGCCGCGCTTCGTGGTCTTTGAGGCGGTCCCGCGCCACGCGCGCCTTCTGCTTCTTGACCTCGTCCACGATCCCGTCGAACCCCTCTTGCGTCATTGCCTCGCCCTTCGCCAGCGGACCCAGCAGGTTCACCAACAACAGCCGGCACGCCGTGATTTCC
>Ga0075030_100002047_pt1 | contig 18353 bp, 16 predicted proteins | sample LitLauG_LLR_2012_FD_71393 | JGI IMG/M metagenome (GOLD analysis project Ga0075030, IMG submission 71393) | Freshwater sediment microbial communities from Pennsylvania, USA - Little Laurel Run_MetaG_LLR_2012 | ecosystem: Environmental > Aquatic > Freshwater > Creek > Sediment | place: USA...
TAGTTGACCGGGCGCTCGAACGTGCGGCCATCGGCGACGGTTTCGTGCTCGAAATGCAGGACTGCCGGCTTGCCTGCTTGCTCATGCGTCAAGAAGGTGTTGCCGCGCTGCCGCATCGTGTCCCAGAAAAGGACTGAGCGCTGGCTGAAATCAATCGCATACGAGGACCACTGCTGCCAGGCCGCCATCGGGTTGGCAAGTTCGCCATGCGCCGGGACTTGAGACGCTTTCCAGACATCGCCCAGCGTGTCCGTCAGGCGCTGCCGCGCCTTGCGTGAACGTTCTTCGAAGCCCCGGCTGACCCGGGCGGAAAGATGCTGGATGTGCAATAGGCGGCTGCTCGGATCGCGATAGGACGGCGTGCTTGGCATGGTGAACTCCCGTGGCAATTTCATTCGATACAGAACTCTAATACATTATGGTATGTGAATGCAAGTAGATATTTTAATTCCATACTGAATTTGTCAATCGTGGGACATCGATGGATCGCCGGCGCCGCAAGATCCGCGCGCAGCGGGCCGCAAGTGCTTTTGATGCTCGCTTGCGCCGGCCGGGCCCGATGCTTCGGCGGTTAGCATCGCCCCGTTGCACCTGTCCCGTGAACGCCATGACTGCACGCCCCCGAATCGGCATTGCACTTGGAAGCGGCTCGGCGCGCGGGTGGTCTCACATCGGCGTCATCGAAGCGTTATCCGAAGCCGGGATTGAGCCGGATGTCGTATGCGGGACTTCTATCGGTGCGCTGGTCGGCTCAGCCTTCATTGCCGGCCGCCTGTCCGAATTGCGGCAATGGGCCGAGTCCGCGACCTGGCGTGAAATCGTCGGACTGATGGATGTTCGCCTGTCAGCCGGCGGGCTGATCGACGTTCGCCTCGTGGTTGGGTTCCTGCATGAGCTCGGCATCGCCCGGGCAATAGAAACTTATCCGAAGCGTTTTGCGGCCGTCGCCACAGATCTGAAGACCGGCCGGGAGATATGGCTGCAGACCGGACCGATCGATCAGGCGGTACGAGCCTCGATCTCGCTGCCGGGCATCTTCAGCCCGACCCGCGTCGGCGAGGACTGGCTGGTCGACGGCGGTCTGTGCAATCCGGTCCCGGTTTCCGTCTGCCGGGCCTTGGGAGCTCAAGTAACGTAACGATCGCGGTCAATCTGAACGGCGACCTGCTCGGACGGCGGTTCGAAGCCGACCCTGCTCCCCCATCGGCAAACGTTGGTCCGCACGTACCGATCGAATTTCTGCATCGAGCGATGGAACAATTGCCCGCAAGCTTGCGCGATCAGGCCGCACAACTCGCTCCCGATCTTCTGGCACACGGACGGACGACACCGGGATACTTCGATGTCCTCGCAAATTCCATCAACATCATGCAGGACCACATCACCCGCACCCGTCTCGCGGGCGAACCGCCGCACGTCATGCTGCTGCCTCGCCTGCGTCACATCCGGCTGATGGACTTCAATCGCGGGAAGGATGCAATCGCAGAGGGCCGCCTTTGCGTCGAGCAAGCCCTGCCAACGCTCAGACGCTATATCTAGGTCTAGCAACGTACTTCGATAAGACGGCTCCATCCTCCGCGAGGCACGCACGCGGGCCGGGTGAACATCCCTGCACCGGGGTGCGGGGTGGCGGAGACGGACGAGTCAATCGTCCGCGCCAGTACTCGATCTCCAGAGGGTTCGGGCCGATACCCCCGTTTTACCCCCGGCGGCAAGGCCATCGACTGCACCTATTTGAACTTTCCCCCGGCGACTCCGAAGCCGATCGTGCAGGCCAGCGCTTACAGGTGCATGCACGTGCATTGCACGCTGCGCATGTACCCCCGCGGAAATCGGTCACGTGGGTTCTGCGCTCGCTACGCGAAATCCGGGAGCTTGCGGCAGCGGACTACCGACCTTTGATTGCGTGTCACGATCAACGCCCTGTTGTGCGCTGTCTATCGATTACAGCCAAGTCCCGCCTTGCCGATCCGTCGGAATCTGAGTGGCCGGGTCGAATTCGTGTATCCACCCGAGATGGTGGTTCATGCCCTCGTAGGTCGATAGGCGTGCATTGCGCTTCTCCGCGGCCGGGCCGTCCGGCAAATGCAGCACATCGGCAGTCGAAATCGACGCGTATTGAACCTTGCGGGTTCGCCCGCGCCGCAGGCGCTCGTACCGCTCTTGCGCCCGAGAATACTCAGCGGCATTCGTTTCTGCCAGGCAGCGTGCCAGCACAACGGCGTCCTCTATCGACTGGTTGGCGCCTTGCCCGTGGTGCGGGACCAGCGCATGTGCCGCGTCACCAATCAACGTGACCCGACCCTTGCTCCAGCGGCTCAAAGGCGGTCGATGAAACAACCCCCAACGCGGACTGATCGGCACCGCCTTGATCATCTGCGTGATCGCGGGGTGCCAATCCTTGAATCGCGTCAATTGATCACCCTCCTTGGCGGGAATCGTCCATTCCCGGGCCGGCCACGGTGAAGGGTGTCGCTCGACGAGAAAGAAGTTCTGATCGCCCTTGCCGATGGGGTAATGCAGCAGATGGCCACCTGGTCCCATCCAGAACTGGATTGCTGCCTGGTCCGGCAGCTTGTCCAAGAGCTCAGCACCTACGATGCCGCGAAACGCCGAGCAACCCGAGTACAACGCGTCGTCGTATCCGAGCATCCACTCCCGCACGGTCGAACGCGCGCCATCGCCACCGACAACGAAGTTCGCCTTTGCGCTGCTACCATCCACAAACCGGAGCGTGACCTCGTCGCCGTCATCCTGCAAGTCGACAAGGCGCTTGCTGAGATGAATCCGATCCATCCCGAGCGTCTTCGACAGGATCATCTGGAGATCAGCGCGATGGATTCCCCAGTAGGGTGCGCCGAATTGCGCGCGATAGCTCGGCTTTCCGCCGTGCTTGCCGATCAACTTCCCGCTGCGGCCGTCGCGGTAGATCAAGCTTTCTATTTCAAACGCGAGGCCGGAGAATTTCTCGCTGAGCCCAATATGCTCGAAGAAGCGGGTCGCATTCGCAGACAGCGCGACTGCTGCGCCGACCTCGCGAAGTTCAACGGTCTGCTCGTAGATGTCGGCCTCAAGGCCTTGTTCATGCAGCGCCAATCCCAGCGTCAAGCCACCAATACCGCCGCCGACAATCGCGATCTTCCATCCTTGATCTGCCATGCAAGCCTCCTCGTCTTCAACAACTGCAGTTGCGTTGCCAGCGCATACTGGTGCGACACAGGTAGCGGAAGCAATCGTCGCCTCGATGTTGATTTCGCTCTCTTCGATCTCGCCTAGCTCGTGCAGGAGATTGGCCAGCTTCGTCTGTACGTCGCGCTGTACCGGACACTCCCGTCAATGCCAAAAGAGAGGACGTACCGACGTGCACAGCTGAACCCTGCCTACAATTGCAAAAACACATTTTCAGCGTTTCAACATGTTTGCGACAGGTTCTGGCAATCTTTCTTGGATGCCGCAGGCCCACAAAGGGCCTTCTTCATCTGTCCGAGAACGCGAAGACGAAGATCCGTCGTAGGGTGGATGCGGCAGGCTAGCACGCGTCTGTGTGCCTCATCGGCCTCGCTGGCGTGCTCGCGGCTCATCACCTTCGATTCATAGTGCCCTTCGAACACCTCGATCTTGCACACGCTGCAACCGCCACCGCGGCAGCCGACCGGAATGCCCTTGCGACCGAGTTTCTCCATGCCACGCAGCACGCTGTCGTCGTGCGAGCAGCGGTAGCTTTCTCCGGTTTCGTCTATCTCCGATGCGTCTACGGCGAATTGATGAGCTGATCGAAATCCGGCCGCCTTCGCGGCACTCACGTCGGTTGGCAACCGACTATTCTTGCCATCTCGTGACGGTCGCACCGCCGTGAGAAGTAGGATGCTGAAGCTTCTTCGTGAGTTGCCTCATTCGCCGCTGCATCAAATGCGAGCGGCCGGCTTCCCCGCGTCCATGCCCCGATCAGACTCGGTCCGGCGCTGGGTCGGCATGACCACGGCTTCGCCATCGACCACCACGCGACCTTGGACCGTGCAGACGGTTGTGAGGGTCACGCGCTGACGTTCCGACATCACGTGCTTGACAGTAACGGTCGCGTGCACCGTGTCGCCGGGGCGAACTGGTGCCCTGAAGCGTAGGCTTTGTCCCAGGTAGACAGTGCCGGGGCCGGGAAGTCGCCCGGCGATAGCTGCGGAGATCACGCTAGCCGTCAGCATCCCGTGCGCGATCCGCCCGTTGAATTGTGTCGTTCTGGCGAATTCCTCGTTGATGTGCAACGCATTGTTATCGCCTGAAGCCGCTGCGAAAAGCACGATATCCGCTTCAGAGATCGTCTTCGCGAACGACGCGCTCATTCCCTCCTTGAGGTCCTCAATGTCATAGCCATCCAGCTTGTTCATTGTCTATTCCGAAGTCGCTCTGTTCAGGCGGCCACCTTCACCGGCAGCGGGCTGAGAAACGCCTGTCGACGCTTTTCGTGTAGATCTCTGGCTTCGGCAAGGCTCTTTTCTTTGACATGACCGTAACCCCGGATCTCGTCGGGCACGCTGGCGAGCGCGATTGCGGCGGAGTGGTTGGAAGAGGTCAGCCGTGAGCAGACGTCGTCCAGCTCCCGGATGTAGGCCTCGACCAGCTTGCGCTCCTGGCGACGCTCTTCGGTCTTGCCGAAGATGTCGAGCGCTCCGCCTCGAAGACTCTTAAGTGCGGCGAGCCAGCCGAACGCGACGCGCATCCAGGGACCGAACCGGCGCTTGAGCAGGTGGCCCGTTGCAGGGTCACGCCTGGAAAGGGCCGGAGGAGCCAGGTTGTAGTGCGCCGTGTAGCCGTACGGGAACATCGCATCGAGCTGCGCAAGGAAGGCCGGATCCGTGTGCAGGCGGGCCACCTCATATTCGTCCTTGTAGGCCATCAGCTTGTACAGGTAGCACGCCGCTGCCTGAGCCAGTCCACTCTGTCCCGGTACTGCCTTTGACTCCGCGGCCACGACGCGCCCGATCACCTCCGCGTAGCTCCGTGCGTAGGCCTCGTCCTGATAAGCGATAAGATCCGGCACGCGCACTTCCAACAGGCGCCGGGCCTCGCCGCCTGCACCGGTGGAATCGACGATCGCCCGCGCGACCGGCGACAGTTCCGGCGGTGCGGTCTTGGGGGCGTACTGGGCGATTTGCGCCGACACGTAGGCGCGGTCGACGACGACCATGCGCCCCCAGCGAAACGCGGCGACGCCCTGCTCGACACCGACACCGGCCTGCCGAATCGCCGTCTCGATCGATTCGGATCTCAGCGGAATCGTTCCTGCCTGGTACGCGACGCCGACCATCAAGAGGTTGGTCGCCATGCTATCCGCGAACAGGCCCTCGGCGACCGCCTGGCCGTCCAGGTAGACGTTGTCGGCCTTGCGCGTGACCTTGTCAATACCTGCGGTCAGCGACGTGACGATGGGAAAAATGTTCCTGCGATTGCTGATCATCTGCCCGGTCGGCGTCTGCGTGGTCGAGACGACGGCAATCGTTCGCTCCGGCAGGCACTTGTCCAGGTTCTTGGGATCCGTGGCATTCAAGATATCGAAACCCAAGTACAGGTCCGTGCGGCCGTCCGAGACCTTGTTGGAACCGCCGAACGGCTGGTGCGTGATCTTGATGTCGGAGATCACAGCCCCGCCCTTTTGTGCGAGCCCGGTCTGGTCCAGACCGATCGCATGCTTGCCTTCGAGCAGTGCGGCATTGACCAGCGTTGCCGCCACCGTCACCGAACCGGTTCCGCCAATTCCCATGATATGGACGCCGAAACCCAAACTGTCGTCGACCTTCTTGATCGGGTCAGGCAGCTGCCGCTCGAGCAGCGGAATGCGGCCTTTCTTTTTCTTCGTCCGTTCCCCTTCGCCGGCGGCCGGCTGCGGATTCGGCGTGATCGTCAGGAATGACGGGCAAAAGCCCTTGACGCAGGAAAAGTCCTTGTTGCAGGAGGACTGGTGGATGCGAGTCTTGCGCCCGAACTCGGTCTGAACCGGCTCGACGCTCATGCAATTGGACTTCACGCCGCAGTCGCCGCAGCCTTCGCAGACTCGCTCGTTGATGACGGTAACTTGCGCCGGCTCCTCGGCTTTGCCGCGGCTGCGCGCACGACGCAGTTCGGCTGCGCACTCCTGGTCGTGCAGCAGCACGGTGGTGCCGGGTGTCGCTGCGAGTGCCCGTTGCGCCTCATCCAGCCGGTCGCGGTGCCAGACCTCGGTGCCCCCAGGCAGGGCACCAACCTTGTCGGGCTGGTCGCTGGTCACAATCACCTTCTTTACGCCATTGGCCAGCAGCTCAGCGACAACGTCTGGTACCGGCTGAGCGCCCATGATCTGCTGGCCACCGGTCATCGAGGTGTGGGCATTGCGCAGCAGCTTGAACGTGATGTTGATGTTATTAGATGCGCAATAGCGGATCGCGAGGCTTCCGGAATGAAAATAGGTGCCATCGCCCATGTTCTGGAAGATGTGCGGCGTGTCCGTAAAAGGGGCCATGCCGATCCACTGGGCGCCCTCGGCGCCCATGTGGGTGCCCATGACCACGTTTCGGTCCATCCACATCGCCATCGTGTGGCAACCGATCCCGGCGGAGACGATGCTGCCATCGACCGCCTGGGTCGAACTGTTGTGCGGGCATCCGGAGCAATACCAGGCCGTGCGTGCTGCGGTGGAAAGCTTGGCGCGGGCATGGATCTGATCGAGGCGCGCCAGCCACGCCTCCGCCGACTCGACACGGGCTTTGCGTGACAGGCGCTGCGTCAGCGCCCGCCCTATCACGTCCGACTCGAATTCGCCGTAGTGAGGCAGCAGTTCACGGTCCTCTTCGTCGAACTTGCCGACGATGCGCGGTGCATTGGCCGTTCCGTAGAGCACGCTCTTGGCGAACAGCTCCAGGAACGGCCGCTTTTCTTCGATGACGAAAATCTCCTCCAGGCCGCGCGCGAACTCCCGAACGATTGTCGGCTCCATCGGGAACAGCATGCCCATCTTCAAAATGCGGATGCCGTAGCGGCGCAGCGCGTCGTCGTCCAGGCCCAGTTCCAGAAACGCCTGGCGCAGGTCGTGGTAGGTCTTTCCCGCCGTGATGATTCCGAGCCAGGCATCCGGATTGTCGAAGACGACGTGGTTGAGCCTGTTTTCGCGCGCGTATCGCTTGACCACCTCGAGGCGGCGCGTGTACAAGGAGCGCTCCATCGCCAGGGCCTCGGCGCGCACGTTCATGCCGAGGTTCATGGTGGGCGCGAACGGCTGACCGTCGAACGTCATGTCTGGCGTTGCGAATTGCAGGCGTTCCGGCGTCACGTCGGCCGACCCGCTGCCGTCGGCCACGTTGGTAACGATCTTCATGCCAACCCACAGTCCCGCCAGCCGCGACATCTGGTAGCCGTGCAGGCCCAGGTCCAGGATCTCCTGCACATTACCCGGGTACAGCGACGGAATGCCGAGGTGAAACAGCATCGGCTCGGACTGGCTGCACAGTGAAGAGCTCTTGCAACTCGGATCGTCGCCTGCCACCGCCAGCACGCCGCCGTTCTTGCCGATACCGGTGTAGTTGGCATGCTTCAGCGCATCTCCGCTGCGGTCGACACCAGGAGCCTTGCCATACCACATGCCCGTGACCCCGTCGAACTTCTGCCTGCCGACGGTGTGGAGCATTTGCGTACCCCATACGGCTGTCGCGGCGAGGTCCTCGTTGATGCCGTCGACAAAATGGATCTGGTGCTCCAGCAGCAGCTTTTGCTGCCGGATCAGCGCGGAGTCAAGCATGCCTACCGGTGAGCCGCGATAGCCCGAGATGAACATGCCCGTCTTCAGCCCGCGCCGCGCATCGGTGCGCACCTGGTCAAGGGTCAGTCGCACCAGAGCGTCGATACCACCCAGGTGAATGCGGCCACGCTCTTGTGTGAAGACGGTCGCCAGGTCCTGCTTTGATGCCATTTGCAGATCCTCTACTTGTCCTGCCCGTCCGAATCGGAAGTCGACCCCGAAACCAGGCGAACATTTTGTCGAAGCACGCTGACCGGGTGGCCACCGATACCCCAGCTATCTTTTGGTACGTCGTGAATCAGGATGCGTACGCTGTCCTTCGGCGCGTCCAAGGCCTCGACAAGGGCCTGCGTCACCTTCTCAATCACCGCCCGCTTTTGTTCCGCAGTGCGGCCCTCGAGGATATAAATCTGGCCGATCGGCATGGCAGCCGCCTCCTGCAGTTGGCGCTCGAAATGTCGGTTCAGACGAAGCGCATCGATACGCTGCCGAGGTCCTGAAAACGCACGGCCACGCTGTCGCCTGTCTTTACCGCGATCGCCTCGGTGACTCCCCCGGTCATGATGAATGTGCCGGCGGGTATTTCTTGCCCCCGCGCCCCCAGGTGATTGGCCAGCATCGCGGCAGCCGCCAGCGGATTGCCCAGAACGGCGGCGCCGGCGGCCATGGTCATGACCTCGCCGTTCTTCTCCAGGACAACACCCAGGGTGCGCAGGTCCAGTTCGGCCAGGTTGCGCATGCGCCCACCGATCACAAAGCGGGACGACGACGTGTTATCCGCGATCACGCTCTTCAAATCGAACTTGAAGTCGCGGTAGCGTGAATCGATGATTTCTACGGCCGGCACGACAAAGTCGGTCGCTGCCATCACAGCGGCCACATGGCAGCCGGGCCCCTTCAATGGCGACTTCGTGACGATGCAGATCTCGGCTTCCACCTTGGGATGAATCAGTTCGCTCGTCTTGATTTCCCCGCCGTCTGGCACCGACATGTAGTCGACCACGAAGCCGAAGACTGGCGTCGAGACGCCCATCTGCTTCATTTTCGCGAACGAGGTCAGTCCGGCCTTCAAGCCCGCGATTCTGTGGCCGCGGGATTCCTTGCGCCGGCGGATCTCGTCCTGGATGGCGTAGGCGTCATCCCAATCCATGTCCGGGTACTCATCGGTGATCTTGGTCACATCGCGGGCGCGCAATTCGGCGTCTTCGAGGTGCTCTGCAAGCCTTGCAATGGTCTTCTGATCGAGTTTCATGAGGAGGTTTCCGAATTTCAGATGAATCGAACCGAGGTGCTTCCCAGTCCGCCGACACTGCAGATCAGGTTGTCCCCAGCCTTCACTGGGACCAGCGGCGACTGGGAGCCCGACAGAATCACCTCGCCGACCTTCAGCCCGATCCCGAGCCTTCCGAGCGTATTGGCAAGCCAGGCCACCGCATTGACCGGCGACCCTTGCACCGACGCGCCGGTGGAAGTGCTGATGACCTCGCCGTCTTTTTCCAACACCATGCCGGCCAATGCCAGGTCAAGGTCGCGCGGATCCCGCCGTACGCCGCCCAGCGTCAGCACGCCACAGGACGCGTTGTCCGCCACCGTGTCCTGGATCCGGATCTTCCAGTCTTTGATTCGCGAGTCGACGATCTCGAAGCAGGGCACGACGAAGTCCGTCGCCCGCAGCACGTCGGCAGCGGTCACGCCGGGACCCATCAGGTCGCGCTTCAGCACGAAGGCGACTTCCGCCTCGGCGCGCGGGGCGATCAGTGTGTCGACCACGATCGGCTCGCCCTCGTTGAACACCATGCCCGACAGGATCTGGCCAAAATCCGGCTGGTTTACGTCCAGCATTTTCATCACGACCTTGCTGGTCACCCCGATCTTCTTACCGATCAGGGTCTCGCCGGCATCCAGCCGTCGCTGCACCATGCGCAGCTGGATCTGGTAGGCATCATCTATCGTGATGCCGGTCTCCCGGCTGGTCAGCGGCTCCACCGCCGTGCGGCTGGTGAGGGCATGGTATAGCTCGTCGCCGTAGCGCTCAATTCTCGTTGCGTCCATTTGCCTTTATCCGGATCAGAACTTGACCATCACGTTGCGAAGTTCCGTATAAAACTCGAAAGAATGCACGCCACCTTCGCGGCCGATGCCCGATTGTTTGGACCCTCCGAAGGGAGTGCGCAGGTCCCGCAGGAACCAGCTGTTGATCCAGCACAAACCCACCTCGATGCGCCGTGCCAAGCGGTTGGCGCGGCCGATGTCCTGTGTATATATCGAGGTCGCCAGCCCGTAGCGATTGTTGTTGACCATCTTCAGCACCTCGTCCTCGCTGTCGAAGGCGCGGATGTGGCAGCACGGACCGAATACCTCCTCCGTCACAACCGAGGCGGTTTCAGGTAGCCCGGTCCAGATCGTCGGTTCGACCCAGCAGCCGTCCTTCAGGTCCGACGGCATGTTCGGCACGCCGCCGCCGGTGACAATGGTCGCTCCCTCCTCCTTCGCCTTGCGGTAGTAGGACAGCACCTTGTCCTGGTGCTCCCTGCTCACAACGGGCCCGATCTTCGTTTCCGGATCGAATGGACGGCCCGGCTTCATCGCCTCGGCCTTCTGCTTCAGTGCAGCGACGAATTTTTCGAAGATCGGGCGCTGCACATAGACACGCTCGGTACCCAGGCAGACCTGCCCGGCATTTTCGAAGCAGGATCGCGTGACCGTGTCCACCGCGACCTGAAAGTCGCAGTCGGCGAACACCAATGCCGCGTTCTTCCCGCCGAGCTCGAGCGACACCGGTCGGATGCCCTCGGCGGCTGCCTTCATGATCGCTGTACCCGTCCTCGTTTCCCCGGTGAACGTGATGCCGTTGACGTCGGGGTGGGACGTCAGGAAGGCGCCCGCGGAATCCGGACCGAATCCATGAACCACGTTGTAGACACCTTTGGGCACTCCGACCGCATTCATGACCTCGCCCAGCAGGGCTGCCGTGCTCGGCGTCTCCTCCGAAGGCTTGACGACGATGGTGTTGCCACACGCGAGTGCGGGACCCGCCTTCCACGTCATCAGCAGCAGCGGCAGGTTCCATGGGCAGATGATCGCGATGACGCCTCGCGGCACGCGCACACCGTAGCTCAGGGCGGTCCCCCCGTCTGGCGTGCGCATCTCGAAGGACTCCGTCGCCATGTTCTTGATCGTGTCGGCGAAGATCTGAAAATTGGCCGCGCCGCGCGGTATGTCGACGTGCGAGGCCAGTTGTGCCGGCTTGCCGGTATCGGCAATTTCCGCCTGCAGGAAGTCGTCAAAACGCCGATTGATCTCGTTGGCCACGGCATCGAGCAGTTTGACCCGTTCGACCACCGACAGCTGGCCCCAGGGCCCCCGCAGCGCGGTGTGCGCTGCCGCCACAGCGGCGTCGACTTCCGGGCGGCCGGCTTCGTATACCTTGCCGATCAGCGAGTTGTCGATCGGCGTGCGCTTCTCAAAAGTACGTCCGCTGGCATTGCGCACGTACTCGCCATTGATGAAGTTCAGTATCTCTTTCATGTCATGTGTCCAGGGCGATCGGTGCTAAGCCGGTCGCATCAAGTGAATACCGAAAGGAAGGCGTCGTTGAGCTTGCGGTCGTGATAGAAGATCGCCGCGCCGAGCTCGTCTTCGGTCCAGGTCAGCGTCGGCTTGTCCGGGTAATAGATGTAGCCGCCGCAAAAGACTTCGTTGCGGTTGCCGGACGGGTCGAAGAAATAAATCGTCTCTCCACGCGTGATGCCGTGGCGGGTCGGCCCCAGGTCGATCGAGGTCTTGTTGCGCGACAGCACGTCGCCCGCATGCAGAACCTTCTCCCAGCTGCCCAGTTCGAACGACGCGTGGTGAAACTTGCCCTTGACTGGCGCGCGGATGAAGGCGACGTCGTGCGCCTTGTTCGAGCAGCTCAGAAACGCCCCAATCATCACCTCGTTGTCGGGCCCACCAATGACCTGCTCGGCCAGGCCGAAGCCGAATACCTCACGAAACAACTTGACGCTGCCGTCCAGGTCCTCGCCGTACAAGAGGCAATGGTCGAAACGGGAGGCGGCGATGCCCTTCAGGCCGTCCGGCCAGGGAGTCGGGTTCAGGTTCGGTCCGTCGGTGCCGCAGTCGTTGCCGACCTGCCCACGCTCCGCGAAAAGCTCCATCACATGCCCGGTCGGAACCGTGAAGCGAAAGCGCTCGCCGGTCGCCGGATGCTCGCCAGCGGCGATCCAGCCCAGATCGCTGCACAGTCCCGACTTCTCGACGTCAGCGGCCAGTTTCTTCAGCGTAGCCGGCGAGTCGACCTTCCAACCCATGTAGTCCATGCCGGCGCGATCCGTTTCGCGCAGCACCACGCTATGGTGATCGTGCTCATCCCAGGCCTTCAAAAAAACGCGCCTGGTCGTCGGATCCCGCGCTGTCTCGATCAGGCCCAACACATCAACGTAGTGCTTCAACGCTGCTTTCATGTCGAGCACTCGGATCGCCACGTGTCCGGGGCGCAGAACGCCAGTCAGTGCCATCGATGTCTCCCTATCCACGCCACTTGCATCAAGGTTTCCCCTTTGCCGCCCGTCCGACCGACCTCGTTCACCCGGGGTCTCCTCCCGCCACAGGCAGCACCGAGCCGGTGATGTACGACGATTCGTCTGACGCGAAAAACAGGATCGGCGCCACCTGCTCGTCGATCGTCCCGTAGCGGCCCATCGGGCTGGACGCCTTGGTCTGGTCGACCACCGCCTGGTACCAGACCTGCTTCTGGTGGCTGGCCGCCTCCGTGTTGCGCGGGATCTTCCTGGGCGGTGCTTCGGTTCCGCCCGGTGCGGTCGCATTGACCCTGATTCCGTCTTTGGCATGTTCCATCGCCAGCGACGCTGTCAGCGCGTTCACCCCGCCCTTGGCTGCCGAGTACGGGACCCGATGCACTCCCCGCGTGGCGACCGAGGAGACATTCACAATGACTCCCTTGCCGTTGCCGATCATCTGCGGTAGCACGGCGCGGCAGCACCACAGCGTCGGATAGAGCGAGCGGCGGATCTCGGCCTCGATCTGGCCTTCTTCATACTGCTCGAAGGGCTGGGCCCAGATCGTTCCGCCGACGTTGTTGATCAACACGTCGATCCGCCCATACGCCAAGACAGCCTCGGCGACCGTCGCGACCGCGCCGGCATACGATTCGAGATCAGTCTGGAAACCGCGCGCCGTGCCGCCGTCGGCCTCGATCTGCCCGACCACCTCGTGCACGAGTTCGGAGCGGTCGACCGCCAGCACCCTTCCGCCTTCGGCAGCCACCGCAAGCGCAACCCCGCGGCCGATGCCCTGCGCGGCTCCAGTAACGATGACAGCCTTGCTCGTGAACCGCGCGGCGCTTCTCATGACGCTGCCGGAACGGTGTTAGTGGAGGAGAATTTTTCGAACAGGAAACTCTTCGGCTCAACGCCGACCCCGTCCATCCACCGGCGCACCCCTTCGACCATCGGCGGCGGTCCGCACACATAGACGTCAACGTCTCCCCCGTTCAGGTCTTCCGCCGACAGGTGATCGGTCACGTAGCCCAGGCGCGGATGGCCGCTGGCTTTGTCGACAATGCAAGTGAAGAAGTCGAAATTCGGCATTGCCGCCTTCAACTCGACGAGCATGCCGAGCTCGACCAGGTCGTCGTTGCAGTTCACGCCGTAGGCCAGGCGGATCGGCTGCTGGCTCGGGTTGTCTTTCAGCCACTGCAGCATCGACAGGAACGGTGCCAGCCCGGTGCCCCCGGCCAGCATCAGGATCGGGCGCACCGGTGGCCTCAGGTAGAAGCTGCCATACGGCCCGGTGAACATCATGAAATCGTCCGTGTTGGCCTTGCTGCGCATGTACGTGCTCATCAGGCCGTCCGGAACGTCTCGGATCAGGAAACGCAATTCGGTCTGGTTCGGCGCCGAGCTGAAGGAATACGAGCGCGTTTCCTTCGTCCCCGGCACGCACAGGTTGACGTACTGCCCCGGCAGGAACGAAAGCGGCCGCTCGGCGCGCAACGAAAAGCTCACCGTGGTCGACGAATCGCGGGCGATCTTGGTCAGCCGCCCGCCGTGTGCCCCGACCTCGGTCTTGCAAGCCGTCGCCGACGCCGGGATGCGGATCACGCAGTCTGACTTGGGCCGCATCTGACAGGTCAGCACGAATCGCTGCGCGGCCTCCTCGTCTGTCAGTGCATCATCGATATAAGCCCCCAGCTCGTAAGCGCCGCTGTCGCACTGGCTCTTGCAGGTCCCGCAGGCGCCGTCACGGCAATCCAGCGGAATGTTGATCTTGGCGCGATAGGCCGCGTCGGCCACGAGTTCGCCGGCATCGCAGGCAATGATGCGGGTGATACCGTCCTCGAATTGCAGCGCAATGTTGTAAGTCATGGCCGCCCCGGATTCTTAGATGTGGTAGACGTCCAGCATGTGGTGGATGTAGTCGTTCTTCAACACCACGTACTTGTCCTTGATCAGTGGCCTCGGGCCCCGTGTATCAAGGCGATAGCGGGCAGTGCCGAAATACAGGTCGACGATGTCGTAACGAAAGCTGTGCGTGGTCCAGTTGAAGCACAGTTCGACCGAATTCTCATCCTGGGACAGGATCTCCAGGTTCGAGATCGAGCGGTTGTAGCGCGTGTCTGGCGTGGTCGCGCTCGACCGGTCGGTCTCGATGCGAAACACGCGATCTTCCAGTCCTTGCTTGCTCGGGTAGTAGATCAGCGAAACCTCGTTGTGCGGGTCAGTCGTGAGCTTGTCGTCGTCGTCCCAGCACGGCATGAAGAAGGTGACGTCGTCCGCGTAGCACGCCAGCCAGTCGGCCCAGCGTTTTTCGGCCTGCGCGCGCGCCTCCTGGAACAAAAAGGCCTGGATGGCTTCATAAGGCAGCATCACGCGCCTCCATTGGCCTGCTCGGCCTGGAATGCTTTTTTCATGGCCTGCAGCCAGTATTCGTGCTGCCCGATGTACAGACCTTCGTCCTCGGTCTTCACGCCGCTTAACTCGGGATTCAGGCCGATCGAATCCGCGTTGGCGTCCGGGCCTCTGACCCAATGCGTTGCGCCGCGGCTAAGGTCGTTCCACTTCACGGCGCGCGCCTCGTAGCCGTGCTGACAGGCGCGGAACTCCTCGAGGTCATCCGGCGTCGCCATGCCGGTGGCGTTGAAGAAGTCTTCGTACTGGCGAAGTCGGCGCTCGCGTGCCTCGGGCGGCTCTCCTTTGGGAGCGATGCAATAGATCGTGATCTCGCTCTTATTGACCGAGATCGGCCGAACAACCCGGATCTGCGAGCTGAATTGATCCATCAGGTAGACATTCGGATAGATGCACAGGTTGCGTGACTTGCGCAGCATCCAGTCCGCCCTAGCCTCGCCGAACTTCTCGATCCATTCGGCGCGTTTGGCGTACAGCGGTCGGTCCTCGGGGTTGGACCAATTGGTCCACAGCAGCATGTGCCCGTTCTTGAACGAGTACGAACCACCGCCCTGCTTGGCCCAGGCTCCGGCGTTCATCGCCTTGACGTTGTCGACCTTGCCATCCGCACCACGGCGCGCGGTCGTCGCCGCGTAATTCCAGTGAACCGACGACACGTGGTAACCGTCGGCGCCGTTTTCGGCCGTCAACTTCCAATTCCCGTCAAACGTATAGGTCGAGGCGCCGCGCAAGACTTCGCTGCCTTCGGGCGCCTGGTCGACGATCAGGTCGATGATCTTGGCAGCCTCGCCCAAATGTTCCTTCAGCGGTACGACGTTGGCGTTGACGCTGCCGAACAGGAAGCCGCGGTAGCTCTCGAAGGCGCCGAGCCTTTTCATGTCGTGGCTGCCCTCGCAATTGAAGCTTGGCGGGTAGCCGGCGTCCGGGTTCTGGTCCTTCACCTTCAGCAGCTTGCCGACGTTGCTGAAGGTCCAGCCGTGGAACGGACAGGTGAAGCTTGACTTGTTGCCCTTCTTGAAGCGGCACAGGATCGCGCCCCGGTGTGTGCAGGTATTTGCCAGGGCATTGAGCTTGCCGTCCTTGCTCCGTGTGATGACCACGGGCTGACGGCCGATGTAGACGGTCAGGTAGTCGTTGACTTTGGGAATCTGGCTCTCGTGGGCCAGATAGACCCAGTTGCCCTCGAAGATGTACTTCAATTCGAGTTCGAACAGCTGCTCGTCCGTGAAGGCCGCTCGATCCAGGCGGTAAACATGGCTGGCAGGATCGTCCTGCAGCATCGCCTCCAGCCTGGCAAGGCTGATCCGGTTGTCTTGCTGAATTTGAATCACGGTGTTCTCCTTTTCGCCTTCTTCGCCCAATTCATCGAACGCTGGGCTCTGAACAGCGGATTAGCACGACGCGTGCCAGTGCAAGACGGGCAGCAAACGCAATCCCGAGCATCATTCGGTTCCGCGAGCCAGCATGCGCTTCTCCCCATGCCTGTCCATCGCGCGGACGGGAATCGCGCGACCTGGCCGATAAACTTTCGAACGACAAGGGTCAATCAAATGATTCAAATCGGCTCTGATTGCCGCACCGCAATATGCAGCAATTGGTCGAACGCAGCTCCGATTCAGGGCGATGTAGAACGTATGAGTCTTGCTAGTACGGGATCCCGCAGCGCACCATCGGGATGGAAGTGCCCGTGCCATCGGGCTATCGTTCTTCCGGCTCGCTGCCATAAACGCGTTTGGCACGAACCGTGCTCGTATTCCGAGGCCAGAAGAAGTAAAAAAGCTTTTGAGGAGACAGAAATGACTCGGAGATATGCACAGCAGCGGGATCGGACCTCATGAGCGCGATCGACCGGCGACCGCCGTCTTTGCACGATCAGGTCTTGCTGACTTCGGACCGGAGTTCGATCGACAAAGTGCGCTTCCCGGACTTGGCGGATTTGATGGCGCGCCTAAGGTTTTCGACCCGCGATGGCCGGATCTGGCTAGATGACCAGCGAATGTTGCTCATCCACGCCAAGGCACTGGGGATGCTGCGCCGGGAAATGATCGAGGCGCTTGGCAGCAACGTGGCCCGCGGCTTGTTGACGCGGATGGGCTACCAGGCCGGCGTCCAGGATGCGCAGATGGCACGCAAGGTACGTTCCAAGACCAATCTGAAGGACATGTTCCTTGTCGGCCCACAGATGCATTGCCTGGAAGGCGTCGGCCTTTCCGAACCGGTGCGCCTCGAGTTCGACGTCGAGCGCGGCCGCCATTACGGCGAATTCCTTTGGACCAGCGCGTTCGAAGACGAGGAACACATCCGCCACTTTCCGATCGGTACCGAACCGGCCTGCTGGATGCAAATCGGATACGCCTCCGGATTCAGCAGCGAATTCATGGGCCGGCCGGTCCTGTACCGGGAGGTCGAGTGCACGGCGATGGGACAGCCCGCCTGCCGCATCGTGGGCAAGCTGGTCGAAGAATGGGGCGATGAAGCGGAATCGGATCTGCGCTTTGTGATGCCCGCCGCCATCGGCGGCAGCCCCTTAATTGCGAACGCAAGCGCGCCGGCTGTCACATCACTGTCCAACGTGCCAGTGCAAGAGCCCGACTGTCCGGTCGGCATTTCGCCCGGTTTCAACTCCGTGATGCACATGGTGCGGCGGGTTGCGCCGACCCAGGCGACCGTCCTGTTTCTCGGGGAAAGCGGCGTGGGCAAGGAGGTTTTCGCCCGCACTCTGCATCGCCTAAGTCTGCGCAGTTCCCAGCCCTTCGTGGCCCTGAACTGCGCCGCACTGCCGGAGCATCTGGTCGAGTCCGAGTTGTTCGGAGTCGAACGCGGTGCCTATACCGGGGCAGTGCAGAGCCGCCTGGGTCGCTTCGAGCGCGCCAATGGCGGGACGCTTTTCCTGGATGAAATCGGCTGCCTGAGCGCAACCGCACAGGGCAAGCTGCTTCGGGCGCTGCAGGAAAGTGAGATCGAACGCGTCGGCGATTCGCGCACCCGTCAGATCGATGTGCGCGTCGTCGCCGCAACCAATGTCGACCTGCGCGAGGAAGCCCGCTCCGGGCGATTTCGGGAGGATCTTTATTTCCGGCTGAACGTCTTTCCGATCCGCATCGTCCCGCTGCGGGAGCGCCGTGAAGACATTCCGCTGCTGATGTCGCACTTCCTGGCAAAGTTCAACCGCCGCCATGGACGCCGCCTGACCGGCTTTACGCAGCGTGCGATCGAGGCAATGCTGTCATACGACTGGCCCGGAAACGTACGCGAAGTGGAAAACGTCATCGAAAGAGGCGTCATCCTGGCCACAGATAATTCGGCCATCGATGCCCCACACCTTTTTACGAGCGGCGAGCGATTCGGTGAGCAGCGCTTTGCACTGGACCGCGAAGGCAAGCTCATCCCAAGTGGGGTGTCGGAAATCGCCGCCGAGCCGCCGGCCGAGCGCGACGTGGACAAGGTGAATCGGCGCATCAGCGACCTGCTGCACGGCGAAGGCGAAGCCGCGGGCGACGTATCGCTTGACGATATCGAAACCATGTTGCTGAAAAAGCCGTCGAACGCTCCCAGGGAAACGTTTCGGCAGCCGCTCGCCTGCTCGGCATTACGCGCCCGCAGCTGGTCTATCGCCTGAAGAGCCGCGGCATTGTCCCGGACGGCGAATAGCCGCTGCGTAG
>Ga0075030_100002048_pt1 | contig 18352 bp, 15 predicted proteins | sample LitLauG_LLR_2012_FD_71393 | JGI IMG/M metagenome (GOLD analysis project Ga0075030, IMG submission 71393) | Freshwater sediment microbial communities from Pennsylvania, USA - Little Laurel Run_MetaG_LLR_2012 | ecosystem: Environmental > Aquatic > Freshwater > Creek > Sediment | place: USA...
ACTTCGCGCCATCTACCTCTCAGGAGACTTCGATGCCTACTGGCAATTCCACATCGAACAGGACCAGCGCCGTCTTTACCCCGCCTGGACCGTCGTTCCAAAGTAGCCACACCCAAATGATTTGCGCTCTCTCTTCATGTGCTCGCGCTCGCAGAGAATCTGGTTGATCCGGCTCAGATGGCCTTCGCCCTTCGATTTGAGCCAGTCCAGAACCTCGTTGTCTATTCGGATCGAGATCTGGGTCTTGAGTGGCCGGTAATATAATACTTGCCGATTACGGCCTTATAGTGGTAATCGGGGGCAACTGCGGCGCATCCGGATCGCCAAACCGGCCAGTCATCGGGACTTGCAATTCCCGGAGCGAACTGAACCACTGCAAACTGCACCTGCGCGCCGGGGCCGAAGAGGGGAAGCGTGGAGTGTGGGCCGCGGGCGGCTTCGCGCTGGAGTTCCCCACCATCCGGCTGGGCGAAATCTAGACGAAGCTTACCACCGTGCTCACGAAGCGCCCGGCGCTACTTGAGCAACCAAGGCCAGGAGGCCCGTACCACTTGGGCTAACATACCTGAATGGCCACCAACAGCCGGAACCTACGCAGCCAGGGCTGGTTCGCACAGCCTACGTATGAGAGCCTGACCCACCGGGCCGCTGAACTCACGCTGGCCGTGAAAGTGATTCCTTCGCTCCGCAAAGGAATGCTGTGCATGGCGGACCGGTTCTTCCCGAGTTACGAACTTTGGCGTATGGCTGCCAAAACCGGGGCGGACCTGCTGTGGCGCACCGCCAGGGCGCTGACAAACGAGTCGGTTCGAGCCGCAAGCGAATCAGCCCGCGTGGTGTCAAGCGCAAGATGAGTAACTACCCACTGTGTCCGCGCAAGCGTCAAGCACCCGCCGTATCGATTTTGCCAAGCGGATCAGGATTGTTAAGTGAACAGTATTGCCTCTAGCCGGTCTGGGACGCGTGGTTACTTGTGGCTTTCCCGCTGCGTTTCGGAGCCGGTGAAGAGATTCAGGTGATGCTCCCGTAGAAAGTTCAGCTTCTGCTCGAGGCCTGTCGTCTGCGGGTTCGGATAAATCGGGAACCCTGTAGTGCCATTGCAGTAAGCGGCATTGCCGGTGAGTGTGAAACACGACACCCACGCACGTTTCCCTTCCGGAAAACGCCGCGCACTCCTAGGCATCGTAAGGCTCCCGGGCAGGAGCACGATCACGAACATCAATAATGCCAGATTCCGTGCGCCGTTCGCCGGAAGAGAAAGCAGGTAATAATAAATCGCCAGGAATGCCGGTATCATCAACGTTGTGTATCTGGAGACCTGCGCGGCGGCCGGCAGACCGAGACATAGACGGCCGGCCGCGGTTGATATGGAAAACACCATCACATAGGCCAGCAGGACGGCGATCACCAGATTGCGATTCCGAACGCCGCCGTCTGATCTAAGACGATAGACTTGGTGCGCCAGGATGAAGACCGAAACCGCCAGCACTGCCGATCCCAGTGCCGTGGAAAAGAAGACCGGGCGCGTGGGTCCCAGAAAGGTGGAAAACAGAAGAGCGATAAACCACAGGTACCCAAGGACCGTGCCATGACGCCAGTCGAAGCACTCAACTGCTGGCGAGAAGGTATAGTTCACAAAGAAAAGAGCAAGTGCTGCCGCGGAAAAGAACAGACCCGAAATTGCGTACCAGGCCGGGTCCGGATTGGTCTTCCGGAGCGTGCGATACAACGCCAGGCCAAAGACGCAAATCGTCACTACGCCCATGAACAGTCCGAACCCTGTGAAGATCAGCAGCGCGTTTAGGAGCGCTACGAAGCCATATCGCACCGCCGGCCGGCTCTGCGTCAATACCCAGCAGTACACCGAAATCAGAAGCAGCGGAACGCCGCTATACGCGGCATTGGGCGTACCGATGAAGGTCTCATACTGCACGAGTGTTCCAATTCGTCGCCGGGTAGAGAAACGCATCCAGTACCAGACCCAACCCCTCCCGGTGCGGCCCGTGTTGCCATGAGAAAAGCGTCAGCAGCGAACCGCGTCCATCGAATAGCGGTGTGAGGAAATCCCACTGATCGTAGTAGAGAACATTGACTCCGTACTCCGATATGAATCGAAACAGCCGATAGCCTAATCCCACAACCGCGATGACTACGGCAACGAGGGAGAAAACACGGTTTACCCCGGCTACTGTGGTTCCAGCGGTGGATGTGCTTCGGCGCAAAGGATCAGCATACTCTATGACGTCCATGCTGGCGGTCCTTCGCTTGCATCGGTGGACCGGACGTTAAGTCTCCAGGGCAGGGCGGGGGGCCAGTTGCCAGCGTCATTCGTTCCCGCGCCAGGTGGCGGCAGCCCTCCCCGTTCCGGCGCGGGCAGCCTGCTCCAGCTTGATGCCCCGCGCCTTGGTGTGGGCGCCGTCGCCCGGGTCCAGGTTCGCCGGCGCTTCCACTGCAATCTGCACCTGCGCGCCGGGGCCGAAGAGTGGAAGCGTGGAGTGTGGGCCGCGGGCGGCTTCGCGCTGGAGTTCCCCACCATCCGGCTGGGCGAAATCTACACGAAGCTTACCACTGTGCTCACGAAGCGTCCGGCGCTACTCGAGCAACCCAGGCCAGGAGGCCCAGTACCACTTGGGCTAACATACGGGAATGGCCACCAACAGCCGGAAACTGCGCAGCCAGGGATGGTTCGCGCAGCCTACGTATGAGAGCTTGACCCACCGGGCTGCGATCCGCGCCGAAGGCTATACGCCGGAGGTTTTTCAAAACCGGCCAGTCATCGGGATTTGCAATTCCTGGAGCGAATTGAACCACTGCAACCTGCACCTGCGCGCCGTGGCCGAAGCGGTGAAGCGCGGGGTGTGGGCCGCGGGCGGCTTCCCGCTGGAGTTCCCCACCATCAGCCTGGGCGAAATCTACATGAAGCCTACCACCATGCTCTATCGCAACCTGATGGCGATGGACGTAGAGGAATCCATCCGCGCCAACCCGCTGGACGGTGTGGTGCTGCTTTGCGGCTGCGACAAGACCACGCCGGCGCAGATTATGGGCGCGGCCAGCGCCGATCTGCCGGCCATCGTCGTGCCCGGAGGGCCGCAACTGAACGGGCGTTGGGGCGACAAAGAAATCGGGGCGGGCACGGATGGCCGCAAGCTCTACGATCTCTACCGCACGGGCCGGATCAACGACGAACAACTGTGCGAAATCGAAGGCGGCATCTATCGCAGTGCCGGTCACTGCAACGTGATGGGCACTGCCTCCACCATGACCACGCTGGCAGAGGCGCTGGGCATGACGCTGCCCGGATGCGCCAACATCCCGGCCTGCGATTCACGCCGCATGGCGATGGCCGAACAGAGCGGACGCCGCATCGTCGAGGCCGTTTGGGAAGACTTGCGGCCCTCGCGCATCCTGACCCGCCGAGCGCTCGAAAATGCCATCACCGTGGATATGGCGGTGGGCGGTTCCACCAACGCGGTGGTCCACCTGATCGCGATCGCCGGGCGGTTGGGGATCGATCTGAAGCTGGCCGAGTTCGACGCGATTTCGCGCCGCACGCCGTTCCTGGCCAACGTGAAGCCCTCCGGCCAGTACCTGATGGAGGACTTCTTCTATGCCGGCGGCTTGCCCGCCGTGATGAAAGAGATCCTGCCGCTGCTTCATGGCGACGCCCTCACCATCACGGGAAAGACCGCGGCCGAGAATGTGGCGGCGGCGGTGTGCCACAACGGCGAGGTGATTCGCGGCATGTCCAACCCGCTGCATCCCCAGGGTGGCACGGTGGTGTTGAACGGCAACCTCGCGCCCAACGGCGCGGTGCTCAAACAGACCGCGGCATCGGCGGAACTGCTCCAGCATCGCGGCAAGGCGTACGTCTTCGAAACCTACCAGGAAATGCGGGCTCAGATCGATTCCGACGATTTGCCGGTGGACTCGTCCACCGTGCTGGCGATGAAGAACTGCGGTCCGAAGGGCGCGCCCGGCTTTCCCGAGTGGGGCCACATCCCGATGCCCCGCGTGCTGCTGAACCGCGGCGTGGCCGACATGGTGCGGATCAGCGATGCCCGTATGAGCGGCACCAGCTTCGGAACCGTGGTGCTGCACATGGCGCCGGAATCGGCGGTGGGCGGACCGCTGGCCATTGTGCAAACCGGCGATGAGGTTTCGCTCGATGTGGCCGCGCGCCGCATCGACCTGTGCGTGTCTCCCGGCGAGATCGCGCGCCGGCTGGCAGCCTTCCGGCCGGCTCCGCCCAAGTACGAGCGGGGCTACGGAAAGTTGTTCCTCGACCACATCACGCAGGCCGATCAAGGCTGCGATTTCGATTTCCTGCGGGCCCTCGGTGCGGCGCATGAATAGGCGCGCGCTGGCCACCGTCTGCACGGCCGGATTCGCGTTCTCAGCCAACTACACCAACCATGCGCCCATGGTCCCGGCCTTGCGCGCCGAGTTCGGTTTCAACCAAGCCAGCGCCGGGCTGCTGACCACCGGGATCTTTCTGACCCACGCCCTGATGCAGGTCCCCGGCGGGCGGTTGGCGGACCGCATGGGCCCGGTGCGGGTTCTGGCGGCGGCGCTGGCGTGGGTTGCGCTCGGCAGCTTTGCCATCGCCTTCGCGGGGGCTTATTGGCAGCTCCTCTTCTGGAAGACGTTCGTGGGCGTCGGAACCGGCGCCTGTTTCACGGCCGGGGCGCGCTACATCGTCTCGATCTTTCAGGGCCACGATCTGCACGTGGCGCAAGGCTGCTTCGGCGGGTCGATCGTGCTCGGTTCCGGTTTCGTGATCTTCGCGATTCCGCAATTGAGCGGCGCGTTTGGCTGGCGCGGAGCGTTCCTCGGGTCGGCGGCCGTGGCCGTGGGGGCCGCGATTCTGTGGCCGGCCGCCGCTCCCCGGCCCGAGCACTTTGCGAAGCACGCGGGGAACTTCGGCGAGATGGCGCGCAGCCTCGAATTGTGGCGGTTGGGAGTAGTGCAGATGGCCTCATTCGGGCTGGTAATCGTGGTCGGGGCGTGGATCACTACGCTGCTGAAGACCAGCTTTCAGATGCCCCTCCAGCAGGCCGGACTGATGGGTTCCCTGGTGCTGCTGTTAGGCATCGTGACTCGTCCCCTGGGCGGCTGGCTCATCCATCGGATGCCCGGCCATACCCTGGTGCGCTCGGCGCTGCTGCTGAATGCGGCTGCCTGCGCGGCACTGGCCTGGGGCCAGTCCATATGGCTCACGTTCGCGGCGATTGTGGCGCTGGGCGCCGGTTGCGGCCTGCCCTATGCCGGAGTATTCGGCCGCGCCGCTGCCCTTTTCCCGGGGCGGGCAGGGGCAGCCATGGGGCTGGTCAACATGGTGGGGATTCTGATGATCCTGCTGGGCGCGCCGGCAGTCGGATACCTGGCCGATTGGACCGGCCAGTTCCGTTTCAGTTTTCTCGCGCTCGGCGGCTTCTCTTTGACTGCGGCGCTGGCTACGAAACCATGGTATTCGCGTAGCTGATCTGCGAGTTCGAAGTGCTGGTAATTCCCCGGATGCTGCCGCTAAACCCGATGGCCAGCCCGATCATCGTGAACATCAGAAATGCCAGTAGCAAAGAATATTCCACGAGGTCCTGGCCATCTTCGCGCGTTAGAAACTGCGACAGGCAATGTGTCATATTGTACCGAGCGTACCGGTATTTCCCCCGCGCTTGCAACGTTCACTTTTGTTAATAGCCGCGTGATAAGTTACCTGGCAGTATTAAATGCACGCAATCACATCGATTTCGACCAGCGAGTTGCCGGGGATGCCACCGGCCGCCGCGATGGTAGTGCGCACCGGGGGCTCCGATCCGAAGCGGCCGAGGAAGGTTTCGTTCATACCCGCATAATCTTTCAGATCGTTGAGATAAACGTTGCACTTGAGCACCTTCTCCATGGAGGAGCCGGCGCTCTCCAACTGCTGTTGGATTTGATCCAGTACATGCTTGGTGTGGGCTTTGATGTCACCTTCGAAGTGCGCCCCCACGCCGGCTATGAATAACAAGTTTCCGTAGGCAACCGTACCGTTGAACAGCGGAGTCTTAGCTGGTTTCTTACCGTCCCGGTATAGGACTCGCTTAGTGGGCTTGGAGTCCTGTGCCGCGGTGGGCACCGCCGCCGCCACAGTCGCCGCCGCCGCGGTGGCGGCGCCGCGCCCCAGGAAGTTGCGTCGATTCGTCTTGGTCATTTCGTTCCCTTTCGTTACTGAGAATGCTTCACCCCCGGCGTCCGCCGGTTCGATACTGGTGCTTCTCCGCCAGCCACTTGGCCTCGCCGTACTCACCCAGCGCGACGGTGCCCGACATTTTTCCGCCCTCCGCCGTGCCCGTGAACTGGAAGCTCACGCGCGTGCCTTCGGTCGGCAAACCGCTCTGGAAGCGTACGCTGTTGGCGGCCACCGTGCCGCTGAGATCGCCGGAGGCGAATTCGCCGTGGTGCGTGCCCACCAGTTTCCCGCCATCCTGCTCCAGAACCAGGGTGTGCTTCACCGAACCTTGGACGAAGTCCATGCGCAGGTCCCACTGCCCGGCGACGGTTGCGGCTGGGCCTTCCGGCGCCGGCGGGGGCGCGATCTTGGGTGGTTTCGAAAGCAGTGCGAACAGGCGGTCGGCGATCACCTTTTCGTCGCCCGGCATCATCTGGTACGGAACAATGCCGACCGAGCTGGCCATGTTGCCAGGTCGCGTGCCGCTGCCTCGGGACAGCACGATGCGGGGATCGGTGTCGTAAACGAGGTCTTTGAGTTCGTTCCCCGTGATGCCGAGATTGGCGCCGTCCCACTGAATGATGAGCTCCGGGGTGCGGTTCGAAAGGTCGGCGGACGGTTGATTGACTTTGGCGGTCACGCCATCCACGCGCTTGACGCTGGTGGCGATGTGGTCGAGCCAGCCTTCCCACTGTGCCCATTCGGCCTTGTGGTCGCGCTTGACCCACATTTCCACGGCCGCCAGCATGCCCATGATCTCTTCTTTGCCGACCTTGAGCGCACGGCCGAAGGCATGGTGCGGAGCGCTGTTGATCCAGGCGCCCTGCAGCAGGCTCTTGTCGCCGAGCAGCAGACCGGCGGCCTGCGGGCCGCGAATGCACTTGCCGCCGCTATAGGCGACGGCGCTGGCGCCCCGCTCCAGGTGAACGTTCGGGATGGTCAGGATCTCCGCCGCGGCATCCACGATCAAGGGGACGTTATGGCGCTTGCAGGCCTCGGCCACCACGCGGGTTCCCAGAGGCCCGTCGTCGCCCGGGCCGGCCAGGATGTAGGAGATGGCGGTGCGCTCATTGAAGGCGGCCTCCAGTTCGGCCTTATCGCGCACCAGCACCAGTTTCACCCCGAGCATGCGGATGGCATGATCGTAGACGTTGTGGGAGTACGCAGGAAGTATGGCTTCGCTCTTCAGCCCGTTGAGATTCGGCAAGCGTTGCATGCGCTCCGGGTTGCCTCCGGCGATAGCCGACGCCGTGAAGTGCGTTACGGCGGCGCAGCATCCGGCGGTGACGATGCCCCACTCGGCGCCCGTGAGTTCGGCCAGGCGCTTGCTAACGCCATCCATCAGTTCGTCCATGTTGACGAAGCCGCGGGACGCCTGATCCATGGCCTTCTTCACTTCGGGCAGAGTTTGCGACCCGGTGATGATGGTGAAGGTGCCGCGGGCGTTGATGACGGGGCGCACGCCGATGGACCGGTACATGTCGACGCCGAGTGCGAGGGGCGCCGCGACGGCCTGGCGCACGCTGCCGCCGAACGCTTGCGCTGCGACGAGCAGGCCGCCCTGGCGGAACAGATCGCGGCGGCTAAATCCGGCCCACGGGGCCTTGACGTTTTCCCAATACTGGTTTGGCATGGAGATTACCTCCTCGGATCATTATAGATCCCGGATGCCGGATGCCAGATCCCGGATGCCGGCGGGCGGCATCCGGCATCCGGCACCTGCTGTTAGAAGTAGAACTTCGCGGCCAGTTCGATGTTCCGCTCACCTTGCGAACTGCGAATCTGTCCGAAGAGTGAGGATGTGATGGTCTGCGAAGCCGGGCTCTGGAAGGTCGGCGTATTGAACAGGTTGAAGGCTTCGGCCCGCAGTTCGAAGTACCGCTTCTCGGTGACGTTGAACTGCTTGTGCAGCGAATAGTCGAGGCGCTTCAAACCGGGGCCGCGAACCACGCCAACGCCGGCATTGCCGAACGTGCCGGCCGTGGGTGCGGCATAGGCGGAAGGATCCAGGAACAGCACCCCGGGGCCGATCTGGTGCGGATCGTTAGGAGTGCCGACCACGTTGGCGCGGAAACTGCGTGCGCCCGTGCCGGAAGGATCGCCGCTCATCTTGATGGTCAACGGGAAGCCGGTATGCAAGGACAGGATGCCGCCCATTTGCCAGCCGCCCAGCACGCCGTCCACCGCCCGGTTCCAATTGGAGCCGAACTTCTTCTTGCGGCCGAACGGCAAGTTGTACACAAAAGAGCCGACGAAGGCCTGCTTGACGTCGAAGTACGTCGGGCCCCATTCGTCGTAGCGGTCGTACAGGTTCTGCATGTAGGCCGACTGGCTGCCCGCCTGGCCGCCCTCGCCGTAATAACCGATAGAGTCCGATCTGCCGTGAGACCAGGTGTACGAAAGCAGGTATTCGACGCCGCTGCCGAAGCGTTTATGCAGCGAGGCCTGCATGCCGTCGTACTTCTGATTGGCGCAGGAACAAGTGCCAGAGATCTGGCTGATATCGTTCTGCAGGGTCGGGTTGCCGCCCAGATACGGGCTGTTCACGAGTTTGCCGCCGATGATCTGCTTCTGGAGGTACGGCATGGCCACCATCAGGTGGGTGCCGTGCTGCCCAACATATCCTACCGTGAGAACGTTTGCGGAAGGCAGCTGGTACTCCGCGGTGAGGTTCCATTGCTGGACTTCCGCGGGCCGGACTCCGGGATCCCACAACCGGATGGTGGCGTTGTGGAACGGGTCCGGATTGTTCAATCCGAAGAGTCCCTGATCCAGCGTGCTCCCAGGCAGGGCATAAGCCGGCGTGTTGTAGAGGGTCGTGGTTTCCGCGGCCAAGGGCGGGTTCAGGGGCAGCCGGAGGTTGGTGCCGGTGCCTTCCAGGAATGACGACAGGGTATACGCGCCGCGGAACACCAGTTTCTTGCTCAGGATGCTGGGAGTGTAGGCAAACCCGATACGCGGCTGGAAGTCCTTCTTGTACGCGTTATAAAGCGCCCGGCTGTTGCCGTTCTGGCCGGCATATTCCAACTGGCCGCTGAACAACCCGAAGTTGACCTGGCGGTCGTGGATTTCGATCAGAGGGGTATGATATTCCCAACGCAAACCCAGGTTCAGCGTAAGGTTGTCGCTGACGCGCCAATCGTCCTGGTAGTAGAAGCCCCAGATGGTGCTGCGCTGGCCCCACGTGCCGTTGCTCAAGCCGCGGCCGTAGTTATCCGGCAGGCCCAGGATGAAGTCGGCTTCGCCCACCTGTTTACCCGCCGGGTTGATGGCGTTGGCGGCGGTGAACCGCCCGCTGAAGGCCATATATCCGGTGCGTCCGTTGTTGCCGGCATAGAAGAAGTTCTGCTGCTCGCGCAGGATATTGAAGCCGGTTTTCATCATGTGGCGGCCACGGCTGATGGTCACGTTATCGGCATAGTGGTAGGTAGTGGCGGCAAACAACTGCTGCGTCCCCACATTGGCGTTGCCGAGGCTGCTGATATACGCGAAGCCCTGCAGCGAGAGCAGGCCCGAACCGGCGTTCTGCATCCCCAGCTTGCTGGCGATATCTCCCAGTCCCTTGTCCTCGCCGCCATTGTTCAGCATGATGTTGTTCACGCCCACGCGGGCCTCGTTCACCAGCCGCGGACCGAAGGTACGGGTCCAGTTGATCACCCCGTTCTGGAACGGAGCAATGTTGAAGCTGTTGTACAGAAAGGGCGCGGTATTCACGCCGGGCTGATCCTGGCGCCCGTTGGAATAGCGCGCGCTCAGGTCGTCTTTCGACGATGCCTTGAAGTCCAGCTTGATGTCGCCCTGGTCCGATTTGACGTAACTCGACCCGGTGTAGAAATAGTTGGTGTCGGTAACCACGTTCTGGCCCAGCGCCGGCATCGGATAGAGAGACGTGTTGGCAAACAGGTTCTTGACCACCGGATTGAACATGCTGACCGGAATCTGGTTGTTGGGGAACGGCGCGCGCGCGCCGGTGGTGGCGTCTTCCGAGAAGGGATTGTAGAGTTGGATGCCGCCGCTGACGCCGGAGTAGGCTGAGTTCAACAGGTTCGAGAAATCGCCCTGGCGCCAGGAAGCCGGCATGACGGTGGTGGCGGAGACACTGGGCGGGGTGGCGCGGCGCAGACCTTGATAGTCGGCAAAAAAGAACAGCTTATCCTTCTTGACAGGGCCGCCGAAGGTGCCGCCGAACTGGTTCCAGCGGATGGGCGAGCGGAAGTTCTGCCCGACGGTCCAGTTGCGCCCCCAGTTGTTGGCGTTGAGCTTATCGTTACGGAAGTACTCGAAGGCGTTGCCGTGGAACTCGTTCGTTCCCGACTTGATCACCACGTTGATGATGCCGCCCTGGAAATTGCCGAACTCGGCCGACGCATTGTTGGTGATCATCTTGAATTCCGCAATGGCGTCCAAATTTGGCTGATACGCCGAGAGATTGTCCGTAGTCTGGTTGTTGTCCACGCCGTCCAGAAGGAAGTTGTTGCCTTCTTTGCGGTTGCCGTTGACGTAGGGTCGGCCGCCGCCGGTAGTGCGGACGCCATTGTTGAAGCTGGACGGGTCCGTCGCCATGACGCCCGGCGCCAGCAAGGTCAGGGCGATCGGGTTGCGGGTGACCAGCGGCGTGTTGACGATGGTCTCCGCGCTGATTACTGAACCGACTTGCGTGGTATCGGTCTGCAGCAGCGCACCTTCCGCGGACACGGTGACCGTCTCGGTGATGCCGCCGATCTCCATCTTCACGTCAAGGCGGGCACGCTGGTTGACTTCGAGCGTGAGGGCCGGCGCTACATAGGTCTTGAAGCCCTTAGCTTCGATTTTCAAAGAATACGTTCCCAGCGGAATACGCGGGAAGTTATAGATACCGTCTTCGTTGGAGGTGGTGGGCCATTCGGTTCCGCGATCCTGGTCCTTGGCCACGACCGTGGCGGCCACAATGGCGCTTCCCGAAGGGTCCGTGATGCGGCCGGTAATGCCGGCGCTCACCTCTTGCCCGTTTGCTATCCAGGGGCCCAGACACAACAAGGCCGCCGTTAACATCCACGTTATTTTTCGCATTACAACTCCCCAGATCCGTCCCGCCGGTGCTCGAGTCAGCCATCCGGGCGGACGGACCCTAAACCAGGAATTTAACACCTGTATGGGCTTAGTATACCTCCGGGATTGCGCCGATACCATATGGGATCTTGCAAATTCGTTAAGGAAAGACCCCCCCGTTGTGGCCAGAGCCCGGCGCGCTCAGGCCAAGGCACCACCCCAAAAACAACACAGCCAAGAATGGCCGTGCCACTCTGTTAAGCTAATCCATTGATGACTGTCGATGAAATTCGTGAGCTGATCCAACTTGCGACGGAAACGGGCATCGCGGAGCTGGAAGTCCAGCGCGGCGAGAACCGGGTACGGATTCGCCGCAGCGGCTTTGTACAGCCGCAAGAGATCGTGATGGCGCCTTCCTTTGCGACGCCGCCTGCGCCCATGCCGCAACCGGCGTTCCACCCGGCTGCGGCGGCGCCCGAGCCGGGCAAAGAGAAGGCGGACAAACCGGCAGCCGATCCGAACCTGGTGCTCGTCAAGTCGCCCATCGTCGGCACCTTTTACGAATCCCCTTCCCCCGACGCACCGCCATTCGTGCGCGTGGGCGAGCGCGTCCAGCCCGGCAAGGTTCTGTGCATCATCGAGTCGATGAAACTCATGAACGAGATCGAAGCCGAGACTTCCGGCATCGTCGAAAGCAAGCTGGTCATGAACGGGCAACCGGTGGAGTACGGGGAGGCCCTGTTTGCCGTCCGTGCGGTTTAAGAAGATCCTGATTGCCAACCGCGGCGAGATCGCCGTTCGCGTCATCAGCGCCTGTAAGGAGCTCGAAATCCAAACGGTGGCAGTCTATTCCGAGGCCGACCGCTACAGCTCCCACGTGCGTTTCGCCGACCAGGCGATCTGCATTGGCCCGGCCAAGAGCGCGCGCAGCTATCTGGACCTGCCGTCGATCATCAGCGCCGCCGAAATCACCAATGCCGATGCCATCCATCCGGGATACGGCTTCCTCAGCGAGAACGCCGGTTTCGCCGAAATCTGCGAAACCTCGGGCATCAAGTTCATCGGCCCGCGCCCGGAGGTGATCCGGCTGATGGGCGTCAAGGAACGCGCCCGCGCTTTCATGCGGGAGATGGGCGTGCCGGTGCTGCCGGGGTCCGCCGGCGTGGTCGCTACACCCGAAGAGGCACTCGATACCGCCAATCGTATCGGCTACCCGGTCATTATCAAGGCCTCAGCGGGCGGGGGCGGCCGCGGCATGCGCGTGGTCAATGAGGCTTCCGAATTGCCATCGCTGATGGTGCAGGCGCAGCAGGAAGCCGGCTCCGCTTTCAGCTCACCCGATGTTTACCTGGAGAAATTCGTCGGCGCGCCCCGCCACATCGAGTTCCAGATTCTGGCCGACGAGCACGGCAGCGTGGAGATTCTGGGAGAGCGCGAATGCAGCATTCAGCGCCGGCACCAGAAGCTGCTGGAGGAATCGCCCTCGCCCGCGGTAACCGATCCGCAGCGCGCGGAGCTCTCCGCCGCCTTGCGCAAGGCGATCGCGAAGTCCGGTTACACCAATGCCGGGACGGTCGAGTTCCTGATGGACGAAGCGGGCAAGCTGTACTTCATCGAAGTCAATGCCCGCGTGCAGGTGGAGCACCCGGTCACCGAGTTCGTCACCGGCATCGATATCGTCAAGGCGCAGATTCGAATCGCGCAGGGCGAGAGGCTGCGGGATATCGTCCCCGAGCCGGTGAGTCTGCGCGGTCACGCCATCGAGTGCCGCATTAACGCGGAAAACCCGGAGACCTTTGTCCCGTCGCCCGGTCGCATCACGGGCTTTCATCTGCCCGGCGGCATCGGCGTGCGCGTGGACACGTGGGCCTACACCGATTGCGTGATTCCGCCGTTCTACGATTCCCTGGTGGCCAAGCTGATCGCTTACGGCTCCAGCCGCGGGGAAGCCATCCGGCGCATGAGCCGTGCGCTCGACATGTTCATCGTGGAGGGCATTTATACCTCGATCCCTCTGCACCAGCGAATTTTGGCCGATCCCGATTTTCAGGCCGGCCGCTTTGACACCAACTTCATCAAGCGATTCACGACGAAGTGAGTGGGGCAGACCGCTATGTTCCGTTACGCGTCTCTCCTTATCTCGCTGCTGGCGGCGTGTTCATGGGTGTCCGGCGCCAGCCGAGCGGTCCTGCTGATTTCGGTGGACGGCCTCAGGCCCGACGCCGTGCTCCAGGCCGGCGAGCACGCCCTGAAGATTCCCCATTTGCGACGCATCCTGCAGGAGGGCGCGCATGCGTCCGGTGTGCGGAGCGTGTTGCCCACCGTCACCTATCCCAGCCACACCACCATCGTGACCGGGGTCTGGCCGGCGAAGCATGGGATTTATACCAACACTACGTTCGATCCGCTGGGCATGAACTTCGAAGGCTGGTATTGGTACAGCGAAGACATCGCCGTGCCCACCTTATGGGAGGCCGCGGCCAAGGCCGGACTGACGGTTGGAAGCGTTTCCTGGCCCGTGACCGTGGGCGCGAAGGGCATCCGCTACAACGTGCCGGAGTACTGGCGAACCCAGAAGACCGCCGACGACCTCAAATTGCTGCGCGCGGTGAGCACACCCGGGCTGGTTGAGGAGATTGCCAAGGATGCGGGTGCTTATCGTCTCGACCTCGATGACGCAATCCCAACCGATTTGGCGCGAACACGGTATGCCATCTGGATTCTGCGGCACGGGAAACCGCAATTCATGACGGTCCACCTGGCGGCGCTCGATCACCTGCAGCACGCCACCGGGCCCTTCAGCCCCGAATCCAATCGGACACTGGAGCAGATCGACGCGATGCTGGGGCAGTTGGAGGACGCGATGCGCGCGGCTTATCCGGACTACGCGATCTGCATCGTTTCCGATCATGGTTTCTCCGGCATCAACCGCAGTCTCAACCTGATGAAAGCCTTCGCGGAGCAGGGGCTGGTCACGCTGGGGAAAGGCAGCGGTTTCCGGGGAGCGCCGCTGGTGGTGGATTGGAAGGCATTTCCGAAAGTGGATGGCGGATCGGCCGCCATTCTGTTGAAAGACGCCAGGGACGAAGCGAGCCGCGCCCGCGTGGAACGGGTGTTGCGCGGCCTTGCCGCTGATCCAGCGAACGGCATCGCCGCGATTCTGGACCGCCAAGCGATAGCGAACCAGGGCGGGAACCCGGAGGCCGCGTTTTGGGTGGACATGCGAGCCAACTTCGCCGCCGTGAATGCCGTGGGAGCTTTGGTCAGCACGACGAACGGGGGCGCTCACGGCTATTCGCCGTCGCATCCGGAAATGCTTGCCTCGTTTTTTATGGCGGGGCCCGGCGTGCGGCCAGGCCTCGCCCTCGGTGAGATCGATTTACGCAGCGTCGCTCCGACGCTGGCTGCGTATTTGGATGTCCCGTTTCCCTCCGCGGACTTGAAGGCCCTGTCCTTGCGGTAACGGGTTACTTCAAGAACCCGGCGGCGTTGTCTTTGGTCACCAGCGTCTCGTCCACTTCGATCTTCTTCGGGATGGGCTGGCCCCGTGCCGCTCTCAGCGCCGCCTCCACCGCGCTCCGGCCCAGCCTATCGGGGTACATCGCGACATCGCCCGCCAGACGGCCCGCTTGCACCGCACGAACGGCCTCGTAGGTCGCGTCGACTCCCACGACGGCAACCTTGCCCGTCAGATTGCGAGCGGCGATGGCTTCCACCGCGCCCAGCGCCATCTGATCGTTCGTGGCAAAGACGGCAAGCAGGTCCGGGTATCTGGTCAAGAGGTTTTCCATCACCGACATTGCCAAAGCGCGTTCACTGTTAGCCGGCTGCACGGCCACACAATCGATTCCCGGCGCATCGCGAAGGGCTTCCCGAAAACCAGCCAGACGGTCCTCATGGGTCGCGACACCCAGAATGCCGCGGATCACGGCCACCCGGCCCTTGCCGCCGAGAATCTTGCCGATATATTCTCCGGCCAGGCGGCCGGCCCGGCGATTGTCCGATCCAACGTAACTCAGCTTGGACACCCAGTTGATATCCGTGTCGAAGATGACCACGGGGATGCCTGCCGCATGGGCGCGATCGAGAACCGGGATCAGTTCGGCGGCGCCCGTGGGCGCGACCGCCAGCGCGGCCACCCCTTTAGTGATCTGATCTTCCAGAATGGAGACCTGCTGGTCGATATTCACTTCACGCTCGGGCGCCAGCACGGCCAAGCGGACGCCGGGATAGGCCTGGGCGGCAGCCTCCGCACCCGCTTTGACGCGCTGCCACCATTCACTGTCGAGAGCTTTGGCTACGAGCGTGATATCGAGCGTTTTGCTCCGGCTGCCGCGCCCGCACGATCCCAACAGCAAAACGCCGATGAGGAACGTGACGGCGGTGGCGGCGCCCTTACTCCTCAACATCGATGGGCCGCCTTTCGCGCAGCGAGCGGTTCGCGGCCAAGCTGATGCGCAACGCGGCCACGGCATCGGCTCCCGTGATGGAAGGCGGAAGGCCCTTTCGTACATGCTCGGCGAAGTTCTGAATCTGGGCGAGATAGGCATTTTCGAAGCGCTCCATGAAGTACGGCACGGCGTCGTGCGTGATGCCTTCGGGAGTCAGCATGAGGATCGGAGTTTGCCGGTAATAGCCGATTTGAATGGAGCCTTTGGTTCCCCATATTTCGCCACGAATGTCGTATCCGAAGGCGGCGTTACGGCTCAGTTGTACCACGCCAACGGCGCCGTTTTGAAAAACCAGATCGACGATGGCATTATCGATGTCGCCCACGGACTTCATTTCAGGGTAGGCCAAAGTCCCGCCGATGGCATGCACGCGGCTTACCTCTCCCATGTACATGCGGGCGACATCGAAATCGTGAACGCCCATATCGGCGATCAACCCGCCGCTAACCTTGGGATCGCAGAACTCCAGCGGCGGGGGGTAAGGATCGCGTGAAATGGACGTGAACATGACGGGTTCGCCGATGGCCCCGGCTGCGAGCTTGCGCATGGCCGCGAGGTAACCCGCGTCGAAGCGGCGTTGAAATGCCATCTGGAAGAATACGCTCGCGGCCTCGGCCGCCGCGATCATTTCGCGAGCGTCATCGAGCGTCAGTGAAATCGGTTTCTCGCAGAAGATCGCCTTTCCGCTTTTGGCCGCATCCGTGACGACCTGCTTGTGCGTGTTGGTGGAGGTAACGATGGCTACCGCTTCAATCTCGCGATCGTTCAGAAGGTCCTGGTGATTGGCGTACCACCGGGAAATTCCGAACTCGCCGGCAAACGATTCGGCCAGACCGGGCTTGCGGTCCGCGACGGCAACCAGGGCTACGCCCGGCACCCGGCGGGCCAGGTACTGGCCATACATGCGGCCCATCCGGCCCACGCCAATCAGCCCTACATTCAGTGTCGTCATACCATTCGGTTCTACCTTTCCACGACAGGCAAGACGCAGACCAGGAGGTCTACCCCACGGCGCGCTGCCGCACGATGTCCACCCAAACGGCAGCCACAATCACAATCCCGATCACAACCGTCTGCCACGCGGCGGACACATTGAGCAGGTTGAGGCCGTTGCGCAATACACCCATGATGAGCGCGCCGACCAGGGTGCCGCTTACCGTGCCGACGCCGCCTAAAAAGCTGGCGCCGCCAATCACCACGGCGGCAATCGAATCCAGTTCGCCGCCAACCCCGGCCAGCGGAAAGCCCGAGTTCATCCGGCCCGCCAGGACGATGGCACCGGCGGCCGCGGTCAGGCCGCTGAGCGCATACACCAGAACCAACCGGGCGTCCACCGGCACTCCGGACAGCCGGGCGGCCTGCCAATTGCCGCCGATCGCGTAGATGTCGCGGCCAATGGTGGTGCGGCTCAGGAACCCGTAGAAAGCGGCGCTGAACAGAATGACCAGGATCACGGGCGCGGGAATCCAGCCAAGCGACCCCGCACCCCAGAACCGGAACCCGGAAGGCAACTCGGAAACGGGGAAACCGCCCGAAATGACCAGCGCCAGTCCCCGTGCCACGTTCATCATCCCGAGCGTCGGAATGAACGGATGCGGCAAGTGCAATTTGGTCAGTAGAATCCCGTTGATGGCGCCCAGCGCCGCGCCGAGGGCGAGCACGCCCATCACGCTGATCAGCGGTGGGACGCCGCCGTGCATCAACAGCGCCACGGTGACGCAGCAGAGCCCCAGGATCGAGCCCACCGAGAGGTCGATTCCGGCCGTGATGATCACCACCAATTGCCCCAGGGAAACCAGCGCGTTGACAGCCGACTGGCGGCAGACGTTGAGCAGGTTATCGGCTGTAAGGAACCGGTCGGACGCGCCACCTAAAGCTCCGCAAAGAATCAGCAGGCCCAACAAAGGGCCGAATCTCCGGAGCAGATTGGCCAGGGACAGGACGTGGCGGGGCTTGGGCGCCGGCCGGATGGCTTCACTCAATCGGAGCCTCCGGTTGCCAGGTGCATGATTCTTTCCTCGGTTGCTTCGGCGCGGGTTACTTCCCCGGCGATACCTCCGCGGTGCATGACGACGATCCGGTCCGCCAGTCCCATCAGTTCCTCGAGTTCAGAAGATGCCATCAGTACGGCCGCGCCATCGCGGGCCAACGTGCGGATCATATCGTAGATTTCGGCCTTGGCCCCTACGTCGATGCCGCGCGTGGGTTCATCCAGGAGGAACACGCGGGCACCGGCGAACAGCCACTTGGCCAGCACCACTTTTTGCTGCGTGCCGCCGCTCAGATAGACCACCGGCTGGCTTACTGCTGCCGCTTTGATGCGCAGACTGCCGATCCATTGTTGCGCCGCCCGCTCTTCCTGCGAACGGCGGATCCAGAACCGGGTGCGCCCGCCGGCCAGCGCGATGTTGTCCAGCACGGACGCGCCCAAGATCAGGCCTTTGGTCTTGCGATCGTCGGGAACCAATGCGAGGCCTTGGCGGATCGCGTCCACCGGCGAGCGCAGTTTCACGCGCCGGCCGCTCACCAAGACCTCGCTGCCAGCCGCGCGCGCGGCTCCGAACAACCACTCCAGCAGCCTGGTTCGTCCCGCGCCGGCCAGCCCGGCCAAGCCGACGATTTCGCCACGATGGACCGTCAACCTGATGGAACCCTGGATGCG
>Ga0075030_100002049_pt1 | contig 18351 bp, 14 predicted proteins | sample LitLauG_LLR_2012_FD_71393 | JGI IMG/M metagenome (GOLD analysis project Ga0075030, IMG submission 71393) | Freshwater sediment microbial communities from Pennsylvania, USA - Little Laurel Run_MetaG_LLR_2012 | ecosystem: Environmental > Aquatic > Freshwater > Creek > Sediment | place: USA...
TTGAGTTCCGGCAACACCGCCATGCTGGCCAATTTTCTGATCTTCGGGATCCTGCTGGCCATCTCCAATCACGCGCAGCCGGCGGTCGCGGAGGAGCCGTTTCGCGTACCGGTCAAAGTGTTCGGCGCGGTGCTGGCAACGCTCGGCACAACGCTGCTGGGTTTTGCCGCCTACTATCAGGTGCTGCACGATCGGGAGTACATCGCGCGCGACACCAAAGGCTTCGAGGAAGACGGCGTCAAGCGCGCCCAGCACAATCCTCGCATCAACTCGCTGGCGCATGAGCTGCGGCGCGGCAACATCTACGATCGCAACGGTGTGCTGCTTGCTTCGAGCGACTGGGCTGAACTGAATCGCCACCGCGAAGAACTCCAGAAACTCGGCGTCTCGCTCGATAGCTGCTGCTCGCCGCTGGACAACCGCCATTATCCGTTTGGAGGCGCGCTGACGCACCTAATCGGCGATCTGCGCACCGGCGAAAGCTTTCACGCCACCAATGCTTCGCTGATTGAGCACGATTCCAACGCCAGGCTGCAAGGCTTTACGGACTTGCACGAACTGGCGCCCCTGGTGCGCAACCGGCATCATCCCAACGACCCCGGCATGCGGCAATTGCGCGCCAAAGATCGCGATGTACATTCCACCATCGACATTCGCCTGCAACTGAAGGCCGCGGACATTCTCCGCAAACAGCTAGCCAGAGTGCACCGCGACCACGGCGCGCTGGTGGTTCTGCAACCGCAAACCGGCGACGTGCTGGCGCTGGTCAGCCAGCCGGAACCGCAAAAGCCCACCACGCCCGATGAACTGCTCGATCGGGCCCGCTATGGCCAGTATCCGCCTGGATCGACGTTCAAACTGGTCACCGCCATCGCTGCGCTGCGCGAAGATCCCAATCTCGCCAAGCGCCAATATCATTGCGGCGGAACCGGCGATGGCCGCGTAGGCGCGCACATTCCCGGATGGCGCAAGGTAATTCATGATGACATTGGCGACTCGGCGCACGGCACGCTCAGCATGGAACAGGCCATCGTGGTTTCCTGCAACGCTTACTTCGCGCAGCTCGGCGTGTTCGATGTTGGCCCCAAGCGGCTGAGCGAGACCGCGGACCTGCTGGATATTCCCGCGGGCGATGTCGCCGATCTCAAAACCATGATGCCGTTTGCCGCCTACGGTCAAGGCCCGGTGCTGGTCACGCCGTTTAAGATGGCGCGGGTCGCGGCCACCGTTGCCAATGAGGGCGCCATGGCGCAGGGGCGCTGGGTCAGCGACGACAGCAACCGCCGCGCTGCACTTCCTAAGGAGATCCTGCCGCCCCCGGATGCCGCGTTTCTGGCGCGTGCGATGCGCGGGGTGGTGATGTCCGGAACCGCGCGCCGGGCATTTGCCGGCGCGGGGATCACTGTAGCGGGAAAAACGGGCACCGCGCAAGTGGACACCGGCGAACCGCACTCCTGGTTTGCGGGCTTTGCCCCCTATGAAGGCGATCGCTCCCACGGCGTCGCGTTTGCCATCGTGGTGGAACACGGCGGCTACGGCGGTCAAACGTCCGCGCCCATCGCCCGGGAAATCGTGGATGCAGCGCGCGGCCTGGGAATCTTACAATAGAGCCAATCCATGGGCATTTCCGAATTACTCGAGCGATTGGGGCGGGCGGTGTTCGAGATGCCGTTCGGCGCTGGGCAAGTCGGCGATTCGCCGGAGATCGCCGAGATTCGCTTTGCCATTCTGGACGAGGTGCGTACCCGCATGCAGCGCGCGGCGGGTAAACACATCTTTCCGTACGATCTCGTGACGATTCAAATTCACGGTGTAGGCGACTCGCAATCGGCGATCTTTGAGCGCGAGTTCTTCCGCGGCTTTTTTGAAAATGAAGTGCGCCGCACGCTCGAAAAAGAGCAATGCCGCTTTCCCGGCGATCTGCGCGTGGAAGTCCGCGTTACGAAAAGCCTGCCCGAGACCGGCAAATGGCTGACAGTGGAGACCAGTGCGCAAGCCGCACCTCCGCCGCCCGCGCCAGTTACTCGCCGCGTAGCGAGACTTACGGTGCTGGCGGGCACGGCGAACTCTTCCGAGTTTGCGCTCGAAAAAGCGCGCATCAACATCGGCCGAGTGACCGACGTCTACCGCGCAGCTGGACCCTCGCGCCGCAACGACATTCTCTTTGCGGAGGAAACGCCTATCAACCGCACCGTCTCGCGCGAGCACGCCCACATTCTTTGGGACGAGGCCGCGCGCGAATACCGTCTGTACAACGACCGCTGGTACAAACGCGGCGGCAAGCACGACGGCGCCTGCAACCTCTGGATCATGCGCGACGGCATGGGACAAGAAGTGCACCGCGACACGCGCGGCACCAAACTGCAGGACGGAGATGAGATCCATCTGGGCAAAGCGGTGCTGCGGTTCAGCTTGCACGGCAGCGGCGATCCCCTCCCTTAATGTTCGGGGCTGATTTCGGACCGATTCAGCCCCAACGTCAGAAGATGTCAGGAAATCGGCCAAACTTTTTTGGCTACGAATGCTTGCACTGATTTGCTCTGTGCAAAACGGCCCAAGAATCGATTTTCTGACAGGTTCTCAGCTCAGTGGTGGAAACCTGTCGACGGTGCGTTACTCAATCTCGGTGGCAGGCTCCCGGCACCAGTTCTGATGTACGATACCGTTCTCATCCAGATATAGACGGACTCGGCAACCGCCAGCGTGAAGACATAGCCGTCCTTTTCACCCTTGGCCAAGATGCGCGGTATCAGAAAAGCGGACTACGGACCCAACGCGCCTGCGGCAAGAGGCCCTAACTCCACCAGAGTTGCCGCATATTTGCCAAACTGCGAAGCGTATTGCGTTTCCGCTCGCGCGATTGTCTGCACCTCCTTGATCACTGCGGTTTCCTTCATATTCAACTCGGCGGTTTTCAAAATTGGAATCGCAATGGACACGATGATCAAAATAATCGTGATGACCACTAAGAGTTCTATCAGGGAAAAGCCTCGTGAGACATACAACAGCAGTCACGATGCAAAATGGCCAACCGTTCGCCCAGATTCCCGAATGGCCTCGCGGGATGATCTCCACTTCCGGCCAGCTCACCTTCCGGCCTTTCCCAACTTTCCCTGAGAGCAAGTCCGGTCCGTGCGCACCACCAGTTTTGAGCGTGCCCGTCGGCAATGCAGACAATAGGCGCCGAGAAAGCATGGGTGGAGGATGTATGAGTACTGCTTCAAGTGCTACACGCCGTTGGCTGATGTGCCGGAAGTGCTGACTTATGACGGCTGGGACTTCTGCGGGAAAAACTGCCGAGGCGATTACCAAGTGGCAGAAGCCGATTCCACGCTCGACGTGAAACGTCAGCCAGCTAAGGCAAAATCCTCGAAGGCGCCCCGCGCAAGGGCGCCTTCACCGGTGGCTTGTGCCGCTTCCTCGCGCTATTCGGCGGAAGGCAGGCTATACGCGATATATTCGCCCGAGTAAGCGCCGCCGCTTACGGCGACGATGATGTACTGCTTGCCGTCGATCATGTAGGTCATCGGCGAGCCGCTTTGCGGAGCCGGCATAAATACTGCGCCCACTTCCTTGCCAGTGGCTTTGTCGTAAGCACGCAGCATCGCACCGCGGGGATGCGTGACACTGGTCAGGATGCTGTCACCCAGAATCACCAGCGTCTTGGTGACGAACAATCCGACACTGCCGGATTGTCCCGTGTTACCGATGTCCATTCCCTTCAGCGCGGGGTTGTTGCGAACGGCATCGGGCGTTTCGCCGTAAGGCACCTGCCATTGCAACTCACCGCGATCCAGGTTGACGGCCGTGATGACACCGTATGGCGGCTTAACGATGGGCAGTCCTTGAACCGTGAGGGGACTGGGCGCGCCTTGACCAGCACCGGCTTGCGGCCTGGCCGCTGCTGGCTGCGGCGCGGGCCGTTTGGCGTCTGCCGCACTGCCGAATCCAGGGCCCTCCAGTACGCGCCATGGCTGGTCTTGCCGGCCAGCTACATAGCGGATGTCGGAGAAGCCTTCTGGCGGCGTGCGAAGCGAGATCGGCGTAACCGCGGACTGATTGGCTTGCGCGTAGACGATGTGGGTTTCGGGATCGTAGCCTGCGCCGGGCCAGTTGGTGCCGCCGCTGGCATTGCCGAGGTTCATGCCGCCGAGCCAATGTTTTGGGTCGCCAACCACGGGCGGGGTGAAGATTCCTTCCACCCGGTAGCGCGCCATTTTATCTTTCGCCTCGGCCCGCATTTCCGGAGTGAAGTTGATTAGATCGTCCGGCATCTTGATGTAATTGCGCGCGTAGGCCGGCGGCTTGGTGGGGAAAGGCTGCGTGGGCGAGGTCTTTTCGCCGGGCACGTCGGATTGCGGTACGGGCCTCTCTTCGATGGGCCAGACCGGCTCGCCCGTCACCCGATCGAACACGTACAGAAAAGCCTGCTTACTGGGAAGCGCCACGGCCTTAATCGCCTTGCCGTTGACATTGATGTCGGCGAGGATTGGCGCCGACGACAGATCATAATCCCAGATCGGATGATGCACGATCTGGTAATGCCATTTGCGCTTGCCGGTCTTCAGATCGACGCACACCAGGCTCTCGCCGAAGAGGTTGTTGCCGGGCCGCTCGCCGCCATAGTAGTCGGAGGTGGGAGATTCGACGGGCAGATAAACCAGACCGAGTTCTTCGTCCACGGTGATCTGCGTCCAGACACCCGTATTGCCGTTGGTCGCCCAAGAACCGTTTTCCCAGGTGTCGTTGCCGAACTCGCCGGGTTTAGGAATGGTGTTGAAGGTCCAGATCTTTTTGCCCGTGCGTACGTCAAAGGCGCGCACTTGCCCCTTGGTGTTGTTGTGGGTGACCACGGTCATGCCTTCTTTAAAGGCCGAACCGACGATCACGGTGTCTTTGACAACAACGGGCGTGGAGTGGATGCCGGCCTCGCCAGTTTCCAGATCGATCTGCTGACCGGTGCCGGTGACCATGCCCTCTTTCAAGTCCACGATGCCGTCTTTTCCAAACGACGTAATGATGGCGCCGTTGTGCGCATTGAGAGCAACCAGGCGATAGCCGGTGGTCATGTAGAGCACGCGGTCGTCACCCTTGCCGTCCGTCCAGTAGGCCAACCCGCGGCCGGATAACTGGCGCGGCGAGATGGCGGCGCGGTTACCTTCGCGCATGCTGTGAGCCCACATCAGTTCGCCGGTCTTGCCATCCAGCGCGATGACGGAACGCCGGGTGCCCGCCGTGGTGTAGATCACGCCCTTGACCATGAGGGGCGTGCCTTCCAGCTTGTATTCGGGGCGCGTGCCGAGATTGTCGGTCTTAAAACGCCAGGCCACTTCAAGCTTGTTGAAATTCGACGCGTCGATCTGATCGAGCGGCGAGTATTTGGTGCCCTTCAGGTCGGCGGTGTAGTGCGGCCATTCGCCGTTCTTGGTGGATGGCTGGCCCGGGGACTCCACGGAGGCTCCCGTTGACACGACCCACACAAGCCCGACAACCAACGACATGCCAGACAGGAACAGGGTCTTTCGGTTCAATTTGGTTGTACGCATCGTTTCTCCTTGGCTACTTCTTCTCTGGTTTGCTCGCTTCGATCATGATGTCTTTCAAAACTTCGGCGGCCTTGGGAAGCTCGGTCTGGCCAGCCGGAAACTGATTCATGCTGAGGATGTAAGCCAGGACGTCGGCGTTGACTTCGCGGCTCAACTTTCCTGGTTTATCCTGCGGCATGGAGATTCGGGTCCGCTCAAACAGGTCGCCAACGGAAAGGCCAGTCCAATTGGAGAGGAAGTTGGCGCCGGCTAGCGGAGGCGCCATTTCCCCCCCGGCGAGCGTATCGCCGTGGCAATGCGCGCAATGTTGGTTATAGAGGCCCTGGCCGCGCTTGGCCTGGTCCGCGGTATAAACGCCGTCCCAGACTGAGTGCGCGGTGGCCTGCGCGCGCAACGTGGAATAGCCCGCGGCGAATGTCGCCAAAGCGACAACCGCCGCAGTCGTGATCTTGCCTTTCATGAAACCTCGCTTCAGGTAGTAAGCGCTGATTATATCGCGCTATGGATATGGCGACGATTATATAATGAGCGCGGTTACGGTTCCCAGGGATTGAAGATGGACGCGCTGTAGCCGGCGAAGTCCTTTACGTTGCGAGTCACTAGGAACAGATCGTGTTCCAAAGCGGTGGCGAGGATAATCCCGTCGGCCATCATCAGCGCCTTGCCTTTCAACTTGGATTGCCCCGCAAGAATCACCGGTCGGCAATTGTCTTGGTAACCGGCAGGAGGCTGCTCCAGGCCTGGACGGCGTTGCGCGGGCGGCTTGCTTTCAAGTCCCTTACGAAGTTCGCCCCACGTGACTACACCGGCAAAAAGGGACTGCGGATTGGCCGACTAGATCCGCTGCTTGACTATGGGTTCCGGAGGCTGACTTCTACCAAACTCGGAAAGCACGTTGGTATCGATGAGATACCCGTTTATAGATCAATGGGCCGGCCGTAGTCTTTCTCTCTTTCCAGATCGAGGTCGGAACCAGCGAATGGCGACTCCAAGAGGAAGTCCGCAAGGTTTTTGAGCGGTTTTCTGGGCGGAGCGTCCGTCAACTGATGCTTTTCACGCCAAGCGTATAGACCCTCTTTGATCAGTTCGTCCACAGAATGAAAGTGGCCACTGCTGATTTCTTCTTGCACCAGTTGCTCGGTTTCGGGCTTAAGTTGCACTGTCACACTTCCAAATTAGCGGCATCTGGGTCGCAGCGCAAGCTCGCGCACCCGCTCAGTCGGGGAGTGTGTAGGCGATGTATTCGCCCGAGTACACTCCGCCGCTGACAGCCACAATAATGTACTGCTTGCCATTCCACATGTACGTCATGGGAGAGCCGGTCTGCGGCGCGGGCATCCAGACAGCGCCCACTTCCTTGCCGCTGAGCTTGTCGTAGGCCCGCAACATGGCTCCGCGAGGATGTTCCGGCGTGGTGGTGACCAATCCGTCGCCGGCGACGACCAGGGTTTTAGTGATGAGGGTACCCACGTTTGCCGCTGGAACGCCGATCGTCGTCGAGGCCGCAGTGGCTGATATAGGTTTGTAGACCGGCTGGAATAGACGGGAAGCGAATGCGGCTGGTGAATCCGCTAGAAGCAAAGAAGCGCATGGCGGGCCCACGCGGAACCCACGAGCCTCCAGCTTCGCGGTCCATTGTCGATGAAAGTGCGGGTGGGGTCTACCGAAGGAGCGTCAGATACGCTATCGCCGTTGCCCAGATCGGCTGGTGGAATGTTGTCGATTGAGTGACAGTTTCGTCATCTTCCAGAGGAATAGGCAAGAACTCGGAAGGATCGGGATACCGGCTCCCTCGCGTTCGACCTTAGTCTTGATATATATGGGACGGTATATGAGGACGGGTTCGGAACAAGACGCAATGCAAAAGCGCTAGTCTGGAAAGAGGGGATTCGGCGCGGGACTTATTGCATGCGCGCGAAATTCAACTCCCGAGGGTCAGCAGGAGAACTCTTATGACGATCACGGTTAATGGAAAGAAGCGGGAAATTCAGTCGCCCGGCGATACACCGCTGCTTTACGTTCTGCGGAACGAACTCGATCTGGCGAGCCCGCAGTTCGGCTGCGGACTCGCGCAATGCGGAATCTGTTCCGTACTGCTGGACGGAAAGGAGATTCGCTCGTGCATCACTCCGGTTTCGTCGGCTTCCGGCAAAGAAGTAACCACTGTTGAAGGGCTGCCCGCGCGATGGGCGAATCAGAAGAAGCTCTCCGCTGAAGAAGCTGCCAAGACACTCCACCCGGTGCAGCAGGCCTGGATCGAAGAACAGACGCCGCTGTGCGGATTCTGTCAGAGCGGCATGATGATTAAGGCGACTGAACTGCTGGAAAAACATCCGAATCCGACTCTCACTGAAATCAAAGCCGCGTTCACAACTTCAGGACCTTCGCCTCATCTGTGCCGGTGCGGAAGTTACTTCGCCATCGTTGAGGCCGTTCAACTCGCTTCCACACTGATCACGAAGGGAGGTGCGGCATGACCACAGTCTACGGCGCGGAATTGACCCGGCGCGGGTTCCTAAAAACGGGCGGAGCGTTGGTCGTCGGATTTGGTCTGGTGAAGACCGAAGCGGCCGACGGAGCGATTCCGCGCAATTCTCTGAACGCATCCCTGCCGGAATCGTTTATCGAGATTCACGCTGACAACACGATCCTGATCCGAACGGGAAAGTGCGATTTTGGGCAGAGTTCGCTGTATACCGCGTACCAGCAGATTGTCGCCGATGAATTGGATGTGCCGTTCGAAGCGATTACCACGGTGGTTGCGGGTGACACGGACCGCACGCCGGACGGTGGCGGCACGTTCGATCTTCTGGGTCGCGGCGTAGCGAACCTGCGAAAGGTGGCGGCCTACACTCGGCAGGCAATGCTGGAACTGGCGGCGCAACGTTTCCAGGTTGTTGCCAAGGATCAGCTTTCCGTCGAAGCGGGCGTGGTTTCCGGCGGCGGCAAGCGCGTTACGTACGGCGAACTGGTGAAGGATCAGAACTTGAAGCTCACTATTCCGGTAACCGGAGATCTGACCAGCATGTTCGGGTTGGTGGTGAGCGGCGAGCCGCCCATGAAGCCGGCCAGCAGCTACAGCGTGATCGGCAAGTCATTTAAGAACAGCATCATTCCCGCGAAGGTGACCGCACAGGAACCCTGGGTCACGAACGTGAAGCTGCCTGGCATGCTGCACGCGCGCATGGTGCATCCGGCGACGTTGGGATCGAAGCTTGTATCGGCCGGCCAGGTGGACAAAAAGCGATTCCCGAATGCTCAAGTTGTCGTGAAAGGCAACCTGGTGGGCGTGGCAGCGCCGAGCGAATGGGAAGCCATACAAGCTGCCCAGCAGGTAGCGGCGGCGACCAAGTGGTCGGCATGGAAAGGGCTGCCGGGCGAGGCGAATCTGTTCCGGTATCTCCGGCAGGACGCCGATTGGAAATCGGCGAAGGTGAACCGGAGTTCGAAGAGCACGGGAGACGTTGCGTCGACCATGGCTGCGGCCGCGAAACGGCACTCCGCTACATACCAAATGCCGTACATGAAGCATGCTCCCATCGGACCGACCATGGCGCTGGCAGACGTGCGGCCGGATGGGACCGTGATGATTCATACCCATAATCAGAATCCGCAGGCGCTGCGTGGACAAATCGCGGAGATGTTGGGGATTTCGACGGATCAGGTGGTGGTCCGAACCTACTCGGGAGCCGGGCACTACGGGCGATCGAATGGCGGCAACGCGGGCGCGGAAGATGAAGCGGTGATTCTCTCGAAGGAACTGGGGCGTCCGGTGCGAGTGCAGTGGATGCGGCCCGAGGACTTCCAGTGGTCGACGCAGTCATCTGCGGGTTATGCGGATGTGAAGATCGGTTTGGACGCGAAGGGCAGGATCGCGGCTTATGAGATCGACCACTACATGCCCGCCATGCAGGACGACCGGCCCATCGGCGCGGTACTTGCCGGCCTGCCGACCATGGCTGCGCCAAGCGAAGAAGGCTCACGGCTGAACAGTACGGTCAACGGCAATTCGGACGCGTGGATTTATGAAGGCGTACTGAATCTGGAGGAGCGAGCCCACGGGACATGGCAGGTGGGACAGCGGGAATCGCCCATCGCGGTGGGCCTGCGCGATCACAGCATGCGGACGCCGGGGCAGTTTCAGCAGAACTTTCCGCGGGAAGTGGCCATCAGCGAAGCGGCAGCACTGGCGGGCTCCGATCCGATTCAATTCCGCATCGACCATACGAAGGACGAACGCGTGAAGAATGTATTGGAGGGCTTGCGGGAGGAGTCCGGCTGGGAGACCAGGCCGGCGCCGCATCCAAAGGCTGCATCGACTGGAGCGGCAGCGGTGCGTGGACAGGGAGTGTCAGTGATGTTTCGCGCCGGCAGCTACTGGGCCTGTGCCTGCCAGATTGCCGTGACGCCGGCGACAGGCGCGATTGCGGTGGAGAAGATCACCATGGTGGTAGATCCGGGAATTGTGGTGAACCCGCTGCAACTGAAGCGCCAGGTGGAGGGTGGAAGCATGATGGGGATCAGCCAGGCGCTATATGAAGAGGTGGCATTTGATGAGAGCGGTGTAACGACGCAAGACTGGCTGACCTACCCGATCTTGAAGATGGCGGAAATCCCGGAGATCAAGGTTGTGCTGCTTCATCGGCCGGAAGTGGGAACCTACGGGCAGGGGTCAGAAGCGGCGAATGCGCTGGCCGCGCCTGCTATTGCCGGCGCGTTCCTCGACGCAACAGGTAAGGCTGCGCGCCGGCTGCCGCTGCGGCGGGCGTATGTGAAGGAGCTGCTGAAGGCTTAGGGACGCTTACTCCATGAACGCGAACTGTTGGGGAGCCTCATAACCGACAACGGTGTTATTAGCGGAGCGACGTCCCAGCTCGACTTGTACTCGATGCGAGCAATGAGGCCCTGACCACACGTGTTCTTCACGAATAGAGTCTTGTCTGGCTTTACAGAGACGTATGGCATCATCCACTGCTACCCTCAATGGTTCGCTTCCTTTCGGCTACCGCTTGTTGTTGTAGCTTAGCGTACTCGTCAAGCGGTTACGTCCTTGGTCTGACCGTGAATGGGGTTGATCGTCTTCATCGTTCCTTTTCTCCCGCTCTCCGCCCACGCACCCCGCGGGTTGATTGCAACATTTGGTAGTGCCGCAAGCTGCGGTCTTGTGGTTCATCACTGGTCACTGACGAACAGAAAAAGGAGGATTATTATGATCCGAGCTTTGGTTGTCTGTCTGGCGTGTCTAAGCATCGCGATGGTACTCCCCGCGAGCGGCGACCTGCCTAAAGTTCCAGTTCCGCTGATTAGCACGGTGGACCCCGGTACCGCGAAAGTGGGGGCTACGTTAGTAGCCAACGGAACTTCGTTGGACAAGTCCGCAGTGGCGAGCCTCTACATGATTCAGGGCGAGAGCACGATTGAGGTGAAGATGGTGAGTCAGACGGCAGACGCAATAAAATTCATCGTCCCCGACTCTATGAAAGCTGGCCGATATGACCTGATGGTACTGACGAAGGGTCCGATTCCGCAGTACATCGAGGAGCCGGTCTTAGTTACAGTCGAGTAGTGAGCGAATGCACGCAGACGGTCTAAGCGCATTGGCGCAACGGGGGAGGTTACTCCGGCAGCGTGAAGGCTAGATATTCGCCCGAGTAGACGCCCCCGCTCACGGCCACAATGATGTACTGCTTGCCGTTCCACATGTACGTCATGGGCGAACCGGTCTGCGGGGCGGGCATCCAGACAGCGCCCACTTCCTTGCCGGTGAGTTTGTCGTAGGCCCGCAACATGGCTCCGCGAGGATGTTCCGGCGTGGTGGTGACCATTCCGTCGCCTGCGACGACCAGGGTTTTGGTGATGAGGGTACCCACGTTGTAACCGGGCTGGCCCAGGCGCGGGAGATTCATGCCCTTGAGCGCGGGATTATTGCGAATGAAGTCCGGAGTATCGCCATGCGCCACTTGCCACACGATTTCTCCCTTGTCCAGGTTGATGGCCGAGATGGTGCCATAGGGCGGCTTGATCAGCGGCAGCCCTTGCACGCTGAGCGGCTGGTAACCACCGCCTCCGCCCGCAGCCGGAGGCGGCGTCTTCGGAGGCATGGGGGCGTCGGCGCCTGCGTTCTCGCCAGGGCCGCGCGCGATCTCCACGGGCCGGCCGGCGGTTCCCATCACGTAGCGCATGTCGGAGATCTCCTTCGGAGCCGGCACAACGCCAATCGGGACCAGACATGAGTTGCAGGCGAACGCATAAACGTTGTGCGTGTCCGGGTCATAAGAAGCGCCCGGCCAGTTGGTGCCGCCGGCCGCGGTGCCGAGAGTGAGCGTGGCGAGCGGGCCTCCCACGGTGCTTTCCGCGGGAGGCGTGAAGACCGGGCCCAATTTGTACTTCGACGCGATCGTCAAGGCCTGGTCGCGCATGGCCGGAGTAAAGTCGATCAGGACGTCCGGCGTCACTCCGTTGCGCGAGTAGGCCGGCGGCTTGGTAGGAACGGGCTGCGTGGGCGCGTACCACTCGCCAGGTACGGTGCCTTTCTCGACGGGCACTTCATTGATGGGCCACACCGGCTCGCCGGTGACGCGATCGAATACATAAAGGATGCCTTGCTTGGTAGGCTGCGCAACGGCTTTGATCGTTTTACCGTTCACCGTGATATCGGCCAGCAGCGGGGCCGAAGAAATGTCCATGTCCCAGAGCGGATGGTGGACCAACTGATAATGCCACTTGCGCTTGCCGGTTTTCAGGTCCACACACACCAGGCTTTCGCCATACAAATTGTTGCCGGGGCGATGGCCACCATAGTAGTCGCCGGTGGGCGATTCGACCGGCAGGTAGACCAGGCCGAGTTGCTCATCCACGGTGATCTGCGTCCACACGCCGGTGTTTCCGGTGTACTCGGCGGAACCATTTTCCCAGGTGTCGTAACCGAACTCGCCCTTTTTGGGGATGGTGTGGAAGATCCAGAGGCGCTTGCCGGTGCGAACGTCAAAACCGCGCACGTATCCCTTGTTGTTGCGCATGCTCTTGGGGGTCATGCCCTCGCGGAATGCGGCGCCGACGATGACTGTGTCTTGCGCGACGACTGGCGCGGACTGGAGTCCGATTTCGCCGGTGGTGAGATCGGGCATGATCGTCTGATCGTCATCCAGCTTGAGATCGACCGAGCCACCTTTGCCAAAGGAGGGGATCAAAGCACCGGTCTTGGCGTCCAGCGCGATGAGGCGATAGCCGGGCGTGACATAGAGGATGCGCTCCTCTTTGCCGTCGGACCAATAAGCCAGACCGCGGCCGGAGAGCTGGCGGGGAGCATTGGCGCCGCGCTCGCCCTCGTGCTCGCCATGCACCCAGAGCAGTTCGCCGGTGCCGGCGTCGAGCGCGACGGCTGCTCTGCGGGAGCCCGCCGTGGCGTAGACCACGCCCTTGACCATGAGCGGAGTGCCTTCCAACTTGTACTCCGGCCGGTTGCCGATGCTATCGGTCTTGAAGCGCCAGGCGACTTCCAGCTTGCTAAAGTTGGACGCGTTGATCTGATCCAGCGGGCGATAGCGCGTGCCTGCCAGGTCGGCGTTGTAGGAGGGCCATTCGGTGTCCTTGTGAGCTTGAGCGGATGCCAGTGCGGCGATCGCGATCCATAGGGCTGCTGTGCGCATGTGTCGGGTCTCCAGGAAATTCTCCATCGCTTATCATGTCACACAGCCGGGGGCCGGTCATGTCTCCTTCAAAATGGCAACGGGACGTTCAGGTCATAGCTCCGCCTCCTCTTACTGCCATCGGTGTTAAGCTGTGGGCAGGAAGCTCACAATCGAGTTGGACCGTGAGGTCGACGGACGCTGGATTGCTGAAATTCCGGAATTGAACATTCTGCTCTACGGAGATTCGAGGCAGGATGCTGTTCAGCAGGCTCAGTCGGCGGCACGCGAGATTGTTCGCGACCGGATCGAACACGGCGAGTTGTCGCCGGATTCGGCGAACACGGTATTTGAGATCGCCGCTTGAGCACTTGGCCCGCAGCGAAGGCGCGAAGCGTCTTCGCCGCTCTAAAGCGCCTCGGCTGGCGTCATGATCGGACGGTAGGCTCTCACGAAATCATGAAGCGGGAAGGATGGGCGGACTACCCCTTCTCTTTCCACGATTCTCAAGAGCTGGGTCCTTCGCTATTGGCCAAGATTTCGAAGAAGACAGGTCTCCAACCGCATGACCTGCAGTTAAGTCTGACGAATCATCTTCAAGAACCGAGATCGGCAGGTCGCCGAATCGCCAAGCCATCAAGCACAGCTTCATTGGACTACGGCTGACGGATCTGCCGGAGAATTATCTCGTCCTTGATCGCTTTGTCGTTGGCGAGCAGAAACGCCTTGCTGAGGATCACTGCCAGCATTGTGTCTCCTTCAAACGGCAACGGGACGTTCGCGGCCGTGTCGCCGGAACCCCGGACGATGCAGAGATAGCGGCTGCCCGGTTCCATGAGGACGTTGCCGCTGCCGAGGTGAATGCGATATTCATTCGATGCGCCGCGGACGACAAGGTAACGGCCTTCCAAACGGCAGCGGTCCCGGATGGCCAGCTTCGGCAGCAAGGTCTCCAGAACCGTCTTGCGGTTCTCCGCGCCGGTGGAGAGCTCGCCGTCGGCGAAACGAAGCCAGTATTCGGCGTGCGGATCGTCCCGCTCGACACCCCAGGCCGGATCGGCCCCAATACTGGTCACCCCAACCAAAAGATCCACGTCGCGCATCACTTCAGAAAAGACCACGGCTGGGATATCGGCCAGGCGCACGGGCGTGCGCGGCTGGATGTGGAAGCGGTGCGGCTTCGGTTCGAGCGCGAAAAACTGAAGGCGATCCGTGCTGATGGTCCGGTACACCGCGTGTGCCGAGACCTCCGCGTGTTCCGGAAATTCCACGCAAAATTCCGCGCGCAGGTTGTAAGCCGGCAGTTCCAGGTCGGGATTGTTATGCGAATCCCACTCTCCCATCAAGGTAAACTGCCAACCGCGTTCGCGGCAGAGCGCTGAGAACTGGTGTTGGCGCACGATGTGGGCGGCGAAGCGATTGGAGTAGGTCTCCGTCTGGCGCTCCGCATCGGTCAACAGGTAGACTTCGCGATGCGCTTGCTTGAACGGCTGGCGAATACCGCGGTCTTCCAGCCAGCAGCGCCAGCTGAGCACTTGCTGGACTTGAGCGCGGATCGGATGCCAGAGGCGGACGTTGGAAGCAGGGTCTGCCACTACGGCGTTTCCTGCCCAGTCGACCAGTTGCCCTTGCCACCACATAGCGGTCTGCGCAACGCCCTGGTTTTCGATTTCCCAGATGAGGCGCTTTGCAAACACCGACGTGACCGGATGATCCAGGTACCAGGCCTTCCAGCGATCGAACACGCAGGAGGTCTGCGACAAAAGTTGGCGCTCCAGCCGCAGACGCTGCGTGGACAGGACGGCGTCCAGTTCTTTGGCCGCCTTCTTTATTTCCGCAAGAGTCTCGGCGTGGTTCGATTTCATTTCAGCGGGAACCGTCTTAACCGGTTTGCCGTCGCGCGACCAGGTCAGAACAGCCGCGCCATTTTCGATGGCCAATTTTGCCCGGCAACTCCCGGCGACTTCAGTTCGAATGCCTTCTTCATCCAATCCGAATGAAGGAACAGACATGGCCTCCAGGTCGCCCCGGCTTACGTTGTTGCGGGCAGCAGCCTCCGCCAGCGCTTTCTCAATTAAACGCCGCGCAACGTCGTACTTCACACGCATGGCCAAGCGGCTGATCTGCGTCACTGCGTTCAGCCCAGGCATGGCGGCCAGGGCATTGACACAAGCGTTTCCGACGCGATGCGACACGGCGCCGATTTGAGGTATCTTGCGAAAACAGGCGAAAGCGAAATCGGCGATGTCCGCGGCAACCGAAGTATCGCCTAACGCGCCTAGGGCCCAGATAAACCCTTTCTGATAATCCGCCTCGTCTTCCGGTATTTGCTGGTTCGGCATTTCGGGCATGGGAGCGAGCGCCAACCAGCGGTGAGCGGCCTCCAGAAACTCCGTCCGCCCAATTTTGTCGACGTAGGCAACAGCCTCGCTTTGCCACTTACGCGACGCGCTGCTCTGGGTCAGGTTCCGTGCATGCAGGAGGAGACCACGCCAGGCCACCTGCTTCGGCGACTGGTCGATTTCCTGAAACACGTTCCGGGTCCAACCGGCAACGGCGGCGGCGGGCTTTTCTTTGGCGCCGTGAACGAGCGTATCGATGCGTTCATGGATCTCCTGCATTTCGCGTCCGCCATGCCAGTCGTCGATCATCGGGCGCAATCGGAGCAGGGCGTCTTTCAAAGCGGGCGTCACGGGAATATCCGCCAAGGCGGAAAGCAGAGCCTTGTAGGGAAATGTCTGCCGGCGGTGCGACACCATTTCGACCATACGCACCGCGTCCAAGCTGTTGAGGGGCAAGCCGCCGCGCAACAAGCTGGAGACAATTCCTTTTAGGGCCAGGTGGGCGGAAATGCTTTTCGACGAGCTGAGGGCAGCGAGGGCCTCGAAGACAAACGCCACTCGTTCCTCGGCGGGAGCCGACTTCAGGCGTCTCCAAGGTTCTTCCACGATCTGGATGGCGTCGCGCTCGGTCAAAGCGGACGAGTGCGCATTCAGAGCCGTCAGAAACTCCTGCATGGCAGGACTGACGGCGGCGACCGGTTGCAGTTCTTCCGGCTTCAGTTCTTCTCTTTTGCGCCTGAGAAGTTGCAGGGTGTCCCAGATGTTCACGGTTAACCACCAACCAGGGGCACAAGCTTCACAAACTGTACTACAGAATCCGCACGTAAGGCGATCAGCTCGTCAAGTTCCGTTACCTGGCGGCCGTCGACGAGCATCAGAAAGCCGTTCCGTTCAAAGCTGGAGCAGGCGCGCTCAAACTGGACTTTCCAATCGAGTGGCCGCTGTGTCTTCATTCGGAATCCGTTGAGGATTTGTTCCGATTCCTCTGGCTGAACCAGGCCGGAAAACACTTCGGGCAAGGACTGGTTGTAGCGATCCACTTCCTGCTGCACGCGGCTGCGAATGAGTTCCCTGGCAGTGGACTCGGCTTGCGGCACGGTGAACGCCGTCGAAGCGGAGCGGTGGCCGGGAATCACCTCGTCCCAAACTTGGATTGTTACGGGCATGAGCCTATTATCGGCTTTTCCCGGAGTTTCGGGTAAGAGAGGTAAAAGCCTTAGTGCTGAACCGATTGATTTATTGGCCGTGCTCGCGAGTGGCCGGCGCTAACCTACGAAATAAGCCCCTTCCGGACGGCGTACAACATCAGCTCAGTGAAGCTATGCAGGTTGAGCTTCTCTTGCAGATTTCGGCGATGAGCGTCAACCGAATGGGGGCTGAGATTCAACTGCTGGCAATTTCCTTACTCGACTTGCTTCCCGCCAGCAATTGCAGAATTTCGCGTTCGCGAGAAGTCAACAGGTCATGGCTATCTTCGGCTTCGCGGGCTCGTATCTCTCGTATTATAGTCGTCCGTCAGCATTCTGCTGACTTCCGGACTGAAAAAAGTCTTGCCTCGATTGACGGATCTAATCGCCTGCATGAGATCGCCTTCGGCTGAGTCCTTCAACAAGTAACCTTCCGCGCCGGCCTTCAGGGATCGAAGGACATCGATAGCCGGGGGTGACATAAAGGATGCGCTCCTCTTTGCCGTCTGACCAGTAGGCGAGACCGCGGCCGGAGAGTTGGCGGGGAGCATTGGCGCAGCGATCGTCTTCGTGCTCGCCATGCACCCAGAGCCGTTCACCGGTGCGGGCGAACGTAAGGTGCGCGCACGCGACTGGAACTCCTTGGCTGAGCGAGTGGCTTTATCCGCAAACGCTGACGTTGTGTTTTAGTATCGTTGCATTGGTCTGGGCGGTACCCATTCCTGTCCAGGAGTTGAGATTCCTCGGCCAGGCAGCGAGCAGACCTAACGCCCCTTTGGTTTGGCTCTATCAGGTTCGCCGGCGCGGAAGCCGCGGAGCAGGTTCGGCAAAGCTTAGTTGCCTTCGTGGCAGGCGTATTCGTATCGGGCGGGACGCCCTGGCCATCGTCAGTTCGCCCTTCCAGAGACGCGTGAACGCGGTAGGATCGTCCACTTCGAACCGATAAAGAATCGTATCGGCATCGAGCAGGCTGAACCGTACAACTTTCTGTCCGACCCGTACATGCCGGCGGCATCTCCATAGAGCCGCCGGCGTCGTTGAAGTTGGCGGTGTCCACCACGAGCGTGCTGCCTTCCCAATGCCCGACGGAGTCGGCCAGAGCCTTACGTTAGACGGCACATGAGGACTACCGTCCAGAGGAATGATCCTCGCAATTCCAGTGGAAGTCACCGGACCAACCAACTTCCTGCTGATTGCGGTTTGGTCAAAGGCTCGCCAAGAAAACCCCTACGTCGAGGGTGTCGTGCGCGCGGTCGAGCTCTATCGCAACCTGTTCACTCGATATCGCGTGGTCCTTGCCGGTGACTTCAACTCCAACGCCATCTGGGATTCGAACCACGCTACCGGTCTCAGCCATAGCGCCTTGGTCAAAATGCTCTCCGATCTTGGCTTAGTGAGCAGCTACCATTTCTTTCATCGCGAAGCTCACGGCCAAGAGAAGCAGCCCACCTCTTACTTTCAATGGAACGAGCGACGCCCGTTTCACATCGACTACTGTTTCATTCCAGACGAATGGGCGCCCCGTCTGCAGCGGGTGGAGATCGGTTCTTATGCGGAATGGAAGGATTGTAGCGACCATCGCCCGCTGCTGGTGGAAGTTGCCGGCTAAAATCCGACGCGCTGCTTGATCATGGCGTAGTATTCTTCC
>Ga0075030_100002050_pt1 | contig 18350 bp, 11 predicted proteins | sample LitLauG_LLR_2012_FD_71393 | JGI IMG/M metagenome (GOLD analysis project Ga0075030, IMG submission 71393) | Freshwater sediment microbial communities from Pennsylvania, USA - Little Laurel Run_MetaG_LLR_2012 | ecosystem: Environmental > Aquatic > Freshwater > Creek > Sediment | place: USA...
GGTACGTTCTGGTGCAACGAGCGTTGGCGCCGGTGGATCAGATCGCGCGCACCTCCGAGCAAATCACCCAGCACAACTTGAGCGAGCGCCTGCCCGTCGCCGGCACGGGCGACGAACTGGAGCGGCTGTCCCTTTCGCTCAACCGCATGATCGGCCGGCTCGAGGACGCCATCCAGAATTCGAAGAGGTTTGTCGCGGATGCCTCGCACGAACTGCGCACGCCGCTGACCGTCCTGCGCGGCGAACTGGAACAGCTTGCGGCGGACAAACGATTCGACGCCGACACCCGCGAAAACCTCGGCAGCATGTTGGAGGAGGTCGAGCGCCTGGCGAAAATCGTGGAAGGCTTGGTGGCCTTGTCGCGGCTGGATGCCGGCGAGGCGCAGGCCGAGTGGGTGACATTCGATCTGGCCGAACTGGCAACCACCACCGCCGAACAGATGAATCTGCTCGCGGAGGACAAGCGGATTTCCGTCTCGTGCGAGGCAAAACCAGCGGTTTTGGTCAAAGGCGATCGCGCCCGGCTGAAGCAAGTCGTCGTCAACCTGCTGGACAACGCCATCAAGTACACGGCGGACGGCGGCGCGATTCACCTGCGGGTTCGCCGGCAAAACGGGCACGCGCTGTTGGAGGTGGAGGACAACGGCATGGGCATCGCCGCCGACGCGCTGCCGCACGTTTTTGACCGGTTTTTCCGCGTGGACAAGGCGCGGTCGCGCGACCTCGGCGGCGCCGGGCTGGGGCTGGCCATCGTCAAATCCATCTGCACGGCTCACGGCGGCGAGGTGCAGGTGGCAAGCGCGCCGGGGAAAGGCAGTCTTTTTCGCGTCACCTTGCCGCAGGCGGGCGGTGACTTTTCCCAAACAGAAATTAAAAATGAAAACGGAATCAAAGCTTAATCGGTTGGCGCTAAAACTGAAGAATGGGCTGGGCCAAAAGCTCTGCCCGAAGTTGTCCGCGGCGGCGGTGGTATTGACCGCGACGGTCGCTCTTCTGCTGCCCGCCAAACTGAGCCTCGCGGCTGCAAACCCCGAACCGGCGGCGCTCCCTTCCGTTGCGGTGGCCAAGGTGCAGCGAGCCGACCTTTACAAGGAACTGCGGATTCCGGCGGAGTTTCGCCCGTACGTGGAGGTGCAATTGCACGCGAAAGTTTCCGGCTACTTGAAGCAAATCACCGTGGATTTCGGTGACCAGGTCAAGGCCGGGCAACTGTTGGCGACGTTGGAGGTGCCGGAACTGGCGGATCAACTGCACAGCGCCCTGGCGAACGCGCAAAAGGCGGCGGCGGATTACACCAACGCGCATCTGGTGCTCACCCGCCTGCAGGCGGTCAACAAAGATCATCCCAATCTCGTCGCCCAACAGGATTTGGACACCGCCCAGGGCCGGGATGGCATGACCGCCGCCGCCATCGCTGCCGCGCAAGCCGACGTGGAGAAATACCAGACCCTGCTGGCCTACACCAAAATCACCGCGCCCTTTGACGGCGTCATCACCAAACGCTACGCCGATCCCGGGTCGCTCATCCAGGCGGGCACGGCTTCCGACACGCAGGCCCTGCCGCTGGTGCGGTTGTCGGACAACTACCATCTGCGGCTGGATTTCTTCGTGGACGTGGACCATGTGAAGGACATTCACTTGGGCGATGCGGTTGAAGTGCGCGTGGATTCGCTCGGCGGCCTGAGTTCCACCGGCAAGGTTTCGCGGGTCACTTACCGGGTCGAGGAAGACACCCGCAAGATGACGGCGGAAATCGAGGTGGCCAATCCCCAACTGGAACTGGTGCCCGGCATGTATGCCACGGTGAAGTTGAAAGTGGAGCGCCGTCCGCAGACGCTGGCCATTCCCATTGAGGCGGTTAGCGGGGACAAAAGATCCTCCGTGTTCCTCGTAAATCAGAACCAGGAAATCGAGGAACGCCCGGTGACGCTCGGCGTGGAAACCGCCGACCAGGTCGAAATGCTTGCCGGGTTGAAGGAAGGCGATTTGGTGGTGATTGGCAATCACTCGCAAGTCCGGCCCGGCCAAAAAGTGGAAACCAAACTTCTCAACCCTTCGGTCAAGCCATGAATCCACCCATCAGCCCCGATCAATTGGAAACCCTGCGCCGGTTGGACGCCTGCACCCTGGCCAACGCCATCGAATCCTTCGACGTGCGACTGCGCAATGAAGGATTCACCGATGGCGGACTGCGCTGCCTCTTTCCGCATCTGCCGCCGGTCGTCGGCTACGCCGCCACCGTCAAGCTCCGCGGTTCCGCGCCGCCGACGGCCGGCGGTGCCTATGCCCAACGCACCGACTGGTGGGAATATGTCCAGTCCCTGCCGAAGCCGCACATCATCGTGGCGCAGGACATTTCGTCGCATCCCGGTTTGGGCGCGCTGCTGGGCGAGGTGCATTTCAACATCCAGCGGGCGCTGGGCGCCGTGGGCATTGTCACGAACGGCGCGGTGCGCAGCGTGCCCACCGCCGAGGCGCTGGGGTTTCAGGTTTTTGCCGACCATGTCTCGGTGTCCCACGCTTACACGCACATCGTGGAGTTCGGCACGCCGGTCGAAGTGGACGGACTCAAGGTTCACTCCGGCGATCTGCTGCACGGCGACCAGCACGGGGTTCAATCCATTCCGTTGAGCATCGCCGGCGACATTCCGGCGGCGGCGGCGCGCATCGCGGCGAAGAAACAGGCGATCATCGCGCTGTGCCAGTCGCCCGAATTCACGCTGGAAAAATTGCGGGCCGCCGTCACGAAAAAAGAACTTTAAGCCATGTCACGCTTTGCCATTCGTTATCCGTATCTGATCATCGTCATCTGTCTCATCACCTGCGTCGTCGGGGTGACGAGTCTGGTGAAGATGCCGGTGGACTTGTTCCCGGCGATCAAAATTCCCGTGGTGGTCGTCGCCACGTTTTATTCCGGCATGCCGCCGGAACAGATCGAGAATGACATCACCGGCCAGTTCGAGCGCATGTTCACCCTGGCCTCTGGGATTGACCACATGGAATCCCGTTCGCTTACCGGCGTGAGTCTGATCAAGGTTTATTTCCAACCCGGCTCGAATCCGGATTCCGACGTGACGAGCATCGCCAATCTGGCGATGGCCAGCCTGCGCTACCTGCCGGCGGGCACGCTCCCGCCGGTGGTGATGAAGTTCGACGCGTCGAGCCTGCCGGTGTGTCTGGTGACGTTGAAAGGCGAGGGCCTGAGCGAGGCACAACTGCGCGATCTGGGCCAGTTCACCGTGCGCAACCAGATGGCCGGCATTGCCGGCGCCTCCGTGCCGCCGGCCTTTGGCGGCAAGTACCGCCAGATCATGGTCTATGTGGACCCGCTCAAACTCGAAGCGCACCAACTCAGCGTGATGGATGTCGTGCGCTCGGTGAATGAGGCGAACCTGATCCTGCCCGCCGGCGACGTGAAGATCGGTCCCTACGATTACAACATTTACGCGAACAACCAGATCAACGCGATGAGGGACATTGATCTCGTGCCGCTCAAGACCGTGGGCGAAGCTTCGGTGCTGGTGTCGGACATCGGCAAGGCGCAGGACGCGTCGCAAATCCAAAACAACAAAGTCCGCATCAACAGCCAGCCCTCGGTGTACGTCCCGGTCCTGAAGCAAGGCGGCGACGCCAACACCATCGCGGTCGTCAACGGCGTCAAAGCCGTCGTCGCCAAACTGCTCGACGTGCCGAAGCAACTGGTGACGCAGGTCGTGTTCGATCAATCCGTGTTCGTGCGCACGGCGATTGAAACGCTGATTCACGAAGGCGCAATCGGGTTGCTGCTGACCGGCCTGATGATCCTGGTTTTTCTCGGCAGCATGCGGGCGACGGTGGCCGTGTTTCTCTCCATTCCGCTGTCGGCGCTCGCGGCCTTTATTGCGCTCGACTTGGGGGACAACACGGTGAACGCCATGATTCTCGGCGGGCTGGCGCTGGCCTTTTCACGGCTGATCGACAACTCCGTCGTCGTGCTGGAAAACATTTTCCGCCATCTCGAACTGGGCGAAAGCCCCGAAGTGGCGGCCGAACGCGGCGGCCAGGAAGTGGCGTTGCCGGTGCTGGCCGCCACGCTGACGACGGTGATCGTTTTTTTTCCGGTCACGTTCCTCTATGGCGTCAGCCGCTACTTGTTCACCGCGCTGGCGTTGGCGGTGGTGTTCTCGCTCTTTGCATCCTACTTCGTCGCGATGACGGTCGTGCCGCTGTTCTGCGCGAAGTTCATTCGTCACCATGAGGAACGAAAGGAAGTCGGGCATCCCGAGGGTGGCCCAGCGAAGCCTCCGGGCTGGGGAAAGCGTTTTAACGCCTGGTTCAACCACAAGTTCAACCGCATGTTGGACCGTTATGAAGGCTCGCTGAATCGCGCCTTGTTGCGCCCGGCGGCGACGGTGCTGGGCATCACGGGGATTTTTATTTTAAGCCTGGGGCTGTATCCGCTGATCGGCAAAGCCTATTTTCCGCGCACGGATCCCAGCCAGTTCGTCATCAGCGTCAAGGCGCCGTCCGGGACGCGGCTCGAACTCACCGACCAGCTCGTCGGCCAGGTAGAGCAGCTCGTCCGCGACGTCGTGCCGCCGGCGGATTTGAAAATTCTCGTGTCGAACCTCGGCACCACGCCGGGGTTCAACGCGATTCTTAATCCCAATTCCTGCCCGAGCACCGCCGTGGTGCAGGTCGGTTTGAACGAGGGCCACAAACTCAGCAGCTTTGATTACATGAACCGCGTGCGGTCCCGGCTGCAACACGAGTTGCCGCAGATCAGCGCGTATTTTCAAACCGGCGGTCTCGTGGATGCGATCATCAACCAAGGCGTGCCGGCCCCGCTGGACGTGCAGGTGAGCGGCCCCGACGTGCGCTCGGCCCACGCCGTCGCAACCAAGCTCGCGGATCAAATCCGCGCGTTGCCCGGTGTGAGCGACGTGCTGGTGCCGCAGGACGTGGATTATCCGGCGTTGAAAATTGAACTGGACCGCGAACGCGCCAGCGAACTGGGCCTCAGCGCGAAGGAGGTCATTGACAGCTTGATCACCGCGCTGACTTCCAACGGCATGATCGCGCCGAGCTATTGGATTGATCCCAAGACCGGCAACAACTACCTGCTCACCGTGCAGTACCCGGAAGGCACGGTGAAAAACCTTTCCGATCTTGGCGCGCTGCCCTTGCGCTCGCCGCATCTGAAACATCCCACACGCCTCGATTCGGTCGTGCATATTTCCCACATCACCGCACCGACCGAGGTGGATCATTATCAAATCCGCCGAACGGTGGATGTCTATGTCATGCCGACTCAGGAGGATTTGAGCGGCGTGTTTGCAGGCGTGCAGAAGATCGTGGATCAAACGCATCCCCCGGAAAACACGGCCATCAAAGTGCGCGGCTCGGTGCAGGCGATGCGCGCGTCATTCAAAAGCTTCGGTCTGGGCCTGATCCTGGCGACCTTGCTTGTGTATCTGATTCTGGTGGCGCAATTCAAATCGTTCACCGATCCGTTCCTGATTTTGCTGGCGGTGCCGACCGGGCTGACCGGCGTCTTGATCATGCTCTTCGCCTCCGGCACGACACTCAACGTGATGTCGCTGATGGGCCTGGTGATGATGGTGGGCATCGTGGTCTCGAACAGCATCCTGATTGTGGAATTCACCAACCGGCTGCGTGCCGAAGGACGCCCGCTGAAAGAAGCCGTGGTCATGGCCTGCCGCGTCCGTTTGCGTCCGGTGCTGATGACCTCGCTGGCGACGCTGATCGGGCTGCTCCCGATGGCCCTGAAGCTGGGCACGGGCAGCGAAGCCTACGCGCCGCTGGCCCGCGCCATCATCGGCGGTCTGGCAGTGTCGGTGGTGCTGACGGTGTTCATTGTGCCGTGCGCGTATTTCCTCATCTATCGGCGGCAGGAGGCGCAGGCGAAGAACCTTGCCGCCGGCTCCGCCATCAACGTCTCGACCACCCCCTGAAAAACTTGCATGAAACGCTTTTTCATAGTGTCGCTGGCAGTTGTTTATTGGGGCGGCGCCCTTCAGGCCGTTGAAACCAACCCGGCTCCAACTTTGACTTTGGTGGAGGCTCATGAAATCGCCTTGAAAAATCATCCGCAAATTGCGGCGGCGAACTATCGCGCGCTGGCGGCAGCGCAGGTGGTGAAGCAAACGCGCGCCGGTTTTTTCCCAACCGCGACTCTTTACGGCACCGCCGTCGGGGCCGATTCCAAGGCGAGTCGCATCGAAGCGGGCGGGTTGAACAATCCCAGCATCTTTGAGCGAGCCGCAGGCGGGGTCACTGCCAGCCAGTTGGTCACTGACTTCGGCCGGACAGCCAATCTGACCGCGAGTTCCAGATTTCAATCCCGCGCCGAAAGCCAGCGGGCCGTGGCCACGCGCGAGCAGGTGCTGCTGAACGTGGACCAAAATTATTTCGGCGCGCTGGAAGCGCAGGCCGTGTTAAGCGTGGCGCGGCAAACCCTCGCCACCCGGAGCGTGCTGGTGGATCAGGTGAGCCTGCTTGCCTCCAACCAGCTCAAATCCGAACTGGATGTGAGCTTCGCACGCGTTGCTCTTGAGGAAGCCCGTTTGCTGGTGCAACGCGCGCAAAATGATGCCGATGCCGCCCTGGCCGCCCTTTCAACGGCGCTGGGTTACCGCGATTTTCAGCCGTTTCAGCCCGCCGAACATTCGCTTGCCGCGGCCGTGGAAACGAACGATCTCTCCGGGTTGACGGCGCAGGCCTTGCAGAACCGGCCCGAACTCCTGGCCTTGCGTGATGAACAGGACGCGGCGTTGCGACTGGCGCGGGCGCAAAGAGATTCCCGATTGCCAACGCTGGCGGTTTTCGGCGCAGCCGGAAGTTCGCCTGCGCATGACAACCGCCTGCCGGACCATTATGCCGCCGGGGGCATTCAATTGAGCCTGCCGCTGTTCGCTGGCGGACTTTATCTCGCGCGCCAGCAGGAGGCTGAACTGCGGGCGAAGGCCGCCAGCGAGTTGTTGCGCGGCTTGGAGGACGAAATCGTCCGTGACGTCCGCATCGCCTGGCTCAATCTCAGCAACGCCGAGCAGCGGTTGCAGACGACCGAGCAACTGGCAAAGCACGCAACCGAGGCTTATGAACTGGCGCAGGCCCGTTACAATGTCGGTAGCAGTTCGATTGTTGAATTGAGCCAGGCGCAGCTGGAGTTGACCTCCGCGCAAATTGCCAACACGAACGCCCGCTACGACGTGTTCATCCAAGCCGCCATTTTGAATTTTCAAACCGGAGAAAACACGCGCATGAACGCTGCAATTTATCCGATGAAATGAAAACCTAATACGCCCGCACCAGTGCCCACAAGTTATGAAAAAAATCAAAAACGGTCTGAGTTTCCTCTTCCTCGCCGCTGCTGTGGGCTGCGTCACCAGCCCTCAAGTCATAGTCAACCAGCCGGTCGGTCCCGACCTGGCGCCGCCGCGCGTCAACCTCAACAAAGGCCAGGGACGGCTGGTGGTCTATACGGCAACGGAAGTGACCGATCCGGCCAACGCCTATTTTCCGACGCACAGTGCCTACGTCATTCACACCCCGGACGGCAGGCTGGTTCGGCGGGTGGACAATCGGACCGGCTCGTTTTATCAGAGCCCTAACCCGGTGTTGCTGCCGCCGGGTACGTATCTAGTGAAAGGACGCGCGACCAATGCCGGTGAAGTGAGCGTGACCGTGATCATCAAGGAAAACAAAACCACGGTGGTACATCTGGAAGGCGCGAATCTGCCGCAACATAAACCGACCGGTGCCGGGCAGTGGATTCGTTTGCCGGACGGACAGGTCATTGGCATGAGGTTTGAATAATTTTGAACGCCGGAGAAATCTTGTTGGGTCAAATAATTCAGTCGTTTTTGCTGCCGCGAACATAATTCCAAGAGAGGCGGTATTGTCAGCGGCTTGCCGCCGGCCGCGGGCGGGCGGGGGCCGGTCAGCGTACTCGCTGCCGCTACTGCACCCACGGAATCCGCATAGCGCAATCGAAACACCCCACCGATGTCCCAATCATTAAATTCCGGCGATTGCTGTCGAAGCCTTTCGTTCACTGGGCCGGCACTGCCTGCTGGTGCAGGAACCAAAGGAGGTTTTGTGAACGGAGCCGCTTGCTCGGGCTGCGCGGGTGCCGTTCCCGGAAGGCCGGCGGCGAGACAGGCCACTATCGCAGTTGCAGAAAATTTATAGGCGGCTTTGATGCAATGGATGTTTGGAAATTCCATGGCTAATGCAAGCAGTGATAGGCGAAGAAATTATATTTGCCGCTTTCTCTCGGGACGCGTTGCTGGCGCTGGCCTTGCGCGATTGGCAGGTCGTGGCGTTGCAACTGTTGACTGCCATTAGCACTCCGGATGAGCAGCTTTCGCTGCCCAGCCGGGTTCACGGTTGAACGCGCAGGGCTGGGTCGCAAATCCGCTCGCTTAACCAAGCAGCACGGCATAATTTGGAACGGTGGAACTACAGGCGCAAAAGTCGGTCGCGCGAATTCAAGGCTTGCTCCGTCGCCATTGGCAGCGCCTGCTGCGCATTCGCGAGCGGGTGCGCGTCAGCGAGGAGGCCTTTCACCTGTTATTAGCCGGCGGCGTTGGGGTTCTCGGCGGGCTGGTCAATTTGTTTTATTATCACGCGCTGCGACTGGTCGAGCGCGTGTTTATGCATCACGTCGGCGATCCGGTGGAAGTCGCCGAAATGATGAGCCGCTGGGGGCGCGTGTTCCTGCCAACACTGGGCGGGCTGGCGGCGGGGCTGATTCTGTATTGGGGACTCAAACTGGTCGGGCCGCAGGGTTCCACCAACCTGCTGGAAGTGGTGGTGGCCGGTGACGGCAAACTGCCGTTGCGCAGCGGCCTGATCAAATTCCTCTCCTCGCTGGTGAGCATCGGCACCGGCGGCTCAATCGGCCGCGAGGGCGGCATCGTGCAACTCTCCGCCACACTGGCGTCGAAAATCGGCCAGTTTGCCAGGTGGCCGCCGTACCGGCTGCGGCTCCTGGTCGGCTGCGGAGCGGCGTCGGGCATCGCGGCGGCCTACAACGCGCCGATTGCCGGGGCGGTGTTTGCCGCGCTGATCGTGCTGGGCAACTTCTCGATGAACCTCTTCGCGCCGCTGGTGTTTTCGTCAGTGGTGGCGACGATGGTGTCGCGCAGTTTCTTCGGCATCAAGGCGTGGTATTCGCCGCCGCCGTTTGAGTTCACGAGCGTAACGCAACTGACGTGGTTTGTGCTGCTCGGCGTCGCCTGCGGCGGGATGGGATCGCTCTTTTTGAAACTGCTCCGGTTCAGCGAGGAAAATTTCGCGCGGATGAAGGCGCCTATTTTCGTCCGGCTCACGCTGGGCGGGTTGCTCGTCGGCATCATCGCGATCGCCTATCCCGGCGTGTGGGGCAACGGTTACGTGGTGACCAACCGGATTCTCCAGGGGCAGGTCTTGCAACAGGCGTCGCCGCTGGTATTTCTCATCGGCTTGCTACTCGCGAAACTGCTCGCGACCCTGGCCACGGTGGGATCGGGTGCGGTGGGCGGCGTGTTCACCCCGACGATGTTTCTGGGCGCCAGTCTGGGGGCGGCGTTCGGTCAGGCGCTGCACGAACTCGGATTCGGTTTGGAACTGCCGGTCGCCGCGTTCGCGGTGGTGGGCATGGGCAGCATGCTTTCGGCCACCACCCGCTCGCCGCTGCTGGCGATGATCATGATTTTTGAAATCTCGCTGGATTATTCGCTCATGCCGCCGCTGATGCTGGCGTGCGTGGTTTCCATTCTGGTGGCGCGGCGGATTCATCCGGAATCCATTTACACCGAACCGCTGCGGCGCAAAGGCCTGAGCGTGGTTCAAGAATCGACCCAGCCCGGCACCGCCACGGAACGCACGGTGGGCGATCTGATGCGCGCGCCGGTCACGCCGGTGCGGGAAACCGCCGCGTTCAAGGAAATGGCCGGGCGGTTTCTAACCACGCCCTACAACTTTCTGCCGGTGGTGGATGCGAAACGGCAATTGATCGGCATGGTCGCGTTGCAGGATCTTAAAGAATATCTCAACTCCGGCGAGGAACTCAGCGCGGTGATCGCCTACGACGTGATGCGGCCGCCGCCGGTGTGCGTCACGCCCAACCAGCGGCTGCTCGATGCGCTGCCCGTGGTGCTGGCGAGCGAGCAGCGGAACGTGCCGGTGGTCAACTCGCTCCTGGAAAACCAGCTCATCGGTGCCTTGTCGCGGGCGGAGGTGCTGAATTTATTTTCCGAAGCCATCGCTGCCAGCCAGCCGGGCGGCGCCTGAGCGGTTCAGAAGAATGCCAGCGAGCCGATGGTGGCCGCGAGCAGCCAGATCAGCAGCACCGCGGTCGAACGCGACAGGCCGAGCCGCACGAGCCGGTGCGAAAGATGGTTGTTGTCGCCGACGTAAAACGGTTTCCCCGCGCGCCAACGCCACAGCACCACCCCGACCAGATCGCCCAGCGGCACCGCGAGAATGAGCAGCGGACTTAACACCGCCAGCGGCCGCGGATTTTGCCGCGTGTAAAAATGCGGCAGCACCGCGAGCACCGCGAGGAGATAGCCCACCAGATGACTGCCGGCGTCGCCGAGAAACGCGCGGGCCTGGGGAAAGTTGTGCGGCAGGAAACCGAGCAGCGCCCCGGCCGTCAGGAAAGCGACCAGCGCGACCAGATATTGCCCGTACGCGGCGGAATAAAAGGCGAATTGCAGCGCGGCGATCGCGCCGAGGCCGCTGCACAGGCCGTTCATGTTGTCCATGAAATTGAACGCGTTGATCAGCGCCAGCATCCACAAAATCGTGACGGCGTAGCTGAATGCGACATTGGGCACGAAGAGCGTGATCCGTTTGCCCGCGGCCGCCACGAGAATCGCGATGGCCAACTGGCCGAGAAATTTGGGCAGCGGCTTCAGTTCATGTTTGTCGTCGAGCCAGCCGAGCGTGAACATGCCCACCGCGCCGAACGCGATGGCCGCCAGTTCCAATCCGCGCTTCTCCAGGCCGTGTTCCAGTGGATGCAGGGGCACGCTGATTTTGCTGGCGAGGAGGATTACGCCCGCCGCCAGCGGCAGCAGCAGGCCGGTCAGCACGGCCAGCCCGCCCGCCAGCGGCACCGGCGCGGCGTGAATTTTGCGATGGCCCGGATCGTCCACCAGCCCGGTGCGCAGACACCATTTGCGCCACGCTGGCAGCGAAACCAGCGAAGTCAGAAACGCGCCGGCGAACGCCGCCAGGTACAAGTTGAACGGGAAGCTCACGCGCGGAGGCCGCGCCGCGCGGCCAGTTCCAGATAAAGACGGTGCAGCGAATCCACCATTTTCTCAACGGCAAATTGGTTGCGGACCCGTTCGCGCCCGCGTTGGCCCAGACGCCCGCGCAGCGCGGCATCACTCGCCAGGAGGAGCAGTTGCTCGGTGAGGCCGGACAAATCGCCGGGCCGCACGAGGAAGCCGGTTTCATTCTCGAGACAAACTTCCTTCGCGCCGTCGCAGTCGTAGGCCACCACCGGCCGGCCCGCCGCCAGCGCCTGCGGCAGCGCGCGGGCCAGGCCCTCGCGCAATGACAGGTGCGCCAGCAAATCCATGATGCCGATCAGCGCCGGCACTTCCGTTGGGGGAACCAATCCGGTGAAAACAAAATGCTTCTCGATGCCGAGCTGGCGGGCGGCTTCTTTGAAACCCGCGCCCAAGTCCCCGTCGCCGACGAGCAGAAATTTGATCTTCGGATTTCGCCGCAGCAGGTGCGGCGCGACCAAGAGCAGGTCGTCGTGGCCTTTGAGTTTGAACAGCCGCGCGATCTTGCCGATCACGATTTCGTCCGGGGCGATGCCCCAGCGGGCGCGGAGTTGCGGATCGTTTTTCGCGGCTAGAAACGGCTCCAGGGTGAAGCCGCTGCGGATGGTGGTGTATTGCTCCGCGCGACCGATGCCGGCGGCCAGGTACTGCTCCGTCATCGCGTCGGCCACGGAAACAAAATGCGTCGTGATTGCGCCGGCGCGGCGTTCCGCGGAACGGAAAATGAAATTCGGCACGGGCCCCTGAAAACGCCCGAAAGACGGCCCGTGAATCGTGTGGACGATGAGCGGCACACCCGCGCGCTGCGCCGCAAACCGGCCCAAGACACCGGCCTTGCCGCTGTGCGTGTGAACGATCGCGGGCTTGGTTTGCTGAAAAATTTCCGTGAGCCGGCGCAGCGCGATAAAGTCTTTGAGCGGGTGAATGGGCCGGACCAGTTCGGGAACGATGGTTAGTTGAGGGGCAACGCTTTCGACTCCCGAGACTCGACTCTCGACCAATGATTCGAGCGAACCTTCCAGTGCCGAGGACGGACCGGAGAGCAAGTCCACCTCGAGGCCGGGTTTCTGGCGCAGGCCAAGAACGGAGGCGACAGTGTTTTCCTGGGCGCCGCCGACAATCAAGCGCGTGATGACGTGGGTGACGCGCATCCGGCGGACTCAGGGCGCGCCTGATTTGAGATGGTTGAGTCGCTCGCTGATAGTTTTGGATTCGTCGGAATTCGTCGGTGCGTTGGCGAGGTAGAGTTCGTAGTAATGAACCGCGTTGTTGGTTTCCTGTTTGCGCCAGGCCACGTCCGCCAGGCCGTAGTCCACCTGATAGGCCTTGGGATAAACCTTTTCGAGCGCGGCGTAATCGCCTCGCGCCTCGTCCAACTGGCCGGAACTGAGATAGGCGATGGCGCGATTCAACTGGGCGGTGTAATTGTTGGTCTCCAGCGCGAGGGCGCGAGTCAGCGGCGGGATGGCCTCGGCGAACTCTCCGTTCTGAATGCGGAGATAGCCCTGGTTGACGAGCGCCACGGTGTCGTTGGTGTTGAGCAGCAACTGGTGTTCGACGGCCCGCAGCGCGTTGGTGAAGCACTTGAAGGTCGAGGAAATTTTGAGCACCAGCCCGAGTGTGTTTGGATCGTTGGGTGATAGGTCGAGGGCGTTGCCGAGGAGCCGGTCGGCTTGGTTGGTTTGGCCCGCGGCGAACAGCGCGATGGATTCGATCTGGAGCAGATCAAGTTTGTTGATGCCGGAACTTTCCAGGGCGTCCGGGCGGGCCTTGATTTCGCCGATCACCTCCAGCGCCCGATCGGGGAGCTGGCCCATGATTTCCAGCCGTGCCAGCCATAGGCGCACCGGCAGATTGTCCGGCACCAGGGCGCGGACGCGCTCGAACTGCTGGGCCGCCTGTCGGTAGAGGCCGCCCTGCGAGTACACGATCCCCAGCCCGAAGCAATGCGTGGCATCGTAAAAGGAGCCGCTGTCGCGGAGCACTTCCTGGAAGTTGTGGTACTTGCCAAACTCGTCTTCCATCGAGCGGGGTGGTTGAATGGTCGCAGGCTGGCCGGCCTGCAAGGCGTTGTCAAAACCCAGATTGATCCGGGCCGCGGCATTGTCAGGGTAAAGCGCCAGGGCGCGCTCGAAATGCGCGCCGGCCTCCTTGAGTTTTCCGGCCATCAGCATCCGGCCGCCCCAGGCGTTCAGGGTTTGTGAATAAAGGTTGCCGATCAGGGCGGCGGTGGCGTTGGGTTCAAAGGGGACGTGCAGCTTTTTCATCAACCATTCCCGAAAACCTAAATGCTGCCCCGGCGGCGGCGCGTTGATGAATGGCTCCAGATGTTCCAGCGCCGCATCGCGGTCGCTCCAGAATTTCTCCCCGGCAGCCAGCTCCTCCTCCGTCAGCGGCGGACAGATCAGGGAGTTGGTCGGGTAACGCTGGAGTTCAAACACCAGACCGGAGGGTTGGGCGCAAAAGACCTCAAAATAATAGCCGAAACTGGGATGCAAATAGTAAAGCGGCACTTTTTCCGAGAGCCGCGCGGCGGCCTTCATCAGGGTCAATTCCTCGACGCGTTGGGTTTGCTGGTCGGTGGTAACGACGGGGAAAACGCCGGGATAGCGGCGTTGCAAGGCGCGGTGATAGTCCGGCTCAGGCAGGGATTGCGTGTCCAGAAACACGTAGTTTCTCGCCTGGTCGTGGCGCTCCGCCCAGGCTTCGAGCAGCAGCAGTTTGCGGGTGTCGTCGCTGAAGACACCCGCGCGCGCCGGCAGTTTTTCGGCCAGCGCGGCGGCGTAATCCTGGAGTGCCGGGCCGTTGGTCAACTGGATTTGCGGCAGATTTTTGAAGACCAATCCGGCCGGCACCAGCAGCAGCATGGCCCAGACCAGACCTTCGGATATTCTGTGCAGGACCACCTGGAAGGCGGGCTTGTTTTGCATCCGGTTCACCTTCAGCGGCCGGAACGCGAGCAGAAAATATCCCGCGAAATAACCGATGCTCAACGCCGCTGCATAACTCAGTGCCGGATAGGGAAAGCCAATCCGGCGCGGGCTGAACGCGGGGTCGAACGCGGTCCACAGGCACACCCCGAACAATGCCAGGTGCGCCAGATGCAAAATCATCGTCGTCACCATGATGCCCACCCGGCTGGGATCGCCGAAATACGAAGCCCACTTGATGCTGATGAGGAGAACGGGCAGCAGCGACGTCAAGGCGAGCAGGAGCAGGATGTTGCCCGGCACGCGCTGCACGAGCATTTGCAGGATGTATTTCTGCGTGCCGAGGTTCATTTTCAGGATTTGCCAGAAAGTGTGGGCGGCATCGCTTGAAAAGGCGTGGGCGGTGGGCAGCACCAGATAGAAGCACACCGCGCAGCCCAGCAGCCAGAGCGTAACCTGCGCCAGAAAGCGCGGTGCGAAAAACGCCAGGCGCTTCAACCAAATCAGCGCGACAAAGAACGCCGGCAGCAGGAGAATCGCCAGCCAGTTATTCGTCAGGGCGACCCCCGTGACGGCGGCGGCGCGCACCAGCCATGAATCCCTTTCGCTGATGCGGAATTCCAGCAGGCAGCGCACGACGTAGGCCAGCATCAGCAAATCCAAAGTGTCGCTCGTGCCGGTCGTGGCATTGTCCCAGGAGCCAAGTTGCAGCGCGAAGACCAGCGCCGCCAGCACGCCGGGCAGCCAGGCCGTGCGGAGCGAAAGCAGGGCGAATTCCCCCGGTTCGCGTTCGCGCTGGTCGTGCGTCCGGTCATGCGGCAGCAACGCCACCGTCCGCGCGAGCAGCCCCAGGCTTGCCGCGCCGCACACGGCCGAGAGGAGGTTCAGCGCCAGCGGCACCCAGCGCGCCGGGACAAAATGCAGCGGCCACGTCAGGAGGACATACACCGGACGATAGGCCGTGATGCCGGCCTGGGTGCCGTTCAGCCAGCCGGTGCTTTTGGCGGCTTGGAAGAGATTGTTCTGGGAGAGCCACGAGTTCAGCGTGGCCAGGTACAGGGCCAGCCCACCCGCGAAGACCAACCAGGGAAGGATGGTGCAGGTGAAGCGTTTGTCCCGCCCGAGTTCGGTTTGCATCGTCAATTGTCGGCTAACAGTGAAGCAGCGTTCCGGTGCTTGGCAAGCAGTTAGTGCGCGCCGCGGCGCAGGTCCGCCACGCACTCGACGTGCTGCGTCTGTGGGAACATGTCCAGCGGCGTGACTTGCGCCAGTTCAAAGACACCTTCCGCGCACAAAATGTTCAAGTCCCGCGCCATCGTCGCCGGGTGGCAGGAGACGTAAATCACCTGCGCCGGCCGCGTCGCTCGCAGCAATTCCAGCGTTCCCGGCTGGCAGCCCTTGCGCGGCGGATCAATCAGCACCGCCGTTTTCCCGGCCGAAAAGCGCTGCAGCAACTCCGGCAAAACCTCCTCCACTTGGGCGGCGATGAACTCGCCGTTGGTGATCCCCCGCGCCGCCGCGTTCTGCTGCGCCGCCCGGATCGCCAGCCGGTCAAACTCAACCCCGGCGAAGGATTCCACCGCGCCGGCCAGTTCGATGCCGAAAAAGCCCACGCCGCAGTACAAATCCAGCAGGTGCCGCGTGCCGCCGGCGAGCACGCACTGGCGCACCGTCTCCACCAGCTTCGGCAGCAGGAAAAAATTGTTTTGGAAAAAGGAATCCCGCGGCACCTGCCAGCCCTCCGGCGGCACGCGCAGCACCACCTTGATGCCGCCCTTCGGCGGCGGGTTGGCGCGGACGTGCCGGATCTGCTCGCTCAACGCCGGTTCGGCGATCTTGCATTCGTCCAAATCCTCCACCAGCCCGCCGTCCCAGCGCACAAAGCCGATGTTCAATTTCTGCTCCGGCTTGTTCCACTGGCTGCGGATCATGATGCGGTTGCGGTAGCCGTACGGCTGCGGACACGGCACCACCGGCGCGATGGCGGCGCGCGGGAATTTCCCGACCCGCTCGAACAAATCCGCGATCTGCTTGTGCTTCACGCGCAACTGCCCGGCGTAGGCGAGGTGCTGGTACTGGCACCCGCCGCACGCCGCGAAAAACCGGCACTCCGGCGTCACCCGGTCCGGCGAGGGCGTGAGGACCCGCAGCAGTTTCGCCCGCGCAAAACTTTTTTTCACCTCCGTGACCTCCACCTCGACCGTTTCGCCCACGACGACGAACGCCACGAACACGACGAACTCGCCGGCGCGCCCCACGCCTTCGCCGCCGAACGCGAGGTCTTCAATCGTGAGCACGAGCCGCGCGCCGACGGCGGTGGGCAAAACTTCTGCAACGACATTCATGGGCGGCGATGCTAGAGCAGAACGGAGGCTGGGAGAATGCAGAATTTCGGAAATCCGTCTTCCGGCGTGGAACGAAAGTCAACTCCTTGGAACCGGCGTTGTCGCGTAAAAGAAGGAACGAGTGCAGCCTATCCTTTTATTAGGCATCGTGGTCAACTTTTGCATAACCTCAATAATCACCAAAATAGCCGAAGCGAATCTTCGTCATGCCGTCTAACCTGACTACCTCAATACTGCCTCCCACTTGATTGCTGGAACCCGCCCAGAAATCGTCAAACAGAGGATAGTGTATCACCTTGCCATCGCTTACAAATGGCACGTCTGCCATATGATTCGTCACATCCGGGCAACCAGAGCCATCACACGGAGCAGCATCGAAATGCTTCTTCTGAAGCAACTCTGCGTAGGCTCGCATCTTGACTGGCCCACCGTCTGGCCCAATCAAATAAATGGCACCGTTGATTGTGTCTGCGCCGCCGGTAACGGGATCTATGCTCACGATATGAGCCTTGTCCGGCAGTGGGAATCGAAAATCACAATAGCGCATCCGGCAATACACCGTATCGCCATTCTCTATCGAGACGGACGGCAGCTTTTCGTGCATCCGTGAATAACTGCGTAACGGTGGCATCATCAAATAAACAATCAGGCCGACAAAAGCAAGGACTGCCAAACAAACAAGTCCAGCTATGCCAACAACCACTCGCTTAACTATCGGATTCATGGTGCGCGAACGATGCCTAACGAACCAAGCTGAGCCACCGCCGACATAATACCTCCACCAATTGATGGCTTGTCGCACAACCGGCAGCGGCAACGGCGGTTGGCTCCGGCGTCTTGTTAGGCGACTCGTCTGCGATCAAACCAAACATAAATAAATCCTACTACCAAGCTCCAAAGCAAAGCGTTCAAGATCGGCGCAAGAAAAACATCATCGAAACCGGGCACGTATGCAAACGGAAATGTAGCGAGAAACAAGCTGGCGTCCTGAAGCCAAGGTGCGACAGGTGGAAGGTCGCCCTCTTTTCGCTGCCAAGCTCCGCCAACAGCCTGAAGACAAAATCCGAGATAAATAGCAGCAACGCAAACCATGATGATGCCGCACACAACTCGCTGCCGGATGGAAAGTCTGTGGTGCATACAAAGTCGCCTAACGAAAAAAGCTGAGCCACCGCCGACTCGCGGCGTGAACCGCGACAGCGGAACGGACAGCGCCAACGGCGGTTGGCTCCGGCGACTTGTTAGGCCGCTCGCTTCTGTATCTGCTCATAAATCTCTCCGAGAGTGATGTCGAATCGCTCACCGGCAAATAACTCAATGCCATATCGCTCCTCCAATCGCAGCGCAAAACTCTCAAGCTCCATGCTGTCTGCCAAACTTCCGGGCGGATAAACTGCCTGATAAATATCCATCAGCTTGTCGTCTGGCGAAAAGCAACATCGCCGCGACTGCCGGAATCCGAACACATCAACCAACGCGCTCAAAAACTCCCGAATCTCTGTCTTCGGTGAGTCTGGAAATCGCCGCCGCCACCGAATGCCCATGCAAGCTCTATCCCAATACTTCCGCAATGCACGACGACTGCGAATCCATGTCGGCAGCGAAATCGCAAGTGCGATAACTACGATGGTCAGAAGTGTGTCGAGTTTGCTCATGGCGTATCAAGCGGCCTAACAGACAAAGTTGAGCTGCACCGGGCCGATGATCGTAAAATCGTTCGTCGCTGCTGGCGCGCCGGCTGCCCCGCAGCCGGCGTGACAGCTAAACGCCAACCGCGCGCTGCCAAC
>Ga0075030_100002054_pt1 | contig 18334 bp, 19 predicted proteins | sample LitLauG_LLR_2012_FD_71393 | JGI IMG/M metagenome (GOLD analysis project Ga0075030, IMG submission 71393) | Freshwater sediment microbial communities from Pennsylvania, USA - Little Laurel Run_MetaG_LLR_2012 | ecosystem: Environmental > Aquatic > Freshwater > Creek > Sediment | place: USA...
GTGGCCTCTTGGATCTTTCGCAGAGACCATCCCAGTCGTCCCAACGCTATGATTTGCTGTTTCTTCTCGTCCTTCAAGACATTCGCCATGTTGCGAGAGGCTACTTACCCTCCCGCTGCTGTCAATGTCCTGGACGTTTCTTCTGAAAGTATGGCCGCTTTTCAGGTGTTCATGTATGGCCGCTTTTGGGTGTTCACCGAGGTAGAACATGCTGGTTTCATGCTGCTTTAGCTAATCACGTCGCTACTCGCTAATCTGCAGGGTCACGCCGGAGATGTGAACGACCCTAGTGCGGCCATGGATCGCGCTCATGAGGAAAATCGGGCGTCACAAAGATGCGATGACGCTGATCCGACTATGCCGCCCAGAAACTCATTGCGAACGTGATTTGTTCAAAAACGAGGTTCCCAAAGCCACTACGCGCGCGAGGTTTTTACTGCCTCGAAGAATTCATGTAGAATCCGCAGGATACGCGTCGGACCATCTCTTGAGTTTTGACGGGAGCTCACGCATGCGCCAGTCTCGCAGGTCAGAACACTCTTTGTTCTTGGTTTGGTTGATCCTGGCGGTGTGCTCCCCTGTTCACGCTTACGGAGACCCGAGTGGGGGGGGCGTATTTCAAATTCTCACCCCAATCTTGGCCACCCTGTGGGCGATGTGGATGATTCTTGCTGGTGGTATTGTCAGGCGGTTTAGCAAATTTGTCAGAAGAGTCCGCCGCACACATTTCCACAAGCCTGCGGACCACAACGTTCAGCATGGTGAAGCGTCAGCGAGTGAACCAGCTTGCAGCAAGCCGCGCGAAGGGAGTTGAGAACACTTGTCATTGAAGATCGATGGAGGCTTCTGGCCAAGTGTAGGCCTTCTCCTTGATCAGGCGAGCCCAGGTTGTATCGATAAGATTCTTCTGCGCATGCGACAGGGTGAAGTGATTGCGCACGTGTCCGGATACACGAGCCATATATTTCTCGAGCGGCCTCCGTACGATTTCGAAGTCTCCCAATTGTAACTCCTCGTACACGCGAGCCATCTCGTGGATCGGATTACTTGCCAATTTCTCGTAACGTACTCGCACTATACCTCGGAGATGGCGCGTTTCTTCGGTAATGATCTGTTCGTGCAAGACATAGGCAACAAGTACGAACTGGTCGATCTCGTTCGCTGAACAATACTCCAAGCTGTACCTGTCAATGAGAGTCCGCCACAGCCGTAGATTCGACGCGAATACCTCATACGGATTGCGCTCAATGATTACGTAGCGAGCTTCGGGGAATAGAAGTCGCAACGTCGGTATGCGGTATCCATGCGCAGGTGATTTCAAAACCATCGGCTTACCCTGCTGTACTGTCAGAAGTCTGAGGAAATATGTGAAAACGGCAACCCACCGATCACGCTTTTCAATAGGTTGGGCGCCCAGATCGAGGAGAGCACTTGGACCACGCAACAAGGACGGGACTAGCAGTGCCTCATATACGGATGGTGCGCCAAACAAAAGCACAGCGAACTCGTCCTCTTGCGGGGACGACCAAGAATAGCGCAGGTCATCCATGGGGCGTGTCGTCGGCGGCTGGCTGCGGTTGCGCATCCATTGCTCAGAAAGGAGAAAATGAGATGGATTAAGACAGGCGTAGGTGCTTGGAAAGCCAAGCCGTGGATCGCAGCACAACAGCTCATGCAAGAACGTGGTGCCCGAACGCCAGAACCCGAGAACAAAAATAGGTGGGAACGGCACGGCGTTCTTGATGGCATCCGCATAACTCCTCTCCTGAAGAAAACTCAGGATCGAATGGCCACTACCGCTCAACCAATAGGAAAGGCGAGTGGCCACTGTCAGGCGGCTACGTTGAGAATCGATCTTACGAACCAATGATCGCCATGCACCAAGTAGCAAGCGCAGTCTCAGTCTTGCAGCATCCCTTTCTACTTCTGTCATTGTTTTCTGGCAAGCCTTCCATTGTTGACTTCCTTGAGCTTGCTCGAAAGGACTCCCCGCATCCGGTCGGCCACATCGTGGTTGGAACCGATAAGATCATTCTCCTCAGAGCTGTCGACGTTGTAACGATATAACTCCTCTTTTCCGGAGTCTAGGTAACTCAAGAGCGCGAACTCGCCGTCCATGACTGCGACAGTGCCTTTGACAACCGGATCAAACATTCTTTGCGTCTCCAGGTTCATGCTGAAGACATAGCGCTCAGGAAGAACGCTACCTTCAAGCGCAGGTTTGAGTGATAATCCGTCTGTCCAGCTCACACCTCGCACTCCGACCAGTTCAAGAATCGTGGGAAGCAGATCCGCTTGCTGCGCGAGCTGTCCAATGCGCGCGCCCCGTTTCTGTCCTGGAAGGTGGAGCAGTAACGGGATATGAATTAAGCCGTTGTACAACAATGGACCGCCGTGACCAAGCCGGCCGTGATCAAACGACTCCCCGTGATCAGCCGAGACAATTACGATGGAACGATCGAGACGGCCAGTCCGGTCCAGCCAATCCAGGAAATCGCCAACCGCGGAGTCCGCATACAAAATCATTTCGTCGTATGAAGCCCGCAATTGCTCGACCGTTACCCCATCGGGCAGTCTTACAAAATTGGAAACCACAAAATTATCGTAGCGCTCCACACTGCCCGAGAGGAAGCGATGTCGAAATGAAGCCGGGGGCCAATACGGATCATGGGGCGCAAGAATGTGTGTCCACAGGAAAAGCGGTTGTGCTGCATTAATCTGTCCTAGCAAAACACGGGCGCGATCGAATACGGTTTCCGGAGGGCTCGGGTAGCGGCTATGCGAAATGAATCCGTCCAGGCGCCAGCATAGCCTGTGTAGTCCTTGGATCAAGGAGAATGCCAAAGTGGTCTGGCTGTCGACGCCCTTCAGGTTCGTATAGCGGAGTTGAGCGCCAACCAGACCCAACGGCGAAGCATACTCCACCGCATCGTAGCTCTCCAGTGTTCTATGACGGAACGGAGCGGCAAGGAAATTCGAAGAGATCATGGCCGTGTAATACCCCTGGTGCTTCAGCACTTCCGCCAGATTTTCGTGCTGGACGCCATCTCGCAAGAATCCTCCTACTTGAAAGACGCGATGCGACCAGGGCAACTTCCCAGTTTCAATCGAAGTCGTTGTTGGGGTCGTGTAATTGGAGTTCGCAAAAAAGTGGTCAAACGTGAAGCTCCGACCTGCAAACTTTTCGAGATTCGGGGTCGTTGGACGGTTGTATCCGTAGAGGGACATATCGTCCGCTCTGAGCGCGTCGACGCTAATGAGGTAAATGTCAGGGGAGTTCGACACCGCAACCGTACTGTTGGCATGTGCGTAATCATGAAAAAGGTGTACCCCTTGCGCCCTGAGTGCCAGGCCGGCGAGAACAGCAAGGCCAACATGAAGCCAAGCAATGGGGACCAACCGAGTACGACAGAAGTTCTGCAAGGCAGACAAGTTGACGCATGCGATGCAGGCTGTGCTCAATAGGGCCAGGGCCACGGGGGACCCTCTTGGCACGGAGTGTGTTAATCTCCAATGAGGGGCGAATTCGAGTTCGACAGCTAGTAACATATCAAAGACGAGGTATGAAAACGGTACCCCTAACCACAAGTCCCAGTGTGCCCTGAGTATTGCTCGTCTTCTTCCTAAGGCAATTCCAGCTAGTTGCCCAAGAGCAAAGACAAGTAGCCACCACACGCCCGCGAGCCCAAGCAAAAGCAACAAAGCAACACCCGCCTCTAAAGCGATTTCGCGACTTGTCAAGTAGAGACGAAGACTGTCGAGTTGTTGCAATAGCTCGATTTCCAAGCTAAGACACAGCAGTGCCATGACACTCAGCAATGCAACTCCTGGTCGCAATACTATCTCCTTCTTGTCCCGTAGCATTCTTGCAAGATTGCAAGTCGCTGACATTCAGATCACGATACCTCTCTTCACGTGACTTTACATGGCTGCCTGTTGGCGGAGCGCGAGAGGACGTGCTATCCAAAGACGACTGTGCTGGCTCAACCTGAAATGGAGAAGTGATGTTCTTCTCCTCGACATCAACCGTGCAGCCGGCGCGGCTCCGGGAGACAGGACTGCGTGCTCTACGTAATCCATTACTGGCCGAGCTGAGCCAAGCCTAACAGTTTTGAGCCCCAGACAAACTGCGCACTGCAGCAGGCTTCCTGGGTCCCCACGCTCCGGTCTGACTGCGATCGGCGACCCAGACCGCTCAACCATCTTTGAAAAATCAACAACGGCGCTGTCGCCCGGCCTAGAAGCGATAAATGGATGCCACTGTTAGTGTCGTCAAAACACTACTTAAATAGGCGCTGCTCCTGCCACCCGGTACGTACAAGATGTCTTCCGTCTCCAATCGTGGATCTGGCGCCTTGCCAGCCATAATCTGCTTCAAGCGAATTGGCAGTTCCTGAAGGCCATTTGATGTGCGTCTAATGATTCGACTCCTGTTTAAAGCTGCGCCGGGCGCAGGGCCGGAGGCCAACGCGAGCACTCGCATCACGGTCAATCCCTGGAAATTTTTGGCGTTCGAGCCGTCGTCCCACACATAACCGCCGGGCTTAACCACTTCACCCAGCACATAAACAATGGGCGCTTTCGACACCGTAATACTATCGCCCGGCATGATCTCTACATTCGCCTCCGTAGACTTGATGGGGTCATTGGAGAGAGTGACTGTTGTGGGATTGTTTAGCTGTCCGGGATGCGTGATTGTGACCTTACCAGCGGTTGGAGTCAGACCACCGGCCTGCTGAAACGCGTCGTACAAGCGCCGAGTGCTCAGGGCAGAGTAGTTGCCGGGCTTGTTAACTTCTCCTACGACAGAAACGGACTGGCTCGTAAATTCCTTGACGTAAACGGTAACGTGGGGGTTCTTGACGAATCGGCCCTCCACCAGCTGCTTTTCGATGACCGCCTGCGCTTCTTCGCTGGACAAGCCTGCTACATGAACTGGCCCAACCAGTAACAGATGAGCATCGCCGGATGTGTCAACACGCACGTGCTGGGATAGGTCCGGCACCCCGTAAACGCTGACGTCCAGTTCGTCATCCGGCCCAATACTCAATTTGCGCCCTGATTCACCCCTCGAAATGGCCGAGGATGATTCGCCCGTGCGGGCTGATGTTGTGCTCCGATCATCTGCCGCATTAACCGCGGGATTTTGGGCCCAAGTGCCTGGCTTCATAGCCAGAAGCAGCACCAGCACGGCAAGCGGGTAATGGGGAGAACAGAAAGTCGAACGTGAAAGCTCTCCAGAGTTCACAGAAGATCCTTGACCGAAGTTGACGCAAGTTTAACATATGAGAGCGAGACAATTTCAACACGCCTTCAGAGTCCGCAAAGCCTCTAGACTCATTATCTGTGAGGCAAGGCCAGAAGATCTTCCGGGCCGGAAAATCCTGCGAGTGTGATTTGCTGCCATGTTCCGCCACGGAATGCACGGATCGAATAACCGAACCCCACGAGGAGTTCTTCGAGTTCCTCAGGTGAGTACTTCAAGTCTTCGGTCATCACCCTCTGAACCTCAAACACGATGGTCGGAGCCAAAGGCGAACTGAGCAGGCCAGTCGCCCCCTTGAGAACGAGGTACTCCGCGCCCTCCACGTCGAGCTTCAGTAAATTAACAGACAAGATTCTTTCGCGGGCGCAGTATTCATCGACCGTGATTCCCTCGACCAGGCAGTGCGGACCGGACCAGTCATCCACAACTATTCGACCCACTCCGCTGTTATTATTTGGGGAAGGATAGAACTTGAAGTCTCCCGCACGATCCATCACTGCAACCTGATGCGGCAGCACATTTGTCGTTCCATTTAGTGCGAGATTCTCCTCGAGGCGCGCGAAGTTGGAATTGAGCGGCTCGAAAGCATGCACTTTCCCAGCTGCTCCGGTCCTGCGAGCTGCGCCGATCGACCACATGCCGATATTCGCACCAATGTCAAAGACTGTATCTCCAGGCCTTATGAAGGACCAGGAGCGAGAGAAATCAGCATCGTATCCCTCTACAAGGCCATGGACGGAAATCCAATCGTCAAGGTCCGCCCGTACAAGTACGCCCCCAGCTGCTTCAAAAACAAAATCTCGATGCCTCAGGATTGGCAGCAAGGCTCTGAGCAGCACCCCCTTTCCACCGGGAAATGGCCAGTGGTGGAAGAGACTGCGGATCATTCGGATGCCCGCTTGCTCACTTTCCAACTGCATGGCTCAGATACTGACGTGCCTTCAAAGGCCAAGTCAAGCATGCGAGGTAAAACGGATTGGACTCAAAATGTCTCGGCCGTAATTTTGAATGTTAATAATCGAATTGCGGTTTTCTCTTTGCAGAAGCGAGGTAGTAATCGTAAGGCTCCAGTCTCGATGTGAATTGGTAATACCCTACGAGATGAGGAACCGGATGCGAATGTGTCTCAGAGCGTGCGCAGTCCGTGGGCCGCTTCATGGGCAGGTCGGTGGTTCGGGCCCGGCTTGCCCCGGTTTCGCCTGAGTATTCGCGGCCGGGAACGGCTCGATCAAAATGATGTCAGCCGACTTGACTGGGAGAGATACTTGGATGTTTGGCGATTCCCGATCGAACTTCAGTGGCCCGTGAAGAATGCTGACCACCGATTTCACTCTGAAGGAAACGCGAATGGTCAGTCCCAGGTTGCTTATCTGATCATTGTTCCAGTTCAGCACCGTGACAGCCGCGCCTGCGGTTGAACAGAGCATCGGAGTCTCAACCATCGGTTCGGACGTCTCTACCGGTAACTGGATTCCAGCATCCTTTACGGGCGCGACGATCCAGTTCCGAATGACGGGTGAGAAGTTCCAGGGCAACTTGCCCCCCGCAGCACTCGAGGACCTCACATACGACAGTCCGGGCAACCAAGTGAAGTGCACGACGGTTCCTTTATTTACGCTGACCCGTATAATCGCGGGCGAACCATCTTCAAAGTGCGCAATCACGTCGCCCTTGACGGCATTTACCAAAGTGTCCCGTGGCCCCCACGCAGTGGCCTCCACAGAATCGGCTTGCACTTTTCCGACTGCTTTGACGGCTCCTAGGTTAGGAATGAGCAAGCGCTCACGTTCCGAATTGTGCGCTCCTCTGAGGCCTGCGAGAATGGTGGAGGGTTCGTCATATCGGTCCATCGCCCCCGCGTTTGAAATCGCAATCAGCGTCCCGCCGCCTCCAACCCAGGTGGCCAATTCTTTCTGGAACTCTTCTGGGATATCCGGTTCCGTTATATAAACGACTCGGTATGGAGCAAGTCCTGAATGTGAAAGGTCCTCTTCCTCTATGAAGTCGACCGGAATATTTGCGTGCTGCAAAGCCAAATACAAGTCGGCAGTCTCCGCCATGTAGTCTACCGTGTAGCGGTTGAGGTCTGTGTTGGTGGCATCGGAGATTTGCGTCGGGATCGGGATGCCGTTCGCGTCCCACATTTCGGAACTCCTGGGAGAGAGAATGGCTACTCGGGCTCGCGGACGTTTGCCGGGCCACAGTACATCCTCCGCAGCGCCGATCATGGCATTGACCTGCGCAAGTTTTTGCAGCATCCCCCGTTTCTCGGAGTAACAATTTCCGGGGAATGCGTACTCCGGCCCGAATACGTAGGAGTTGACAATTTTTGCCCCGCTGCCGACTAGAGTCATAATCTTTTGCAAAATGCCATCTTCCCGATCGCCGGCGGCGCGCGGGACCACGTATCCCCCGAAGACCACACCCGATTTCTCGGCGGCGGAGCGGAGCTTGGATGCATAAAACGACCACTGATAAGCCTGCGCATCGGAAAACCAGTCCTCCGTCCATAGCGCGGTGGAGCCACGCAACCGTCCAAACTCAAGCCAATCGTGGCCTCCCATTGCGGCGTCTGGTTTCGTCTTGTCGGGATTGTTTGCGACCGGTCCGGGCACGTACATTCGTCCCGCGAAGAAATTCCAATTCGTCGAAATCGGTATGCCTGGATAGAAGGCATTCTCCAAATCGCGAGTAGAGCGGGCAAAGTAATTCGTCGAGTCCCAGGAAAAGAATCGTTGGGTCCAGTAGAAGAGCCGTTTGCTGGGTAGGTCTGTCGCGGCACTGCGACCAATTGGCGCAACCGAGTCCCAGGTGGAAGAGCCCACATCCCGTGGGGTCAGTCCGTTAGACTGGAGGTAGTCACGATATCGTTTGTTGGCTGTTGCATCCCGGAGCATGCTGTATTGCGCCGGATAGTACCATCCAGGCTCGTCTGACATCGCGAATACGGCGATGTCTTGCGGCGCGAAGCCATTATCCAGATAGGGCTTCGCCTGCTTCATCGCCCATACAGTTGGGGATTCAGGCGGTTTAGTGCCGGGTAAGGGGCTTGAAAATGCATAACCCGGGGGTGAGTAGACTGCCCAGCCCGTGCGACTCACACCCGCTTGACGTAGCAATTCCCTCATCGGTGGGTTCCACGGAGCCATGATGGCAGTGAAACCTGCGCGCGAAAGGTTTTCGAATCCTTCCTTCCAATCGATTCGATCGTCGTCTCCGCCAATGAAGCGGTCAACGAGGACAAAATTCCTCGGCTTCAGACCCTGCGCAAAGTGTACATCTCGCAGCGCGTTCCAATATCTTCGGTTGTATACAGCCATGGTTGCAGCGTGAGCACTCTTGTCCGCAGCATCGCGCCACAACACAATGCCCATGTTTGGACCGAACAAGCTGAATTCAAGGGGGACGACCTGGCCCGTTTCGTCGAAACTCAACTCTGCCACAACGCGGGTTGGATCGGAAATGCCGTTTATTTGAACTCTTAGAACTAGCGGCCAATCTTTCAGGTAGAGATTCGGATAGACATTTAGCGACTTCGACACTTGAGGGGCGTCATAAACCAACCATGGTGACCAATTCGGTCCATCTGCTTCAGCAGTCAGTGTCTGAAAGTGAATCGGAAATTTGTGGCCTGCGGGCTCCTTCCCGCCAACTGAAATGACCCGGACCCTGATTCGAAAAGTGGGCACATCTGTCACCTGTAATGCAAGAACAAGAGGGGCAATTGAGCAGAGGAACAATAGGGCCAACAAGCTGCGAATCGATGCCACAGAAGCGTATTGCGGATATCTGATGAGAATTGCGCTCCTAATCATAAATTTTGGAGATACCTTGCTAACGTTCGCACTTCGCGGTTGGGTGCGGATGTACGTGTGAGAGGGCTAACCAACTGTAATCAGCCTTGGCTGTCACGAATTACGAACCGACCGTCTACTTCGGAGACCAGATCCTTCTTGGATACGAGAGCGCGATCCAGCGCATCCGCCAGAACCACCGGGAAGACCGAAGTCAACAGATTTGCGTTCACAAGAAGAGGGCGTTCCGTATAGAACCGATAGATCTTCATCGAGCCGAGCCATCGATGGGCACTGGTGGACAATTCCAGCGTAAGATTCCAAGCCGCCCAACCATCACGAAACTCCGGAGCGCCAGGCTTACTCCATTCGAAACATGAACTCTCTTCCTGTTCTAACTCGAAGCAGGTACCGGCATGGGTGGAAGGCCGGTCCGCAAAGGCACTGACTCTCAATTCGAACCCGTCAAAATCGTTATCAGAAAAGGCAGCTCGCAGGATGTCACACACCTGAGCGTAATCGCGAGCACCTTTTAATTCCTCGGTGGCCTGGCGAATTGCAAGATCATTGGTACATTTACTCGTCTGTTCGCCAGTGCGTTGCGCGATAGGGTGACTTTCCAAGAAGTCGAGATATCCGAAGCGCTGGACGCCAAACCAGATGCACGTGCCTACCACCACAAGCACCAAGGCCAGCGTGTTTCCCCTAGCCCGGAGCAGAGAGAGACTGAGCAAGGCGAACAAAGCCGACACGGCATAGAGCGCGATTAGAACTTGCCGCAGCGACACGTCCCGTTGCGACAACTTCTGATCAATGTGCTCAAGATCGGCCGTGAATACCGGCCGTCGGCTAATCAAGCGCCGCAGGATTGATAGCGTGGTCTCAAGAATCGGCAGGCCGAAGGAGACCACCGGAATGGCGACGGCAATGACCGTGGACGCCTTCTGGGCGCCCTCCAGTGCCAAGGCACTAAGCAGGAATCCGATAAACAAACTCCCGCTGTCACCGAGAGCGATGGACGTCGGATTGAAACTCAAACGGAGAAACCCAAGGATGGCGCCGGCCATGGCAAGAGTCAGCAGCGATACCAGTGACGAACCACCTGACATTGCCACCACAAAAACGACGAACGTCGCAAAGAGCGCCGAAGCGGCGGACTGCCTCTCTAGGATCAGGTTGAAAGCATTCGTAATCCCAATAACCCACAGAACCGTGACGGGAAGGCCGACGTACCAAACCAAATGCTGCGCACCAAACAACACTGGCAAGTCGACAATCCTCAGGCCACCAACAAACAGCATGGTGGCAGCAACCCCTTGAGCCGCAAACTTCGTATACGGACTGAGGGAATAGGTATCGTTGTAGAGGCCGACCAGAAAAACAAAAGTGGCCGGCACAAGAACTGTCAAAAGAGTCCGCGTTAAAAGACTAGCAGCCAATGCAGGAAAGTGAAGACTGGCCAACAAGGCAACCGCAACGCTGATCAGCACGGACAGGAATATGGGAACGCCACCCAACCGGAACGGCCGCCATTCATGTAGGCCGCGATACTGAATCGAAGACTCTATCCAGCGGTCCGTCGCCAGATTGCGCACGCACCAAGTAAGGATGGACGAGAATAGCAGCGATACCGCGAAAGAGATCAGGTAGAACGGCGTCAACTAAACTCTCCGCATCTACGGATAGAGCGGCGAAAACACAAGCCCCTCGCCGACTCGGAGAACTATAACAATTCCCAGTCCAGAGCTGCAATCTTCTCGACATTCTGCGGAGAAAAGTCCAGCAGGGCTCGCGGGATACTCCACGCATTCTCAGTTGCCATGAACTGCTTTGTGGCAACGATCGCAAAGAGTAATCAAATTCTCTTCCGAATCGACTCCAGAGAGGCTGCGAAACCGTTGATGGTGAACTTCTAAGTTCGACATCGCCCCGCAGGATTGACACCGCCAGCCGTCGCGCCGCAGCACTTGCTGGCGCAGATTCTCGTAGGACACAGGATCAAGCCGGGAACGCTTACCTCTTGGGCGAGCCTGGTTCATGACGCTTTCTCGATGAGGTCCTCAAGAAAAGCCTGCTTCTGCGCCTCCGGTAGAAACCGGAAGAAGCGAGTCATTGAAAACAGCAGAGTCTCTGGATCTCCGTTGTCCAGGTTCGCTCCCGCCAGAAAGTCGGCACAGATCATCTCCAGGCAGTAGCTTCGCGACTTGTCAGAGCCCAGCATCAAGGCTGCTGTCTCAAGTGCCCGATCAATCACGGGGATCTGGCTCTTGTAGAGCTTGAAATAAACGATCTCCCAAGGTTCCTTATCCTCCCCGGTCAGTTCCCGCTCCACCTCCCGCCTGAACAGGTCGGTCGGCAGTTCCTTGGCTTTGTGCAACCAGATTGCACAATTGAACTTCTGCCCGTCCCTCCGCGCCACTTTCGCCAACTCGATACCCTTCGTCCAGCCGATTTCTTTGAGGTGCCTCCGTGCTTGTGGCGGCAGATGCTCGTGGATCGACATCAGGTAGTACGCTTTCCTCCTCGATTCGGGAAATCGTCTTTCCAGGAACTCGTCAAACGATTTCAGTTTCTCCAGCCGCCAGTACTGTCCCGCCCGTAGCTCGCATAGGTAGCGGCCAAGTTCCACGAACTTGGTGTCCCGCTCGTTTTCTTTCCTCTCCTCCCAGGCCAGAATCTCGTCGATTTTCCCCAGCACGAACAGGGCACGCTCGCGATTGAGTTTCGGCGCCATGGGTGGGTCGCTAGTAAACAAGCTCGTCAAGCCAATCAATGTCTTCGGCTCCTGGCCGCCTTGTCAGGGCGGCACCGGCTAGGTCTTGCCGTCCGAGGCAAAGCCCCAGGTATGGGCAACTGCTGCAGGGATTCTGTGGAAATCGGATGCCGCTGTGCGGCAGGAACTCGGCGGATTCGATTCTCCGGATCGTGTCCTCGACCAAGTAGCCGAATTCCTGGCGCTGCTGGTCAGTGATCGTAGCTCGCAAGTATTGGATTTCCACCAGCCGTTTGCGAACGAATACGACTTGAGCCACCTCGGGAATACCGGTCATCCATGAGTAGCAGACCAGCTGTGGATCGAGTGCCAGCAGCCCCTCAGGTTCCTCTGGGTAGCGACCCGAGGACGTTTTCCATTCCAGCAGGCACCATTTCCCGTCCAGTTTGCCGATCCCATCAATGTAGGCGACGAACTCGTTCTTCCCGAGAGGTCGAGTGAACTTGATCTGCAGGTTGCGACGTGGTTGTCTGATCTGGATGCGGTTGTCCTGGCAGAAGCGGATCAGGAGCATGATCCCTTGCTCGAGCATTCGGTCCCAGGTGTCATGGTTCGAGAACTGCAGGCCTTGATCCTTGTAGGCGGACCATTCGCGAAACAAAATTTCTCCTGGCTCTTCCCGGCGAAAGTAAGCACCCAGTGCCAGTTCAAAGGCGCGACCGAACAGCACTGCCGCCCGCCGGTCCTTTTCCTTCCAGCCATCGAGATAGCGATGGCGATAGCGTCGAGGACAAGTCAAGTATTGGCTGATCCGGGTGTAGCTATAGGTCATCAGGATGCCTGTGCGTCTAAATTTGCGGGAGAGAGCTCCTCCCAGCGGCTCGCGGGAGCGAAACCATCGAAACGAACGAGAGGAATTCCGTCATAAACGACATGGCTAATTTTAACCACGCCCTGCAGGCCTAACAGCCGGCGTTCGTCCACCTCGTCATGGTCCAGCAACTCGACGTCATATCCAAAGTCACGCAGAAACCAGCTCAATTTCCAGAGTGCTTTGGGATTACAGTAGACGCGGCTGGACAGGACGTTGCCGGCAAACCCGCGGGGCTCAACAACAGCCAACGTTACGATGTAGTAAGGTTTCGGTGCGTACCTGTGAAACTGCACGCGTTGCACGCGGACCAGGAAGACCCCGTCCGGAGTCCGGTCGACCGCCGAGCGATCGGCGGCGTGGAGGCCGGTAACTTTGCGTCTCACGCAGCACCTTCTTTCTGACCGAGATAGCTGTTGAGTTGGCATAACAGGGCATTGCGGTCCTTTTCGGCCCAGTCGGCCAAGTGAGCGATAAAATTCTCGACCTGCTCGCGTGTCGCTTCCCGAAGCGTCTTTACCCCGCAAAAGTCCGTCGCGTAGGACTTGACCAGGTTGGGATCAAGTTGATGCTGGCGGATGACTTGGCAGAGGCGATCACGGACGGTACTGCTGCCGCCGCTCCCGTTGGCAGGTCGAGGAGGCAGCTTCTTCGATTCTTGAGACAGCTGAGAATGCTCTGCTGGAGACCCAATCTCCTCAATCGAACAGATACCGATGCCGTAGGCTTTTCTCAGAGCACGATTGACGGCTCGCGTCTCAGCCACACGCATTTCGGCGCCGCTGACAAGTGGGGAGACATTCGAAGGGTCGGCGTCGCCATAGCCAACGAATCCTCTACAACTGCGAGACCTGTAGACGGTGGCCTTAAATGTCCAACGAGTCAGGGTCGGATCACAAAACGCACGAACCGGGCTCACCTGAATTCCGACACACCCCTTTCGTCGTGACAATCGCAGCAGTCCGGAGTGGGTGACATACCACCGATTCTCGAGATACAGCAAATCCCCAGAGCTAACGGAGAGCAAATACCTATCGAGCAACTGCTTGAGGGCGTTCTCGCTTGGCTCGGACAGCCGACCCCACATGGCGCGAGCCAACTCGATTTCCCTTTCCGTGTTACCAGGTTGTTTTTTCATTCCGGCCTCTAACCGCGAATTCTCTTAGAGCGAGAAATGACACGGGTGTGCTTACCGCTAAGCATATGCATAGCGCTAAGCATTGTCAAGAGATTCTTGCATTTACGACCACTGCAGGGCTAAGGTTCACAGTTATCCGATGGAAAAGAAAAAGGAAAAGGATCCCCACGCGGTCCATCTGGGCCAGTTGGGGGGTAGGGCCCGGAAACGCAAGTTGACGCCCGAACAACGCCGCGAGATCGCGCGAAAAGCTGCGTTGGCCCGATGGGCCAAAGCAAAGAAGTAGTAACCCCTGGATTCTGATGGGTCCTATCCCAGAAATCCTTCGGAACGCCGTCAAGGCTTGTCGCTTCTTTCAAGGCTTGATTCTCAACAAAAGATAGCTTTACATGGCTTAAGGCACTGCTGCCGGGGAAGCGAATGGGCGTAGGATCATAGTTTACGATGGGTTCGCCTAACTCTCGCCGTCTAAGAGACCATGTTGCTGCACGTCTTGACGTTGACGCCCTACTACCCTTCCGAGGGCGATGATAAGGAGGGCTGTTTTGTCTCAGGGGCGCTGGATTGGCTGGCGAAGTCTGGAGTTCGCAACACCGTGCTGGCCGTGCGACCGGTGCATCGGCGCATGGCTCGGGCTGGTGGCTCCGCTTTTCCTGCAGAATGGATTCGCTACGTCACTTTTCCTAGACGGCTGGGCCTTCCAATCGAGGGCGCGTTCCTTTTTGCGCGCATCGTTGGCCGACTCAGAGAATTGCATCGCACCGAGCACGTTGATCTGATTCACGCGCACGGCCCACTGCCCTGCGGTCACGCGGCGCTGCTTCTCAGCAAAGAACTGAATATTCCTTACGTGGTCACGGTCTATGGCCCCGATGACTTGTCCGCAGCATGGGTCTCTGGTCGCAGGAGAAAGTGGTGCCACGGCATTATGCGCCGCACCTTCGCGGAGTCGCGCCGCGTGGTGTGCGTTAGCGAGCACGTGCGCGACGAAGTGCTCGAAGGGATGGGCCGAGGGTTCAGAACGTCGGTTGTCTACAGCGGCGTAGATCCAGAACTCTTTTCTCCGGCTTTTGAACCCTCGGAGCCGAGCTCCACGGTGCTGAGCGCGGGAAGCTTGACGGCCATTGAAGGACACGATGTCCTGATTCGAGCCACAGCAGTCTTGGTCAAAGAGTTTCCGTCGGTCTTGCTCGAACTCATTGGCGACGGTCCCGAGCGTTCCCGTCTTGAAAAGCTGGCAATAAAGCTAGGCTCAGCGGGCTTGGTCCGCTTTGTCGGGCGTCAATCGCGCAGACAGATCGCCGAAGCTATGAAGCGTTGTACGCTGTTTGTGTTGCCCAGCCGAGCTGAGCAGTCGGGATGCCTGCATATGCAGGCGATGTCGTGCGGCAAAGCAGTGATCGTTTGCCGCGGGCAGGGAACTGCCGAAATTATTCAGCACGGCACGAATAGTTTTCTGGTTGGCCCGGGAAATGAACAAGAATTGGCGCTCGCCATGGGGATGCTCCTTCGCGAACCGCAACGTCGCCGGAACCTTGGTGCCGCAGCACGCGATAGCATTCTGGACCGATTAACGGTGGAGCAACAAGCGGAGAATCTCGGGCGAATCTATCAGGAGTCGGCGGCATGAGAGGTCCTGTCCCAAGACTGCGTTCCTCTGCTGTACGGAAAGGCCCAGTGGTTCCAGCGACGGAAAAGCCACTCAGGCCCATAATTGCGAATACCAGCGAGTGTACACCGGAATTTGCTAAGATTGGTTCGATCGGAACTGCTCGTTGATCTGAATCCTCTAGTCGGCAGACTGAGCCCTATCCGTGGCGAACTTTCCTGGCAGCCGCGACAAGATGCCGTCGGGTTCCGGTTCCCGAATGCGGTGAGCCGACCTGTGGGAAACTGTCGCTATGCCCGAGGGTACGCTCAGAAAGCTACTCCTCATCGCCGAACCAAGCCCATACGGTGTTTGTCGGGACTGTGGCCGAAGGTTTGATCCTGATACGTCGCAGAGCGCCGGCTGGAGAGCGCAGGTCACTCAACAGTACGATGCCCACCGCAAGCAGGGAACTTGCAAGCGTGAGGATGCCAGTCAAGCCGCTCCCCGGATCGGGTAGCGCAGCACGCTACCGCATTCTGGATCGATTCACTCTGGCAAGCCGAAAATCTCAGACGAATCTGCTGGGACCGGTGACATCAAGCGGCATGCACCAGTCCTGACCAGCATAGGCGCTGTGACGGGTAGAGATCGAAGCGAGCAGACCGAAGGACCGCGATGCGTATTTCGACTTTGTCTCCCGAAAGGTCTTTGCAAAGGGCGCTACCCGATTTTGGCCGGAACTACAAGGTGCGGCTCACGCAACAGATTCCCTATAAATCCGACCCAGACTTTCTGCTTGATGCTCCAGAGTGAGCCCGCCCAAAATCGTGTCGCGCGCCGCCGTCCCGAGTCTGCGGCGGAACGGTTCGTCGCGCAGAAGCATAGCAATGGCCAGAAGCAGTTCTCTCTCGTTGTCCGGTCCTACAAGAAACCCATTTGAACCGTGCTGGATGATCTCGGCGATGCCCTGGCCACGGTAACCGATGACCGGTTTGCCCGTAGACATCGCCTCCAGATAAACGTCTCCCAACCCTTCGCAGCGGCTGGGCAGCGCGAACACCGAACATCGTCTCATGGCTTCCGCAATTTGTCGGCGAGATTGGCGTCCGAGAAAGCGCACATGTTCGTCGACGCCAAGTTGCTGAGCCAAATTGCGCAGGCGAGAGCGTTCGAGTTCCCGGCCGATGAATTCCCAGCGCAGGGTTGGAAACTCGGAAATGAGCGAAGACGCCGCACGCACTAGGGCTTCCTGCCCCGCCCTTGAAAGCAGGGTCCCACTGCTGAGGATGAGGAGCGATTCGGAAGAGGGATCGTCACCGGGGGAAAACAATTCGGGATCTACGCCGTTATAGACAACTGAAGTCCTGCAATTCGAGCCCGTCGCCTCCAGCACATGTTCGCGGACACTCTCGCTTATGCAGATCACGCGACGGGAGGAGGCGCACACACGCCGGGATATGCGGCGGCACCATGCTTGGGCGCGACCTGTACCCTGCTTCAGAAAAAGGTTATCGAAGCCATACACTGACACAACGTAGGGTATGCCCAGTTCATGGCTGAGCAGCATTGCCGCGTGGCCGCAGGGCAACGATGCATGAGCATGGATCAGGTCAACAGATTCTAAGGCATGCAGTGCCCGCACTCTTCCCACAATGCGGGCGAAGACAAAAACCCCGGCAATGGGAACTCCGAAGGCTCCAGGCAACGCGAAGTGACGAAGCCAATTAGCCGAAACCCCAGAAGTGTTCGCATGATGTCTTCTCCGATAGAGCGGTTGCACCATAAACACCGTGTTGCGGACCCCCATCTTGGCGAGCCACGCAAGCGGTTCGGAGACAAAGCAACCACTCGTATCGTCGTTACGCGAGGGATAAAACGGCGTGAGAGTTAGAACGTGGATCGACCTACGCGGACCCGTGTTCATGAGGTTAGATCACGCAAATAATAATCTGCTAGGGGAAACCTTTTTTAGCATTGTGTTACGAATTCCGAACAGACTACTTAATCTTCTGTGCAGTGGTTTCGTCGTGTGTTAACTTCGCTCGCTGTAACCCGGCCTCAGTCAAGCAAGAACTGCCGCTAGACCATCGCGCGGAAGAATGTTCACCCGCGTTTCCTGAAGCTTCGCACTTACGTTTAGAGGATTCGACATATGGAATTCAGTGGTACAAACAGCGCAAATATTCCAGATAGTGGCCGCCCCTCCAAGAAGAAACAGCCGTATATTGCACCGAAAGCGACCATGGTCACCCCTGATCAGGCCGAACAAGAGCTCAACGCCAAGGCGGCACCGCTCAGTCAGGAGTTCGAGGCCTGCTCCGAGCTCATTGCAGAAGCTCGAAAGCGCCAGGAGCTTGGCCGAGATTCGGTTTCACGAGGCGGCGAGCTGCACCGTGCAGACGTAGCTTGATCCTGGCCCCCGACCATGATTTCCTAATGTTGGTGGCAACCAAGACTCTCCCCGCCTGATTGCCGTCACCATTGACCAGTCTCGACGGTTCTCCTTACCGTGCTGTCGCGAGCCTCGTCAACGCCGTCGTCACCCTCTGGATCTGACCTTCCGTCATTTCCGGAAACAGTGGCAGGGAGAGGACTTCAGCCGCAGCCTTCTCCGACTGCGGGAGAGCCATCGGCATATGCACAAGCTTCGCGTATGCCGGTTGGAGGTGCACCGGCACCGGATAGTGAATACCGGTTTGAATGTCTTTCTCTTGTAGGGTCGCTTGAAGAACGTCACGATCGTCAACGCGCAGTGTGTAGGCGTGATAAACGTGCCGGGCCCAAGACATCTCTGAGGGGCGCACTAGCTCGGAGTCGGCTAGGAGTTCGTTGTATTTGGCAGCGATTGCGCGCCGAGCCTCGGTCCACGGCTCGAGGTGGCGGAGCTTTACCCGCAGAATGGCGCCCTGCAGGCCTTCCATCCGGTAGTTGAATCCGCGTAGCAGGTGATGATATTTCCGG
>Ga0075030_100002055_pt1 | contig 18322 bp, 15 predicted proteins | sample LitLauG_LLR_2012_FD_71393 | JGI IMG/M metagenome (GOLD analysis project Ga0075030, IMG submission 71393) | Freshwater sediment microbial communities from Pennsylvania, USA - Little Laurel Run_MetaG_LLR_2012 | ecosystem: Environmental > Aquatic > Freshwater > Creek > Sediment | place: USA...
ACTTCCAGGCAAACTTCTCGGTGAAGTGGATGAGTAAGGATATCGACCTCATGATTGACTCGGCGAAGGAACTGGGCGTACCGTTGCTGCTGACCGCGTTGACCAGCCAGCTTTTCCATGCGGCCATCGCCGAAGGTCATGGCGATGAGGATATCTGCTCTACAATCAAAATGTTAGAGGGGCTAGCCGCGGTTGAAGTCCGATCCCGATAAAAATATACAAATTTCTGTTGATTCTGAAAACGGAATCTATTATTATTGGAAGTAAGCCGGGGAGGCAACTCCCACCAAAGCGAGACTAACCTCTAAAAAGACCCCTGAAGCAATCCTCCCCGGCGCCCGAAAGGGTTAGAGGTCTTAACCACGAGGAACTGCAATTCGAGTGGCAGTCAATTGTCGGCTTTCCCACACGTCATTGAACTCCTGAACTAAGGCACTTAGCGTAAAGTCGCTGTGGGCGCCGCATGATAAGATGACGAATAGCCGCAGACGCCGGGCCATGATGAAAACGCTGACTCTTCTGGGTTCCACCGGGTCGATCGGTACCAGCACTCTGGATGTCGTCCGTCGCAGCCGTCACCTGTATAACGTGTATGCCCTGGTGGCCGGACACAACGTCGACCTGTTGGCAAGCCAGATTGTGGAATTTCACCCCAAAGTAGCAGTTGTTGCAACGCATGAAGGCTTGGCGCGTCTATCAAGCAAGCTGCAGGAGGCCGGTTTCCCCGGAAGCCAGTGGCCCGAGTTACTGTACGGGGATGCGGCACGAATCCAGGTAGCCATCGCCGCCGAAGTGGATACGGTGATTTCAGCAATTGTCGGGGTCGCTGGCCTGGAAGCAACCTACGGGGCTGTGCAGTCGGGAAAACGGGTAGGGCTGGCCAACAAAGAAGTCCTGGTCGCGGGTGGAAAACTAGTCATGGACGCCGTTTCGCAACATGGGGCCGAACTGCTCCCGATCGACAGCGAACATAACGGCGCTCACCAATGCCTGCGGGCCGGCAGCCGGGAACAGGTCTGCAAGTTGATTCTTACTGCGTCGGGCGGGCCTTTCCGCAGCACCTCACGCGACGCCTTGGCGTTAGTCACTCCGCAGCAGGCTTTGAATCACCCGACCTGGCGTATGGGGGACCGCATCACCATCGATTCCGCTACCCTCATGAACAAGGGGTTTGAGGTGATTGAGGCCTGCTGGCTGTTCGGTTTCTCGCCTTCTGAAGTGGAAGTGGTGATTCACCCGCAATCCACCGTACATGCCCTGGTGGAATACAGCGATGGCAGCGTACTGGCGCAGATCTGTGCGACCGACATGCGCATGCCCATTCAGTATGCACTGACCTACCCGGACCGATGCGAGGCCCCCGTACCCAAAATCAATTGGGCGGAGGCGCGGACTTGGGAGTTCCATCCGCCCGATCTGGAGCGATTTCCGCTGCTCAAACTGGCATATCGATGCCAGGAGACCGGCGGGTCGGCCACATGCACGCTGAATGCTGCGGACGAAGTGGCGGTAGAGTCCTTTCTGGAACGTAAGATCGGATTTCCAGCCATATTTGAGATCGTGCAGGAAACCCTGACCCGAGTTCCTGTCCGATGGCCCCGGACTGTGGGCGAGATCCTGGAGATCGACCGGGAATCCCGGTCAATGGCGCGCGAACTGGTCGCGGCGGGCGCGGATAGGGGAGCCGTTACGGCTTGAGCTGATATGCAAATTCTGGAAAACGTATTGTGGTGGCTGGTGCTCATCGGGGTCATGATCATGATCCACGAATTGGGACATTTTTGGGCAGCGCGTTTTTTTGATGTGAAGGTGGAGGCCTTCAGCTTCGGGTTTGGCCCGCGCCTGTTCGGATTCCGCCGTGGGGAAACCGATTATCGTTTCTCGCTGCTCTTATTCGGCGGTTACGTCAAAATGTCCGGCGAGCAAGTCACCGATGAGAACCTCGACGATCCTCGCAGTTTCCTGGCCAAGCCGCGATGGCAGCGCGCCATCATCGCCTTCGCCGGCCCCTTTATGAATATCGTGCTGGCGATCGGATTACTGACTGGCCTCTATATGGTCAAGTATCAAAAGGTGGCCGAGGAAGATATGAAGGCGGTCATCGGCCACGTGATTCCGGACTCTCCGGCAGCGAAAGCGGGCATCCAGGATGGCGACCGCATTGTAAAGATGGATGGGAAAAGCGACCCCAGTTGGGAAGACGTGGACCTGAAGGAGGTCTCCAGCGCCTATCAGCCGATGTATCTGACTCTCGAACGCGACGGCAAGCGCTTCGATACTACCGTGGTTCCGACGCTGAGCGAGCGGACGGGTACGGGCTACGCCGGTTGGGACGAACGCGGCGAGGTTCAGTTGGCCGCGGTGGAAACCGGTTATCCCGCCGAAAAATCCGGCCTGCAGAAGGGCGATGTGCTGGTTGCGGTAAACGGACAGCCCATTCATTCCATATCCAAGTTCCAGGAGCTTACCAAGGGTAGCGGTGGTAAGCCGATTCAAATCGAATTCAAGCGAAACGGCCACGTACAGGAAGTGACCGTGCAGCCGGTATATGCGAAACTGGACGGTCCTGCCAAATGGATGATCGGAGTAGGGCCCCAGCAAAAGCTGAACCTGATAACGACCCGCCTTTCCTTGCCGGAGGCGCTCAACGAATCGCTCCGCCAAAATGCCAAAGGCACGCTCCTGATGGGCCAATTTCTAAAGGGAGTGGTGGAACGCCGCATGTCACCGAAGACCATCAGCGGGCCGATCGGTATCGCGCAACTCTCCGGCGAGGCAGCACGCGAAGGCCCGTCCGCATTCGTCATGCTGATGTCGATGGTCAGCTTGCAACTGGCCATTTTGAATCTGTTGCCGATCCCCATCTTCGATGGCGCCACCATCCTGATGCTGTTCGTAGAAATGGCGATGCAGCGCGATCTCAGCTTGAGCGTCAAGGAAGCGGTTTTCAAAGTCGGCTTCGTCTTCATCATGATGCTTCTGGCATTCGTCATTTACAACGATATTTCCAAGATACTGCCGGCCGGCTGAACGGAGGCGAAACACTTGCATCCCGCGCCGCACCCTCCTCATCTGGTAAGCTGATCGTCTGCATGCACTGTAGCTGTATCCGCCAGACCGAACTGCCACATACCTCCGCGCTTTTCGCGGATGTGCTCTACCATCCCGACCGCGTCGCCTGCTTCTACCGCAACCGGCACCACGATCTGGCATCCATTCTCGCGGCATCTGCGAAAGTCGATTTCCCGGCGGAAAAGCGGGCGGCGCTGATTGCCGCTCTCCGGCAACAGAATGCGGAAACACCTTCGCTACAGTCTCTCGCGCAGCCGGGAACGGTGGCGGTCGTCACCGGGCAGCAGGTGGGGTTATTCTCCGGTCCGGCGTACACGATTTACAAAGCGTTAACGGCCGTGAAACTGGCGGCAGCTCTAACGGCGAATGGAGTTCCCGCCGTACCGGTATTCTGGCTGGCGACAGAAGATCATGATTTCGCGGAAGTGAATCACGTCTGGGTATTTGACGGGGAGCATCGTCCGGCCAAGCTGGAAATGAGGCGTTCGTCCAGCGCGCAGCCTGTGGGCGAAGTCAGCCTCGTGGCGCCGCCGTTGCGGGAACTGCGCGCGCACTTGCGCGGATTGCCGTATGGCGAGGAGGTGGCCGATACGGTCGAGGAAAGCTACCGCGTGGGAAACACGATGGGCAAAGCCTTCGGCGAACTACTGCAGAAGTTGCTCGGCCACTTTGATATCCTCCAGGTGGATCCCATGCTGCCGGCATTTCGGGAACTGGCTGCTCCGTGTCTGCGGGCGGCGGTTCAGGCGGCTCCTCAGCTCACCACGGCCCTGCTGGAACGTAACCAGGAGTTGAAGACGGCGGGGTATCACGCCCAGGTCCACGTCGAAGACCATACCTCGCTCGTGTTCCTGCTGGAGAATGGGAAGCGCCTGGCTCTGCGGCGCAATGGGCAGGAGTACGGCCTCAACGGCCGGCGTTTCGCCAGCCAAGAACTGATGGACCGTGCAGCCTCCCTCTCCCCCAACGCGCTGCTTCGGCCGGTGGTTCAGGATTCCATGCTGCCCACGGCAGCCTACATCGGCGGCCCCGCCGAAGTCGCTTACCTGGCGCAGTCCCAAGTAATTTACGACGTTCTTCTGGGCCGCATGCCCGTGGCTATGCCCCGGAGCGGGTTCACGCTTTTGGACGAGCGCAGCGACAAGCTGTTGGCGCGCTACGCCCTGACGCTTCCCGATTTCTTTCACGGCGAGGAAGTGCTCCGCGCGCATATTTCGGCCAAGCTCGTGCCCCCCCGGCTGAACGCCGCCCTGAAAGAAACGGCGGATACCCTGGACGGCGCGTTAGGGCGCCTGGACCACGAAATGGCGGGTTTCGACCCGACCCTGGCCGTGGCGCTCGAACGGAGCAGCCGCAAGATTCGCTACCAACTCAGCAAGATCGAGCGGAAAGCCGGCCGTGAGGCGCTGCGCCGCGATTCCCGAGCGGCCCGCGATGCAGCTTCCTTGTACGGCTTAATTCACCCGGAACGCCACTTGCAGGAACGCCTCTATTCCATCCTCTCCTTCTTGGCTAAACACGGGCTGAATCTGGCCGAGGAACTCTATCGGGCGGTGGAATTGGATTGCCCCGACCACCGCTTGGTGGTACTGTAGGCATTCCGGAACCCACTCGCCGTTTTGGTCACTCCCCGCGAAAAAGGAGTCCGGAAACTACTGGAGGCGGGGACGATTCTGTTCGTTCAAGACCAGGCCATCGAAGATTGCCAGCACCTGTTTCCGGTAGGCGTATAGGCGCTGCAGATTCTCCCGGAAGGAAACCTCAAAATCACGTGCTTTCATCCACTTATCCATCATGGATCGGGGCACGTCGATATCCTGCCGCAACGTTTCCACGTCATGCCCGCGCAGAAAAAGTCCGTAAAAGAATGCGGCCTCCCTTTGAGGGGCCAATGGATCGAAGTCGTCTCTCGCCGTCATAAAACATCTCAGCGAAAATGACAGTATACCGGTGGCCGGAACTTCACGGCAAGTCCGATTTTCAGGCGCCATCCCTGCTACCATGGCTCGTTTAGGAGGAGCCACAAACGACGTGCCCACATTGATTACAGCGCCCGTGCAGGTCGAAGCCGCCGGCACCAGGTCCAAGTTGATCGAGGAGTACATCGGAAGGGTAAACTCAGGAACCTCTACCGTCAGTATCGCCCATATGCACAGTCCGGCAGGATGGCAGGAACCGGGGCAGAAACCCGAGTTCGATGAATTCACGGTTGTGCTGCGAGGCACGCTTCGTGTGGAGTATGCCGGTAGCTTTCTGGAGGTCGGCGCAGGCCAAGCGGTGATCGCACACTGTGGCGAGTGGGTCCGGTACAGCACACCAGACGTCGGCGGTGCGGAATACATCGCCGTGTGTCTGCCGGCCTTTTCCCCAGACACCGTACACCGCGACAGCTAACGGATTTGCCAAGGGACTTTGGCGATTTCTCAGGCAATCGCGGCTAAGCTTTGGGCCGCACGCGTCTTGAACTCATAGTGTTCAATCCGTACTGCGGCCGCTCCGTCATCCGAGCGAACCACACGGCCAGTAGCCACCAACTGCAGCAAGCAAGTGCCATCCAGACGCGCCGGCCAATTCACTGCGATTTCCACCATTCGCCCTGGTGGCAGCGGTTCATTCGTCGTGAAGAGAATTCCACTACTGCTCATATCGAGTGTCTTGCCTGCGCCTGTCATTGAGGCTGCTTTTGACTGGAGAACCCTGTACCGCACGTCCTCTTTTACGGGGAATCGACTGGACTCCCGGCGATCCAAGGCTCCGAAGAACTGCCCTCCGATTTTTTGCTGTTCTATTTTCATACTGTTCATATCATGCGCAAACGTTCGGCTTCCAACAATAGGCTGAAAGCTCTAAATTTCTCTTGGGATCAGGGGTACTTTAGTAATGTTGCATATTTAAGCAAATGAGGGATTTGCGGGTCCGTCCTGGCCTCGCCTGAGACGGCGGGAAATGGTATAGCATTCTGATATTCTGGCCTCATGGATCCAGATCAGCTCCGGTCGTTGTTTGAGCAGGTGCGAACCGGAGCCGTGGATGTCGAAGCGGCCATGACGCGTTTGCGCCATTTGCCGTTCGAAGACCTGGGATTCGCTAAAATCGATCACCACCGGACGTTGCGCCACGGTATGCCCGAGGTGGTTTTCGCCCAGGGTAAAACCCCCGAGCAGGTGATCGCCATTGGCGCGCGCTTGCTGGAGAATTCGCAGAACGTGCTGATCACCCGCGCGGACCGGGAGTGCGCTGCCGCTGTGTGCCAGCAACTGCAGGGCGGTCAATATTTTCCGCTCTCCCGCACCATCCGGTTCTGGCGCGACCGGACGCTTCACGGCAAAGGAACCATTGCGGTAGTGTGCGCCGGGACCAGCGACATACCGGTGGCCGAAGAAGCGCAGATCACTGCCGAGGTAATGGGCAACGAGGTGGTGGCCGTTCACGATCTGGGAGTGGCTGGGTTTCACCGCTTGATGCATTACCGGGAGAGCCTGACCGAGGCACGCGTGATCGTGGTTTGTGCGGGTATGGAAGGCGCGCTCCCCAGCGCGGTGGGCGGACTGGTGTCGTGCCCGGTGATTGCGGTTCCCACGAGCGTCGGTTACGGCGCCAGCTTTCACGGGTTAGCCGCACTGCTGGGCATGCTGAATAGTTGCGCCAGCAACGTAACAGTTGTAAACATTGATAACGGGTTCGGTGCCGGCTACGTAGCGAGCCTGATTAACCGGCCTTAATTCCCGCGTCTCGCCAGGCTAGAAAAGCCAGCCCAGCCCCACAACCGGAACCAAATCGTGCAGCCATCCATTCAGGGTCATTCCAGGAGCCGGCGCGATCAGCTTGCGGGGAAACCGGGTGATTTGATCGCGCACGTCGAACCGCAACATCATCCGCCTGCCCAGTCGGACCTTCACTCCGCCTCCCACCGTCAGCATGGGCTTTAACTCCTGGGTTTTCGTCAAATAGGCATATTCCATGAGCGGTTGATAGGCGGCTTCCGTCCCCGTGCCGCGGAAGAGTTTCATGCCGCCGCCAACCGCCAGGTACGGGCGCACGCGCTCCTGGACTGGCCGCGTGTGAAAGATCAGATCGTAATGCAGCACGTGAGCCTGCCCGGCGAACGCTGCCGTGGTGCCGCCCAAACTGATCCGCAGATTCCGCTGCTCAAACAAATAGCGGATCTCGCCGCTCCAGTGCCGGTAGAGGTCTTGGGACAGGAGCACGCCACCCGCAGCCGCGGTTTGAAAACCTGCCGAAGCTGCGGCGGGTGCTCCTTGCACCGGGAGTCCAGCGGCCCATCCTCCGCCGGCGAGAATGCCGATTTCGCGCTGTTGTGCTTGCGCCACGCATAACGCCAGAAATACTCCAACCAATCGAATCGCGTACACAGAATTCCTTTCAATCGACCACGCGCACGTTGACCGATGCGGTGACACCGGATTGCGTGACGGTGAGCGGTACCTGGTTCCCTTCGGGCGCCTTCCCCGGCGCCTGGGCATTGATCTGATACACGCCCACCAGCCCGGGCGCAAGGCCGGCATAACTCACGGCGAGCGGCACGCCGCCCAAACGCACATCGGGCGGAACCACGGTGATCGCCGGCGGAACCGCCGGCCCCGGCAGACCAGCCTCCACTTCGGGCGAGGTGGACCCCAGTCCGGTGGCGTATATGGTGAATACATCGCCCGAGTGGATCGGGTTGGCAGGCGTCACCAGTTGCTGGTTGCTCGCCTTGACCACGGCCGGGATGCCGGTCAGGGGACCGGCTGTCCCATTTTGAAAGATGCCGGGAGCCACCGGCTGCACGTTCAGGGGATAGTCGTTGCTGGTGCCGCCCGGCGTGTGGAGCGTCAGAGTCACGGCTCCCTGCAGACGCGGCAGCAATTGAGCGTTGATCTGTTCCGGTGAGGCAAATAACATGGGAATCGCGGCACCGTTCGCCGTTAAACAGGAATCGCCAATCGCCGTTGGCAAAGGAATCTCCGCAGTCGCGATATTGGTGGGGTTGAGATTTGTACCGAAAACCGAGACCAGGGAGCCGGGCGCCACCGGTATGGTCATATCGGCTGCATTCACAACGCGGGCAATCGTGGGCGGCGCTATGGCTGCGTCATAGTTCCAAGCGAGCACGGTAAGGCCCGAGGTGCTGAGAGTCGCAATCGAAGAGCCTTGAGCCAGGGGGGCCACGCTTCGGGTGAAGCTGATTCCGGGGCCGGGTAAGGGAGGGGCCTCCGCGACCGGAACCCCTTTAAACCACGTAGTCGGAACGGCGGCAACGCTGTGAATGAGCCCGGGTGCCTGTGGGTCTCCCGAGATGAAATAACCTCCGCGATCGACAAAGGCAAATCCGGAGGAAGCACTGGCTGGGGCGTCCAGAGTGCCGACAGGCACCAGCGATTGGTTGAGAATGTGATTCTCGACAACATAATAGTTGTCGCTGGAGGCTGCATAGGCGCCTTGCAGACTGGTAAAATCCTTGCGCGAAGCGACGAAGGTGTCGGCGGCGGCGGAGTATAGCTTCACGTTGCCGTCGGACTCGGCCAGCAGAATGGACGCGCCGTTGGGCGCGGGCGCCAGCGCCGATTCCGCCGGCAAACTATTCACCCATACTCCGAGGCTTACTAAGCCGGTGGCAATCCGCGAAGGGAGATCCACGCGGTCAATTACTGCCGGCACTGGGGCCGAGGCGGCGGGGGACACCGCTGGGGGAGAGCCTGCCGGGGGCGCCGCCGCTACGGGAACCACCGGCGGGGGACCCACCGATGCGCTGCTGCCGCCACTGGCGCTATTGGCCGTCACGATCCGGGCCACCGCCAGTAGGGCGCTGTTCGATTCCGCCATGGAACGGGGGTAGTGTCCGAATGGAAACAGGATCGAATCGGTTTGCGTTAAGGCGTCCAGATCGAAAACGTAGGCCACTTGAGCGTTGTCATGACCGACGACCAAATATTTACGGTCGATAGTGAATGCCATCCTGGTTGGCGTGGTTGCGGTTCGTAGAGAGACAATCGGCGTGGCATTGCCGCCATCGTAGACGAGGAGCAAGTTCCGGTCCTGGCGGAGCAAGTAGACGCGGTTGCGAGCCGCGTCGGCCAGCATGTCGCTCAGGCGGCCGGGAACGTTGACGACCGTACCCCGCTGGGCGGGATCGGCGTTGTTAACCAGCAACCGCACGGGCTGGGGAAAGTTGACGGCGCTCCGTGAGGCGATCGTAAGCGCCACCGCCGTGGTCCCGGTCCGATTCTGGAACGCCATGGGATCCACCAGCACCCGCACCGTGGCCGGCGTAGAGCCCCACGCCGGCGAGACTGTCACGCCGGGCTGATCGGCCTGGATTGTAAAGTCGGTATTGCCTCCGCCCGGATCGGTCAGGGTCAGGTAATGTATGAACGTCTGGTGGTTACAGAAGGTTGCGTGGATCAGGAGGTCCTCTTGCGCCGGCGCGATGCGGGGAAATTGATTGAGGGAGCCGACCGGCAGGGCCATCACACCACTGTCCGAAACGGCAAATACCGTCTTGCCGTCCGACGATAGCAAGGCCCGCCCGACCATGTTCTCCGGCAACCGGAGGCGATCCCTAACCGCGAGGTTGTCCGCATCCATAATGGACAACACCGCCACAGCCGCCGAACCGGGTGGACCGGAAGGCTGGGCCGCATCGGGAATCTGGGCGTAGATAATGCCGCTTCCGGTATCGATGGCGTGGCCCGTGACGTTCCCTGACGCGACCACATCCGGATACTGTGCCCGGATGATGCCACTCCGAAGATTGGCCGTGAAAATAGCGTACCCGATCATTGCCCATGAACCATCCGCGGCCACGCTGACGCGCGGCAGCAAGGGAGGTGAGGCCTGCATAGCCAGGGCGGATACCTGATTCCGGCGCACATCATACCGGTAAACCACTTCGAGCGGATCCACCGTTGTGGCAACGCCCCATACCGTGAGACCGTCGCGGGAAGCGGCTACGGCGGTTTTCAGAATCAGGGACGGAAAGGTGGCTTGCGGGACGGGCAGGGTCAGCGCCAGGTTGTCGAGAGTAGTGAGCAATTGTAAGGTGCCGGACGCGGGTTCGAGCAAGAAGAAAGTGGTGGTGGTAACGATGAGGGCGCGGCCGTCGGCGAGAAACGCCACCCCCAGAGGCGGATCGCCGGTGGAAATTGTACGGCGCGCGCCATCGCCGAGATGGATCAACGTAAGCAGGTTCCGAGCGGTCGTCGTCGGCGCCCAGTTCCCATAGTGAGCAATCAGCAGAAACTGTGCATCGGGAGAAATCGCCAGCGCTCCGGGCTGGGGAGCGACATTGAGAGACGAGTGGATGGCCCGATTCGCTAAGGACATCACATCGATCCGATTGGCGGTGAAATTGGCGATATAGAGCAATCCGCGGGATTCATCGAGTGCGATGTCCGATGCCTCACCGCCAATAGCAATCACGTCCCCGAAACTGGCGGCGCGCGCCGGCCGAACCCCGGTGGCACCGGCGATCAGAAGGACTCCGGCAAAGGCCGTATACTTTTCCAGCCGCATAAGACTCTTATCGGTGGAGTCGATAAGTTTCAACAGAGTGCTACACCTGAAAATCGGAAGCTTTCGTGCTCGCGCGGCGGGATGGCTCCTGGCCGCCGTTTTTCCGGCTTGTCTGCCGGCCCAGGACAACGTGGTGCTGACACGCGTATCCGCCACCGGTCCCGATGTCCTGTTCCAGGTGGATCAGCAGTGGGTTAGTGGTTCGGGGGTGTTTGCCTGGCCGTCCGGCAGCAAGCACACACTGCGCATCGACCCGCTGGTCTACTCCCCTTTGATGTCCACAACGCGCTACTTGTTTAGCGGGTGGACCAGTTCGGCCGGGCCTTTGAGCAATGGCTCTGGCGAAGCAACCATCACCGCAGATCGCCACATTACGTGGTACAACGCCGACCTTCAAATGCAATATGCGCTCACTCTGAGTTATTATCCCTGCCCGGACCTCCCGTGCATGTCTCCCGGAACGGTATGGGTGAACGGGGCCTCATACCGGGGTGATGCGACGGTGTGGGTGGGCGCGGGGTCGTCCGTTTCGCTGGAAGCCGTACCCAACTCTGGCTACATATTCGCGGGATGGTCGCAGGGAATCGATACGCTGGCACCTCTATATTCGTTCGTGCTGAATGCGCCGACTATCGTGTATCCGCATTTTACGACTGCACGCCAAATCCAGTTACTTACCTCGCCCTCCGGGCTTCAGCTATTGGCGGATCGTACGCCGGTGTTCACGCCGATTCTGTTGGAATGGGGCTGGAATACGACCCATGCCCTGGGGGTGGTGTCCCCTCAGCGGGACCAGCACGGCGTTCTGTGGGTGTACCACTCCTGGAGCGATGGCGGCACGCGGGACCATGCGTACCAAGTGGGTGCGATGATGACCCCGGATACGATCGAAGCCCGATTCGTGCCGGAGGTGCAGACGCTGTTAGGGACGGAGCCTTCCGGGTTGACGCTGACCGTGGATGGCACGAGCCTTCCGACGCCGAAGGTTTTTGACTGGGGAGCCGGGGAGACTCATACGGTGGCCGCGCCCCTTCACGCGATGGATGCAGCGGGGGGGCCCTGGGCTTTTCGGGCGTGGTCGAACGGCGGCGCTTCCACGCAAACGATCCTGTTGACGGCAGACCAGGCCGAAGGTGGAATGCGTCTTACGGCGCAGTATGATCCCCTGAGCCGGATCCGCGTGGAAAGCATTCCCAACGGTCTGGCGCTGACGGTGGATGGAGCCGTTTGCCAGACGCCCTGCGAGATTGAGTGCAACGTCGGAAGCACCGTGCGACTGGCCGCGCCCGCCTCGCTAGCGGGAGGGGATGGCGTACGTTACGACTTGGAAAGCTGGGATGGAGCCGCAGGCGGTTCGCTGGTAACGTCGGCCGGCTTCCGGAAGATCACGGCGCGCTACGGCACCTGGTATCGGCTGACCTTGGCGAGCCTGCCGGCCGCTGGCGGCTCCTGGCAGATTGCTCCCGCCAGTAGCGACGGATTTTACAAGGGTGGCACGCCCGTCGTGCTGGGTTTCACCCCTGCGGACGGTATGCGATTCCAGGGATGGGAACTGGATCTGGAAGGTTCGGCGAATCCGGCGACCGTGGTGATGAACGGCCCCCACACCGTGCGAGCGGTCGCGCAAGCGCTGCCGCCGGCTCCGCCGCCGCTGCGCGTTACCAACGCGGCCGCCGAAACCGCGGCCGTGGCCCCCGGTTCCATTGCTTCCCTGTTCGGCGCCGACTTGTCCAGCACGACGGCGAGCAGCACGGCGGATATCTTGCCGCAGAGTTTGGGGGGCATTACGCTGCGTTGCGCGGGGCGCCTGTTGCCGCTGCTCTATGTCTCTCCCGAGCAGGTGAATTTTCAGTTGGCGGGTGACCTCGATCCTGGGATTTACCGGCTCGAGTTGCACCGGGAAGGCGGAATTCCACGCCAGGTGGACTTCACGGTGGCACACAATGCCCCCGGGTTATTCGCCGCCCTGCATGGGAGCGGTTCCCCGATTACCGCGGATGCGCCGGCGCGTCCGGGAGAACGCGTGGTGCTCTACGGAACCGGCTTCGGTCCTTATCTCGTGATGCCGCCAGATGGATTTCGTGTTCCAGTTACTCCACCGGATCCGCTCGCCGACAGCCTCGAAGTACATGCCGCGGGCCGCATCCTCGCGCCCGAGTTCGCCGGTGCGGCGCCGGGCTTGATCGGGATTGCCAGTGTAGAGGTGGTCCTTCCTGTGGATCTGGAGCCAGGGACAACTTTCAGCTTGGGGGTAAGCGTGGGGGGAATCGAGAGTAATGCCTTGCAGGTACCACTGAGGTAAGAAGGGCGCGGAGATGTCTCACTACCGCGCCCTCATGGATCGCCTCTCAACTTACTCGGTATTCCGGTTACGGCGTCTCATAAAAATCAAGACCCCGAAGGCTACCGCTACTACCGCACAGATGACTCGAATCACCATTGGATCCATTTGAACTCTCCTTTCTTGCTGTACTAATCGGCAGATTACATGTTCTTGATCATAGGGATGAGTTCCCGCACGAGCCGCGTGATCACGGGGCCGAGAGTCACCACGAACAGCGACGGCAGAATGCAGAAAAAAATCGGGAAGACCAGCTTTACAGCGAGTTTGGCAGCGCGTTCCTCGACTCGCTGCCGGGCCATGACACGCATGTACTCGGAATGGTCTCGAAGGCATTGCGCCACACTGGTTCCGAATCGGTCGGTCTGCACCAGCACAGCCACCAGCTTTTTCAACTCATCGACCCCGGTGCGATCCGCCAGGTTGTGCAGCGCCTCCACACGGCGCTTGCCGGCGCGCATTTCCAGGTTGACGACCGCAAATTCATCGCAGATTTGCGGGTAGGCAAGCTGTAACTCCTTGGCAACCTGCAGAATGGTCTGATCGAGTCCCAAGCCCGATTCGACACAGACGACCATCAGATCCAGGGCATTCGGAAGTCCCCGTTCGATGGCGCGCTGGCGCCGCCGGATGCGCATCAAGAGATACTGCATGGGAGCCCGGTATCCGGCCATGGCGGAAATTGCGGTCAAAAGGACGATGTTGTCGGGGGAGGCTCCCAGGGCCAGCCCCAGGCCGCCCAGTGTCAAGGCCGCCGAGGAGACCGCCCGCACCCCATGGAAGGTGCGCAGGGCATGCGGATCCCGGAATCCCGCGCGGATCAGCCGGCGCTTCAGGACAGGCATGCCTTTGGAGGAGGCTGGTACAAAGGATCCGATCCGGTTTACCAGTTGCTGCCAGATGAGATTCGATGAAGGAAGAAAGGGAGAAACAGTTTTTCGTGGCGCAATCCTTTCGAGCGCCCTCGTTCGCCAGTTCCACAACCGCAGCCCGATGAACGCCGTGACACCCGTTATGGAGACAAAGATCAGGATCGCAAACAAGACAAGCAATTCTACACCTCGATAGTCACGATTTTGCGGATGATCAGGTATCCGATCAGTTGCATGCCGAGCGCGCCGGCCGCCATTTGATTGCCCACCGGATCGTCGATAAAGAACCTGGCATAGCTGGGGTTAGCCAGAAACATCATGACGCCAACAACGGCCGGGATGGCCGCTAAGATGCGGCCGGACATGAGACCCTGGGCGCTGAGCGCGCGGATTCGGCCGCGCAGTTTAAATCGCTCGCGGATAATGTGTGCGAGCTTGTCCAGCAGTTCGGCGAGGTTGCCGCCGGTGCGCTTCTGCAGCATCACAGCGGAAATGAAGAACTGCACATCCATGGAGGGAATCCGCTGGCCGAGTTTCTGTAGAACGATCTCCAGCGGCTGGCCCAGGTTCTGCTCTTCAAAGGTGCGGCGAAATTCGCCGGCCAGGGGTTCCGAGAATTCGTGGTGGGCCATTTCGAGCGACACCGAGAAGGCGTGCCCGGCGCGCATGGAGCGGGAGATGAATTCCAGACAATCGGGAAACTGTTCTTCGAACTTTCGCACGCGCTGGCTGCCCATGCGTCGCACATAGAGCAGAGGCAGCGTCCCCGCGAGCCCTCCAGCGAGAAGCGCCCAGTGCGGCATGGTGTTTCGCGTAGGCACAGTGACGGCCACAAATCCAGCCAAAAAGAAGATCACAGAACGATGCGTCAGGCCGGCCGGGCTCCACTTGAGCCCCGCGGTTTCGAGCCAGAGCCCCGCGGCTTGTTTGAGACGGAAGCGATCCAGGAGGCGCATCGCGAGCCGGCCCCGGACATCATCCGTGATCTGCAGCAACGCCGGGGATGCTGCGGGCTGCCCGGGCGCTTTGGTGGGTTCTCTTCCCCCCAGCCGGCGCAGGGCCACGGAACGCTGTGTGTGACCCAGCCGCCGCGATATCAGCTGGTAACTCAGAATGCTGGTGAGTAGAGCCAACAGAAAGACCAATGCGATCATGTGTCCCCCACCGGAACGATTTCGTCAAACAAATCCACAGGCAGCCGAATTCCGGCGGCCACCAGTTTCTCATTGAATTTCGGAAGGATGCCGGTGGCGCCGAACTGGCCGATGACCTTGCCTTCCGGCGAAATGCCCCGCTTTTCGAAAGCGAAGATGTCCTGCAGGGTGATGACGTCGCCTTCGAGGCCGGTCACTTCGGTGATGTTGATTACGCGTCGCGTGCCGTCGCTAAGGCGGGCCGCCTGCACCAGAATATGCACGGCGGACGCGATCTGCTGCCGGATGGCGGTGACGTGCATATTGGCATTGGCCAGCGTGACCATCACTTCCAGGCGGGAGACAGCGTCGCGCGGGCTGTTGGCGTGCACCGTGGTCAGCGAGCCGTCATGTCCGGTATTCATGGCCTGCAACATGTCCAGAGCCTCTTCGCCGCGCACCTCGCCGACAATAATACGATCCGGCCGCATTCGCAGAGTGTTGATCAGCAATTGACGCTGCCGCACCACGCCGTGGCCTTCGAGATTGGCGGGGCGCGTCTCCAAACGCGCCACGTGGGGTTGTTTGAGTTGCAACTCGGCGGCGTCCTCAATGGTGATGATGCGCTCCTTGGGCGAGATGAACGCCGATAGAGCGTTAAGCAGGGTCGTTTTGCCGGAGCCCGTGCCACCGGAGACGATGATGTTCAGGCGCGCCTTTACCGCAGCCTCCAAAAGCTGGACCATTCCCGCAGTCAGCGATTTCTTTTCCACCAGATCCGCCGGCATGAGTTTGTCCGTGCCGAAGCGGCGAATGGAGAGGAGCGGCCCGTCGACCGCCAACGGCGGGATAATCGCATTGACGCGGGAACCGTCGCTCAACCGGGCGTCCACCATGGGGTTGGATTCATCTACGCGCCGCCCTACCTGGGAGACGATCTTGTCGATGATGCGCAACAGGTGCACGTCGTCGCGAAACCGGACCGAGGTCTCTTCCAGCATGCCCCGGCGCTCCACATAGACGTGCTTGCAGCCATTGACCAGGATGTCGGATATGGAAGGATCCTGAAGCAGCGGCTCGAGCGGGCCCAGACCGAACACTTCGTGGAGCACCTCTTCGCTGATCGCCTGTTTCTCAGGTCCGGTGAGAAGGTTCGGCTCATTCTCCATAATCCGGAGGACCGCCCGCCGCACCTCGGAGTGGATGCGATCGTTATCGATGCTGGCCAGACTATCCAGGTTGATCTGGTCCAGGAGTTTCCGGTGGAGAGTGAACTTGAGTTCCTGATACTCGGGCTTGATACCGGCCTTACGCTCAGCGTTGCGGAGCAATCGCTGGTCCCAGGTAAGTTCACGGGCGGCTGCACTGGGGACGCTCATTGGTTCTCACTTCTTCCCCCCGGCCGGGCCGAGAAACGGCTTGGGCATGGCCGGTTCGGCGGCGCGGCCGTTCACCGGGAGGGCCGTTTCCGGGGTGACGATCACGATCAACTCGGTCTTGGACCGATTCTCGGACCTGCTCTTGAACAGCGTTCCCAACAGCGGGATATGGGACAGACCGGGGACCTGCGACAGGTTTTCGACCACGCGGTCGTCTATCAAACCGCCGATGACGAAACTTTGGCCTTCTCCGAGTTCAATGTCGGTCTCAACGCGGCGGCTGGTGAGCGCGGGAATACGGAACCCGGACAGCGTGACTCCGTCGGCCCAGTCGAGAGAAGAGACTTCCGGCTTTACATGGAGCCGGATGGTGTGGTTTGGTGTGATGAGCGGCGTGAAGGAAAGACGGATGCCGAACTCGCGATACTGAACCGAAACGGCTCCGGAGGTGGCGCCCCCCTGAACCACGGGAACGGGGAATTCTCCGCCGGCCAGAAAACTTGCTTCCTTTCCGCTGGTGGCTACCAGATTCGGCTCGGCCAGAATCTGAACGAGTCCGCGGGTCTGCAGATCGCGAATCACCGCGCCCAGGTTCAGGTCCGGCCGAAAGGCGAAGATATTGAGGAGATCGGAGAAGGAAAACGTGGTGGTGGTCCCGGCCGTGGTTGCCGGCATAGTCCCGGTCACCGCGTCGAGGGTGGGAGCCGCAAACTGTCCGGTGCTGGTCCTCGCCTGAGTATTCAACGCACCCGTGGAAAGCAGGTTGATCCCGAACTCGCTGAGCGTAGAGCGATTCAATTCGGCGAAACGGACGCGCAGCAATACCTGGTTCTCGACACCCGCGGCCGCAACTTGCAAATTGCTGACCGCGCCTTTCACGGAAGCGGCGATCAGCGTCAAGGCACGGTCCGCTACCACCTGGCTGCTGGCACGCCCCACCAGCACCATGGACTCGCGCGTGGCGCGGACATCGATCGTTTCTTCCGGAAACGCCTCGCGCAGCAACTTCCGCAAGGGTTCGAGGTTCGGCTCGACGGTAACGTTGTATGTTTTGCGCTGACCCGACTTGGACCAGACGACCAGGGTGGCTTTGCCCACTCCTTTGGCGTGGAAGAGTACCTCCCGGCTGCTGGCCGTGACGGCGTCGACCACTTCGGGTGCGCTGGCGGCCACGCGTGCGATGATCTCCGGGCAGTCAATCACCACGCCCGTGCCGACGGTCAGGGACAACTCCTCGGGGTCTGGTGAGGCAGCGCCCAACGGCAAACCGGTGACACATAAGAGCACGCCAATCGACCCGCACCATCGCAGGGTGTTCATTTCAGGCCTCCTTTCGACTCAAGAGGCTCCATGGTCTTGAGGTTTCCGCGGATCATGAGGACGCCTTCCGGCGGCGGTTCCGGAGCCGGCGGCGTAACCGCCGGGGACGGGGCAGGCAGCGGCTCCGCCGTCTGGCGCCGCGGAGCAGGGGCTTGGGGAGCCGGGGGCTCGCGGCGCTCCACTCCGTAAAGCTCACGCAGTTGCCGGCCCGAAGTCTGCGCCACCTGCCGGTCCGAGGAGTTACGCAGGACCAGTTGAATCCGGCCTTCGTTGTTTGCCAAGGTCAGGGCCTCCGCCTGGGACGGGTCCACCAGCAGTGTGACGACTGGTGTAATAATGGACTGCTTGTTGGCGTCTGCCTGAGTGGTCTGTCCAGCCGAGAGCACGGTGATATTCTGCAGCACCGTCGTGGTGACGGTATCTTCCCGGCCGGGCGGTCGTCCTGTGACCAACACATCGACCCGCATTCCGGGCAAGACAAACCCGGAAACTCCGACCACATCATTGACGCGCACCGAAACGGCGCGCATCCCGGAGGGGATCAGGGGAGACACTCCTACCCCGGCGCCCCGCGCCGCGATCCGCGCCTCTACCACCGGTTCGTCGGGCTGGATCGGACTGATCACCGAACGTTCCAGCAGATCTTCGGCGCGGGAGAAGCCTCCCTTGGGGAAAAGCTTTTCGGGTACG
>Ga0075030_100002056_pt1 | contig 18313 bp, 16 predicted proteins | sample LitLauG_LLR_2012_FD_71393 | JGI IMG/M metagenome (GOLD analysis project Ga0075030, IMG submission 71393) | Freshwater sediment microbial communities from Pennsylvania, USA - Little Laurel Run_MetaG_LLR_2012 | ecosystem: Environmental > Aquatic > Freshwater > Creek > Sediment | place: USA...
CCGGACATCCCTGCAAGTTTTGTCATTTCGAGCGAAGCGAGGAACCTGCTTTTCGCCGGCGCGGGCGAACAGCAGGTTCCTCCGCGCTGCGCTCGTCGGAATGACAAATCTTAAATGTCTTCGCAATGACAAATCTCAAAATATCGTGCGAATCACAAATCTTAAATGTCGTGCGAATGACAAATCTCAACATATTTGCGGGCTTCAAATCGATTGCGGACTTGAAACCTACCGCCTGCCGAGCAGGTTCAGGATGACTTCCGCGGCGCGGTCTGCCGGGTGCTGAGTAGTTCCGCCGGCCACCGGTGCCCGGAAGCGGGCTTTCACCCGGGCCAAGCCTTCCAGCATGCGCTCGCGACCGGCGCCATCAGGCACGATTCCGTTCAGGCGGGCGACTATGTTGGCGGCGGTGAAATCGTGCTGCACGAGTTCGGGAACGACCTCCTCTTCCGCGATCAAGTTCACCATGGCAAATCTGGGGACTTTCACCCGCGGCTTGCCTAACAGGTAAGTGAGCGGCGAGACGCGGTAAACCATCACAAACGGAGTGTTCATCATGGCGGCCTCGACCGTGGCCGTGCCGCTGGCCACGATCCCGGCGCGCGAGTGCCAGAGCGCGGGAAGGGCCTCGGGCACGAGCGTGATCTTCTGTTGTCCGATCAGGCTGCGCAGGAAGTTGCGGTCGAGCGTGGGAGCGACGGGGAGGAGGAATTCATAGGCAGTGCCCAAAAGGCCGGCTGATTCGAGGATCGTCGGCAGGTTCATGCGGACTTCTTTGACGCGACTTCCCGGCATGAGGGTGATCCAAGGTTTGTCAGGGGCAAGCTGAAATTGCGTGGCGAATTCAGAGCGTTCGATGGTGGGCCGTGCCAATTCCGCTAGAGGATGGCCGACGAAGGTCGCGTCCACGCCGCGCTCGCGATAGAACTGCTCCTCGAAAGGGAAGATGACCAGAGCTTTGTCGATGTAGTCGCGGAGCAGGCGAACGCGTCCCTGGCGCCAGGCCCAGAACTGCGGCGCAACGTAGTACACAGTGGGAATTCCGCGCTTCTTCATCTGGCGCGCGACCCGCCAGTTGAACGCCGGGGAATCGATGACGATGGCGACGTCGGGGCGGAGCTTGTCAGCTTCGCGGATCAAGTGCCGGTAGAGCCCCAAAATTTTCGGCAGGTGGCTGAGGATTTCGGTGATGCCTACAACGGCCAGGTCTTTGGCGTCAACGACGGTGTCGCAACCGGCAGCCCGCATGCGGTCCCCGCCGACGCCGAAGAAGTCGAGCCGACTCTTCGAGTCGTCCGGACAGCCGAGGGCGGCTGTCCCCACATGTTCGGAGTGAAACACCGGTGTGGATCGCGATGCTTGTGTGGGGACAGCCGCCCCCGGCTGTCCGGCGGAGCGAAGCTCCGCTGGCTCTCGGTCGGCGGCACGGCGCAGCGCTTCAATGAGCTGCGCCCCATACATTTCCCCGGAAGCTTCGCCGGCAGAGATCAGGATTCGCAAGGGATGATTGTAGCAACTGACAATCATCGTAGAGACATAGCTTGCTACGTCTCTGCCGGCGGCACCGGCGCCGCCGGCAAGATGTTGCGAGCAACGTCTCTACAGAGGAGGCGGTGGAAGAGGCTTGCCGCTCTCGCCGTGCGGCCCCACCACCGTGAGCGCGACCGTGCTAGTCTGATCCGAGCTCGGGCCGACCATCACATCAAACACGCCGGGTTCCACGACGCGGTGCATATCCGCATTCAGCATCCTCAGCATTTCGGGCGTGATGTTAAACGCGATCGTCTTTGTCTCGCCGGGCTCCAGCGTAACGCGCTGGAAGCCCTTCAACTGCAGGACCGGTTGCGTGACGGAGGCGACCCTCTGGTGAACGTAGAGTTGGGGAACTTCGTCACCTTCGCGCGAGCCCGTGTTGGAAACGTCGATGCTAACCTTGGCGGTTCCACCCGAAACAATTTGCGCCGGTTCAATGCGCAGGTTCTCAAAGCGGAACGTGGTGTAGCTGAGCCCATAGCCGAAAGGAAACAAGGGTTTGCGTGTGCTGAAAGTGTAAGTGCGATTGGCGGACGGCTTGTGATTGTAGAAATCGGGCAGCTCGCCGACAGAATGCGGAAACGTGATGGGCAACTTTCCACCCGGGTTGACATCGCCGAACAAAACCTGGGCGGCCGCCGTGCCGCCTTCCTGGCCGAGATACCAGCCTTCGAGGATTGCAGGCACATGCTCGGCGATGTAGTTGATGGAGAGTGGGCGGCCGTTGATGAGAAGCACGACCGTAGGGGTGCCGGTTTCGACGACGGCCTTGACCAGATCGTTCTGCGCACCCAGAAGGTTGAGCGAATCGCGATCGCCAAGATGCTGTTCTGACCAGGCTTCGCGGTTGGTGGATTCATTTTCGCCGACAACGAGAATTGCGACGTCGGCTTTGCGGGCGGCGTCGGCAGCGGTCCTCACGCTTTCTTGCTGCGTCGCCGCGTCAATTAGGTGAACGTTGTCGGCGAACCAGCCGTGCCAGTCCGGTTTTGCGTCGGTGATTTTGCAGCCTTCCACGTAAACTACGTTGGCCTTCGATCCGACCCGGTCACGAATACCTTGCAGGATGCTGACGCTATGAGCCGGTTCGCGGCTGTATCCACCCAGGTGAATGCCGTCGGCATTGGGGCCGATCACGGCGATCGTCTTGAACTTCGACAAGTCGAGAGGCAGGAGGTTCTTGTCATTCTTGAGAAGCACCACGGACTTCTGCGCCGCTTTCAGCGCCAGTGCGCGGTGTTCCGCGCTGTTGGTGATCTTTTCGGCATAGTCGGGGTCCACGTAAGGATCGTCGAACAGGCCCAGACGGAACTTGGTTGTCAGAATTCGAGCGACCGCTCGGTCCAAGTCGGCTTGCGGTACCGTGCCCTGTTTGACCTGCCAGAGCAGCGTGCGGTATACGGAGCCATCCGACAGGTCGTAGTCAACGCCGGCTGCGATGGCGAGGCGCGCCGCCTCGGCGTTATCGGCCGAAACGTGGTGCGTTGCGGTGAGCATTTGGAGTCCGTCGCCATCGGAGGTGACGTAGCCGCGAAAGCTCCACTCCTGGCGCAGCACCCGGTCGAGCAGCCAGTGGCTGACGTGCGACGGGATGCCATCGATCTCGTTATACGAAGCCATCACGCTGCCGACCCGGGCCTCTTGCACTGCGGCTTGAAACGGCACGAGGAAGTTCTCGCGGATAATGCGCTCGGAGTAGTTGCCCGGTGCGGTGTTGGTGCCGCCTTCAGGCTGCCCGTGAACGGCAAAGTGCTTGGCGGTGGCGACAACATGGTGACGATTGATAAAAAACGAATCGCCCTGTAGCCCTTCGATGGCGGCCACGCCCATGCGCGACGCCAAGAACGGGTCTTCCCCGTAAGTCTCTTCGGTGCGACCCCAGCGCGGGTCGCGGGCGATGTCGAGCACGGGACTGAAGACCTGTCCCATACCGGCGGATCCAGCCTCTTTCCCGGCCGCGGTGAAAACCTGGTGAACGAGATCGGGATCCCATGTGCTGGCAAGGCTGAGCGCTTGCGGGAAGCTGGTGCTGCTGTATTCCATGAATCCGTGGAGCGCCTCCCCCATGAATAGTGCCGGAATGCCGAGCCGCGTTTTCTCGCGAAGATAGCGCTGCACGCCGTTGCGGAGAATCGCGGCCTTGCGCGCCGGGAAGGCGAGATCGGGATCCCACCAGCGAGTCAGCACGGCGCGCGCAGTTTCAGTCGTGTAGGTTCCGGTGGGATCGATGACTTCGGTCTCGGCTCCCGATCCGCCGCAGATCTGCTGGACTTTTTCTTCCAGCGTCATGCGGGAAAGCAGGTCGGCGACACGGTCGTCGATGGGCAAAGCTGGATTGCGGTACTTCGCTGTTGGCTCTGGGGACGACGAAGGCTTTGAGGTTTTGTCCTGACCGGCGGCAGCGATTGAGCAGACCATGGTCAGGACCAGTACGAAGCGGACGAGAATAATTGAGACTTTCATATGAGTAGCGGAAGAGGCCGTCTCCTTTGACGGCACTATGCTACTCCGAGAAGTGAGGCAAGAGCAGACGGAGATCGGTGGTAGTCATGTGGGGACAGCCGCCCCCCGGCTGTCCGGCGAAGCTCCGCTGGATTTTCGCGACTCTTCCGCGCAACGCATGCTGACTACGGTTTGCTCGAGGCCGCCTGGCCTCGCTGGTTTAGTACCTATTTGTGTATGTGATTGATTTCCCGTGTAAGGTGTTGAAAAGTCGTAGAGTGCGTTTAGAGCCCGCAGGAGGCCCGATCTTTCCCCGACAATGGTTCTTCCTGGCCTTCGTGCCGATCGTCGCAGGGATGGGCGTTTCCGGCTCAAGAAAGGGCATCCTGCGTGGCCGGGGCGCTACCCGATTCGGGACGGACGCTCTGTGGGAACTCAAGTATGCACACTGAAATACGTACAAAGTTGTACTACATATTTGCACATAGTGCCGACCGAATCGCAGTCGCTGCCGCCCGTGCCACAGGTCCCTTCTTTGCATCGGCTAATCGTCGGCGCTGACGATGGACTCCGGCGCTTGGGAGCTTCCGACCGGGATCTCCTGATCCTTGTACTGAAGCTGGTAGAGCTTGAAGTAGATGCCGCGGTTGGCCAGCAATTCCTGGTGCGTGCCCATTTCGCGGACCTGGCCCTTGTGCATGACGATGATCTTGTCGGCGCGCTGGATAGTCGAGAGGCGATGCGCGATGATCAACGATGTGCGTCCTTCGACCATGTGAGCGAGTGCGTCGCGGACGCGGAATTCGGTTTCAGTGTCGACGCTGGACGTGGCTTCGTCGAGAATCAGAATCTTCGGCTCGTGCGCCAGGGCGCGAGCGAATGAAATGAGCTGCTTCTGGCCGGTAGAAAGCGTCGAGCCGCGCTCGCGGACTTCCTCGTTGAAGCCGTTGGGCAGGGCGCGGATGAAGTCGCCGAGATTCACATCTTCGGCGGCTTTCTCGACATGTTCGTCTTGAATGCGCTCGGTGCCCAAGCGGATGTTGCCACCGATGGTGCCGGTAAACAGGAACGGGTCCTGCAGCACGACGCCGAAACGGCTGCGCAGGTCGGCGAGGTCCATATCTTTTACATCGACGCCGTCGATGCGGACCGCGCCCCTCTGGACATCGTAGAAACGTAGCAGCAGGGAAATCAGCGTGGTCTTGCCGGCGCCGGTGTGGCCTACTACGGCGACGGTTTCTCCGGGTTCGATGGCGAAGGTGACATCGCGCAGGACCCAGTCGGGTTGGGAGACCGCGGATAGGCCATTGCCCGATGCCGCCGCGCTTGGCGCTGGCGGGACAGCCGAGGCGGCTGTCTCCACGCGGTTCTTGCTAGTTCCTGCCTTCTCCTCAGCGGGTACGTCGCGATACGCGAACCAGACGTGGTCGAATTCGATACGGCCGGGGCCTGTGGGCTTCTTTGTCACAGCGGGCGAGACGATATCGACCGGAGTGTCCAGCAGCTTGAAGATGCGTTCGCTGGCGGCCATCGCGGACTGGAGAATGTTGTATTTCTCGCTGAAGTCCATGATGGGGCGAAAGAAACGAAGCGCGTACTGGGTGAAGGCGATCAGAACGCCAAGCGAAGCCGCCGTAGCGACCCAGTGGAACGCTACCAGCGTCTGGCGGCCAAACTCGATGCTGAGGCTGCTGGCGACGATGCCGCGCATGACGTCCTGGCCGCCGTACCAGATGACGCAGGCAATCGCAATCGCCGAGAAGAAGTCGACGACTGGGTAGTAGACCGCGTAGGCCAGGATCGCGTCTTTGAACGCGTCCATGTGGCTGCGGTTGATCTCGGCGAATCGTTGGTAAGCCTTGCGTTCGCGATTGAAAAGTTGCAGCACGACCATGCCGCTGACGTGCTCCTGCAGATATGAATTGATGCGAGCGATGGCGGTGCGAATGCGGCGGTAGGAATCGCGCACCTTGTCGCGGAAAATCTTGGTCGCGAACACGATGAACGGCAGCACGGCGAAGGTGATCAGAGCCAGCTTCCAGTTCATGCACAGCATGATGCCGAGAATGCCGGCGAGCACGAAGAGGTCTTCGAAGATCGAGACCACGCCCGAAGTGAACATCTCATTCAAGGCGTCGACGTCGGTAGTCACGCGCGTGACCAGGCGGCCGACGGGGTTCTTGTCGTAGAAAGCGACGTGCATGCGCTGCAGGTGACGAAAAATCTGGCTGCGCAGGTCGAACATGACTTTCTGACCGGTCCACTGCATGAAGTAGGTTTGCAGGAACTCCAGCAGAAAAGTGAAGACGAGCAGGCTGAAGTAGATGGTTGAAATTTGCGCGATGCCGGTGAGCGGGTGCGGGCTGAGCCAGTTCCACAGGCCGGCGGTCGAGCCTTTGATGGGCGCGAGGTAACGGTCGACTGTGACCTTCACCAGGTACGGCCCCAGCACGTCGGCGAAGGACTTGAGAATGATCGAGACGATCGCCACCGTCACCTGCCAGCGGTAGGGGCGCAGGTAGGCGAGCAACCGTCGCATCAGGCGGCTGTCGTAGGCTTTTCCTAGTATCTCTTCTTCCTGGGCCATCGGCTCTCGGACGGTGATCGGGCAAACGAGTGACGCTGAGCGCGCCACTCAACAGGGTACCCCAAATAGATGGCCGAGGCGGCGCCGAGGATGGAAAAGGTTTGGGGATGGGATAATCAAGTCGATGGCCTTGGGGATCTACATTTCTGTGCCGTTCTGCCGCACCAAGTGCAGCTACTGCAACTTTGCCTCCGACGTGTTTTCGCGGGCGGTGTTTGAACGCTATGTCGATCGCGTGTGCGCGGACATTGCCGGCGCTGCGATGGTCGCCGAGCAGATGGGCGGCCGGATCGAGCGTGAAGTGGACTCGATCTACCTCGGTGGCGGGACACCTACGGTTCTTGAACCTGCGCAACTGCAACGAATGTTTGACGCGCTGCGGGCGCAGTTCTCCATGCGGGCAGATGCGGAGATCACAGTGGAGTGCGCTCCCGGGACCCTGACGGAAGGTGTTTTGCAGGGACTGCTTCGATGTGGTGTAAACCGTGTCAGTCTGGGCGTGCAATCATTTGTCGACGCCGAGGCCGCCGCGGTTGGCCGTTTGCACAAGCGTGTGACCGCGCTGGATGACATTGCCCGCCTGCGTGCAGCAGGGATCACGAACCTTAATGTGGATCTGATCGCAGGTCTGCCCCACCAGACCGCTCAGAGCTGGCAGGCGTCGCTGGCGGAGACGATCGCGACCGGCGTGCCGCATGTGAGCGTCTACATGCTCGAAGTGGATGAAGATTCGCGGTTAGGTCGCGAACTAATCGCGGGTGGAACCCGCTATCACGCGCATTTCGTGCCGGACGAGGACGCCACCGCGGACTCCTATGTCATAGCCTGCGAAGAATTGGATTCTGCGGGCGTGGCGCAATACGAGATTTCAAACTTCGCACGCGCAGGCTTCGAGTCGCGACACAACTTGAAGTACTGGACGCGGCAGCCATATTTCGGCTTCGGCGTGGATGCGCATTCCATGCTCCCTTCCGTCGCGGACGATTCCTGCGCCCTGCGCCTTGCAACCCCCGATGTCCTGGAAAAGTACGTGGCTGCGGCTCCCTTACATAAGACGGCTGTGTCGTGTGCGACGGCATTGGAGGAGAGCTTCTTTCTGGGGCTGCGCTTGAATCGGGGAGTCGACCTGCGGGATATTTCTGCAACGTTTGGAGCGCAGGCCGTTCAGGGCGTGAAACCAATGATCGAGCAACTGGTCTCGGACGGCTTGATGCAGGGGGACGCCGGTTGCGTCCGCCTCACCGCGCGCGGACGCTTGCTTTCCAACGAAGTGTTCGAGCGCTTCATCACGTCCGCGGATTGTGCGACGAAAGCCTGAGAACCGAGATGAATGCGGCGCGCGTCTTGTTCCCCCAGGGGAACGGCGCGCAATATTTTTGGGCAGGCGGTTCCATTCTGAGTTCCTCTCCCAACCATCCGGTCGGTTGGCTTACGCGATTCAACGCGCGAAATCATCAGTATTGATGAGGCTCATCTCAATGTTTCGTTTTTCCTGCTGGACGTAACTTCTCTCTGTTCAGGCGCTATGCTCTAATCAAAACAGGTTACGGTCGGGGTGCCGCATTGAGAGTAGGATGGCTGCCGTACGGCCTCCCGCCGCCGGAGGAACCTTGGATTTCCAGCTGAACGACGAACAATTACATCTGAAAAAAAGTGTCCGCGAGTTTGCCGAGCGTGAGATCAAGCCGCACGTCATGACCTGGGACGAGGCCGGCGATTTTCCGCTTGCGACGATCAAGGAACTGGGGAAGCTCGGGCTGCTGGGGACGATTTTTCCTCATGAGTACGGCGGCGCGGGCATGGGATACGTGGAGTACGTCACCGCGATCGAGGAACTCTCGCGCGTGGATGGGTCGGTGGGAATCATCGTGGCGGCGCACACCTCGCTTTGTTCGAATCACGTTTTTCTTGCCGGCAACGAGGCGCAGAAGAAAAAGTACATCAGCAAGCTGGCGACCGGCGAATTCATCGGCGCCTGGGGGCTGACCGAGCCAGCGTCGGGATCGGACGCGGGCAGTGCGCGCATGACTGCCGTGCGCAAGGGCGGCAACTGGGTGCTGAACGGGACCAAGACTTTCTGCACCAACGGCCACTACGCCGATGTGGTCGTGGTGCTGGCGGTGACCGATCGCACGGCGCACACGCATGGGCTCTCGGCGTTCGTCGTGGAGAAAGACACCAAGGGATTCCGGCCGGGCAAGAAAGAAAACAAGCTAGGACTTCGCGCCAGTGATACGGCCGAATTGATCTTCGAAGACTGCGTGATTCCGGCGGAGAATCTTTTGGGCGGCGAGGGCCAGGGATTCCCCGATGCCATGCGCGTGCTCGACGGCGGCCGCATTTCGATCGCGGCTCTGTCGTTGGGCATGGCCGAAGGGGCTTATGAGTCTGCGCTGAAATATTCCAAACAGCGCCGGCAATTCGGCAAGGCGATCAGCGATTTCCAGGCGATCCAGTGGAAGCTGGCCGACATGGCCACCGAGATCGACGCGGCCATGCTGCTCACGATGCGCGCCGCCTCGATGAAAGACGCCGGGATGAAGACCACTCAGGAATCTTCCATGGCGAAGCTCTATGCCAGCGAAGTCGCGGTCCGGTGCGCCAACGAAGGCGTGCAGATTTTCGGTGGCTATGGCTTCACCAAGGACTATCCGGCCGAAAAGTTCTACCGTGACGTGAAGCTGTGCACTATCGGCGAGGGGACCAGCGAGATTCAGCGGTTGGTTATCGCTCGGCAACTGCTGAAGGACTGAGCTTCTCGCTCGTAGCTTCTTGCCAAATACTCACAGAACGATCGACTAACAACCGCGGTGCCGGGTCGCTGGGCGAATAGGCTAAGATACCGCTCTGTCGCTCTCGACGAGTTCCAATGCTCATCGTCTATGGTGTTTACCATCTCTGGCCGAAGCGGGTTGGATTTCGCAATGACTACTGTCTGGGTTGCGACAAGCCGCGCCGGTCGTTTGCCATGCGGACCTTTGACGTTGGCCATCTGTTCTGGATTCCGATCCTGCCGTTTGGCTTCTGGAAACATTGGAAGTGCAGCGAATGCGGCCGCGATCCGCACGTTAATGTAAGAACTCGCCGCTCCTTTAAATGGGTGGGTTTGGGTTGCCTGGTTCTTCTCTCCGGAATGTTTTGGCTGACTCCGATGGGAGCGAACGATGGGTTCACCTGGTTTGTCCGGATCGCTCCCCTGGCGGGCGCGGTTGTGCTAATTATGCATCTGTTGCGGACCTCGACCGAGCCGTCTTTGAAAGATCGCCTGGCGGAAATCCCGGCCGCCGCGGACGTGGTCTGTCCCTTTTGCAGGGCGCCATTGATTGCGAGCAGCGACGGTCCTTGGACATGTCCCGATTGCAGCTGCGGGAGGTACTGAGGACCAACTACGGCTGAGATCGAGAGGCGGCGGTTTCACGAGCGCCGGTCCTGCTTTACACTGATCGTTTGAACGCACCTTCGAATCCCGTCCATGAATGGGTCTCCTCGCTGCGCGCGGGAGATGCTCGCGCACTGGCACGAGCCATCTCCACCGTTGAAAATCACGCGGCGGGATGGTCTGATCTGCTGAAGGCCTTGTTTCCGCACAGCGGGCAGGCGCGAGTGATCGGGCTGACGGGCGCGCCGGGGGCAGGGAAGAGTACGCTGGTCGATCAACTGGCGCGGATCTATCGCAAACTGGATCGCACCGTCGGAATCATTGCGGTCGATCCGACGAGCCCTTACACGGGCGGGGCTATTCTGGGCGACCGCATCCGCATGCAGGATCACTTCTCCGATCCCGGAATTTATATTCGCAGCATGGCCACCCGCGGGTCGTTGGGCGGACTGGCAAGGACGACAGCGGACGTGACGACAGTGCTGGACGCCTCCGGCCGCGACGTGATCCTGATCGAGACGGTCGGCGTGGGGCAGGATGAAGTCGACATCGTGCGTCTCGCCGAAATCACGGTCGTGATCCTGGTGCCGGGCATGGGCGACGACGTGCAGATCATCAAGGCCGGCATCATGGAGATCGCGGACATTTTTGTTATCAACAAGAGCGACCGCGAAGGCGCCGAACGGGTAGAGCGCGAAGTGCGGGCGCTGCAGTCGCTCGCGGTGCGGCAGGATGGCTGGACGCCTCCGATTGTGAAAACGGTGGCGAGCGAAGGTGCGGGCGTGCCGGAACTGGCCAAGGCGATCGCCACCTATGAGGCTTATCTTCAGAAGGAAAATCTGGCGCTGAAAAAGAGCGTCGAGAACTGGCAGGAGCGGCTGGTGGAGATGCTGCGCGATGCCATGCTGGAGAAGGCGCGCGAGCAGCTGAGCAATGGGAACGTGGCGCGGCTGGCGGCGGAGGTTGCCGAGCACAAGCGCGATCCGTATACGCTGGTGGAAGAGATTGCAGGGAGGGTCAGGAAAGGGTGACGGAAAAGCAGGTTCCTCGCTCATTCTCGCCCCGTTCCGGAGGTTGCGAATGGCTCGGAATGACAAAATCACAAAGGACGAGCGGTGATTCAAATCGATCATCTCGGCATTGCGGTGAAGTCGCTGGCGGCGGCCAAGGCGATCTATGAGAAGCTCGGGCTCAGCGTCTCGCCCGAGGAAACGGTCGCACAGGAGCAGGTCCGGCTGGTCATGGTTCCCGTAGGCGAGAGCCGGTTGGAGTTGCTCGAAGCGACTTCGGAGAGTTCCACGATCGCGAAATTCATTGCCAAACGCGGCGAAGGCCTGCACCATGTCTGCCTCAAGGTTCCGGACCTGGCGGCGGCGGTCGAGCGGCTGAAGAAAGATGGCGTGCGGCTGGTGTCGGATCAGATCAAGACGGGAGCCGGCGGTCACCAATATGTGTTCGTGCATCCGTCGAGCACAGGCGGGGTGCTGCTGGAGTTGGTGCAGGGGTAAGTCAAAGACAAGACGGCCACGGATTTTCGCGGATTTCCACGGATAAAACCAAGACACGCAAAATGCTTCTTCTCGTCACTGACACTTCGGGCAAGCACGGCAGTGTGGCCCTGGCGCGAGTGGGTGCGGGTGGGAAATCGAACGAAGTTGCGGTTATCGAAGAAGTGCCGCTGGCGGGCGGAACTTTCTCCGCGCAACTGGTGCCGCAGATTGCGGCGCTACTGGCTAAGCACGGCTTCCGCAAGAACGACATTGACGCCTTCATTGTGGTCTCCGGGCCGGGATCGTTCACCGGCCTGCGAGTAGGACTGGCAGCGATCAAGGCGCTGTCGGAGATTCTGCAGAAGCCCATCGTGCCGGTCTCGCTGCTGGAAGTGGTAGCGCTCGCTAGTGGCACGCAGGGCAAGGTTCTGGCCGCGCTGGACGCGGGGCGAGGGGAAGTCTACGCCGGGGAGTATGAGATTGTCGGGGAGGCCGCGCGCCTTCTTCAAGAAAAGTTGCTGTCGAAGGATGAACTGTTGTCTGTGGCTCGCGAGGCGGCGTTCGCGACTCCTGACGAGGCTTTAGCCGCAACGGCCCGGCATGCCGGCATCTCAGTGTTCCCGGTGGAGACTCCGGGCGCCGAGATGATCTCCCGCCTCGGGTGGAGGAAGCTAAAGGCCGGCCAGTCCGTCTCGCCCGAGCAGTTGGAAGCGAACTACATACGGAGATCAGATTCCGAGATTTTTTCGAAACCAGCTTCTAGCTCGTAAGCTTGGTGTTTCCGAAATGTCGTTCCGTTGACGCTTTGAAAGGGCGCGGCTTCAGCCGCGCCGTGAGTTGTCTGAGCCCGGCGGCCTTTAGGCCCTGAGGGATGTGCCCTCAGCGCCTAAAGGCGCCTTCGTAACAAACCTGTACGGCACGCCTGAAGGCGTGCCCTTTCAAAGCTAATTACTGTAACTTCATGTGAGACACGACCCTAGCTTCTTGCTAGCTCAGATACGTCAGGCTCGAACCCCGTGACGATTCGCCCCGCTACTCCCGACGACATTCCTTTGATGATGAATCTTGAGCGAGCGTGCCCCACCGCCGCCCACTGGTCGGAACAGCAGTATGGGCAACTGCTGGAAGGGAACGCGAGCGGCCTGGAGAGGCTCGTCCTCGTGATTCAGGGAAAGCCCGCCATGGCTGCAGATTTCCCGACCGGAGACGCGGGGGAAGCCTTGCTCGGCTTTCTGGTGGCGCGGCGGGTTGTTTCTGAATGGGAGTTGGAGAACATCGTGGTTGCGCCAGAGGCTCGCAGAATGGGATGGGGGCGGCGCCTGCTAGATGCCTTAGTGGCTCACGCCGCCAAAACGAACAGCGAATTCGTGTTTCTGGAAGTCCGGGAATCAAACGGTGCGGCCCGGGGTCTCTACGATAGAGCTGGCTTTCGGGAGACGGGCCGTCGCAAGTCCTACTACGCAAGTCCACCAGAAGATGCCATTCTGTATGGCCTTAGCCTCTCCTCAGGGCCTCGCTAACCCCTTTCTCAGAGTGAGACTGCACCACTTTTTTGGCATTGCCCCGGTTTTTTGGCTGTGCTACGGTGAGGGCATATATCCCGGTTTGGAGGTCTGCTGGATGCTGACTTCGAGAGACCAACTCCTGACCAGCCATGAGGAATTCCGCAAGCTGGCTCAGGAGCATTCGCAGTACTCGCAACGTCTCGATACACTCACCCAAAAGCGATATCTCAGCGAAGACGAGAAGCTGGAGGAAGTCCGGCTGAAGAAGCTGAAACTGCGCCTGAAGGACCAGATGGAGTCCATCGAGCGCGAGTTTAGGCAACAGTACGGCGTAAACGTAGCGTAATCAGCTGGCCAACCTCCACGCGGCCTCGACCGCGAAGGTGGGCTTGTATCCCGCAGCGGGCGCCATGAAGCGCCCTTTTTTATTTATACTTACAGAACTTCGGCCGACTCCGACGCCACGTTCAGGCTGCTCGCGACTATAATTAGACGACTCCCCATGGTTCGCGATGGCTACTTCTACGCCGTGCCTCTCATTGTCGCCGGTCTTGTGCTCGGCTGGCTGACGAGTCCGGCATGGGCGATCGTCCCCTTCCTGCTGGCATTTTTCTTCCTGTGGTTCTTTCGCGATCCGGAGCGGGCCATTCCGCAGGAAGCAGGGGCGGTAGTTTCTCCCGGCGATGGCAAGGTCACCGACGTTGCGACCGTGACAACGGGCAATGAAAAGCAGACGCGGGTCAGCATTTTCCTCAGTGTCTTTGACGTGCACGTGAACCGCTCGCCGGTGGCGGGCGTGATTCGCGATGTGCGCTACCAGCGCGGACAGTTTCTGAACGCGATGAACAAGGTTTCGGCGGAGCACAACGAGCAGAACATCGTCACTATGGAAGCCGACGGCCAGAAGGTCGTCTTCAAACAAATCGCCGGGCTGCTGGCGAGGCGGATTGTGTTCTATCCCAAGGTCGGAGACCGGCTGGAGCGGGGCCAGCGCGTCGGGCTAATTAAGTTTGGATCACGCGTGGATTTGTTAGTCGACGCCTCGGCGCGGGTCAACGTGAAGGTCGGCGACCGGGTGAAAGGCGGCGCCAGCGTACTCGCCTACGTCCAAGCGCAGGCAACGCTCGCGGCCGTTGGCAGCGCTGCCGCCGAGAAGGCGTATTGATGGATCAACCTAGCTCCAGACCGCGCCGCCGGCTCAGCAAGGGGATGTACATCCTCCCCTCGCTGTTTACCACGGCCAACATGGCGCTCGGCTACTACGCCATTCTGGAGGTCATGCATGCTACGGTCAGCGAGCACTGGCACCTGGACAATGCGGCCAAGGCGATTGGGTTTGCGGTATTGTTCGATGGACTCGACGGTCGCATCGCGCGCATGACCGGCACCAGCAGCGACTTCGGCAAGGAACTGGACTCCTTAGCCGACGCCATCACTTTCGGCGTGGCTCCGGCAATGCTGGCGTGGACCTGGGGATTTCATCTGATGCCTACGGTCTTGCTGACCGAGTGGCACATCAAGCTGACGCAACTGGGGGCGATTGCCAGCTTCCTGTTCCTGATGGCGGGAGCGAGCCGGCTGGCGCGATTTAATATCACCAGCAATCCGGAACCATCCAATCCAGGGCGTCCGGGGAAGAAATATTTTGTGGGTATGCCGATTCCCGCTGGCGCAGGCGTGATTGCGGCGGTCGTCCACTTCGAAGGCGGGGATCCGATCGTCTCCTGGTATACGGCTCTGACCTGGCTGGCCATGGTGACTACGGTCGGATATTTGATGGTAAGCACGTGGCGCTTTTATAGCTTCAAGGATATTGATTTTCGCTCGCGACGCCCGTTCCGCCTGATCATCTTTTTTGCCGCCTTGTTTGCGTCGATCTGGTTTTTCTCGCGCCAGGTGCTTTTCTTCATCGCGTTGCTCTACATGATTTCCGGGGTGTTCTGGCGGCTGCAGTGGATTTTTCGGCGGCGCTCGGGACCTCCTCCACCACCTCCCTACAGAGAGGCCTCGCAGACGTCATGAGTGAGCAGGTTAAATCAGCATCTCAGCACAGCGCCACTCTGCGCGGCGGACTGTACCGTGCCGCGATTGTGGGCGCGGCTTCGCTTAAGGGCAAAGAGATTGCCGAGATGCTGAACGAGCGGAATTTTCCGGCCGTGGACGTCCGACTGCTCGACGATGACGAGTCCCTGGGCCAACTGGAAGCCATGGGAGACGAGATCAGCTTCATCCAGAGCGTCCGCGCCGAGCAGTTTGAACACGTGGACTTCACCTTCTTTGCCTCGGACATGGATTGCACGCGCAAGAACTGGAAGCGTGCCCGCGATGCCGGCAGCGCCATTATTGATGTTTCGGCGGCCCTGGAAAACGAACCCGGAGCCAGCGTCCGCTCGCTCTGGGTGGAGCGCGAACGCGGGCAACTCGCCCCTCCGGATTTGCAGCCAGGACCGTGCGTGACGGCACATCCGGCAGCAGTAGCCCTGGCTCTTTTGCTTTTGCGCGCCCAAAAGGCTGGACCAATTCGGCGTGTGGTGGCTACTGTTTTTGAACCTGCCTCCGAGCATGGACAACGCGGCATGGACGAACTGCACCAGCAGACCGTAAACCTGCTTTCATTTCAGCCCTTGCCCAAAGATGTCTACGACGTGCAGGTGGCGTTCAACATGGTGGCGCGTTACGGGCAGAAGTCACAGCCCTCGCTGGACTCGGTGGAGGCGCGTGTGCTCCGGCACTACAAGAAGATTGCCGGTGACGAGGCTCCGCAGCCTTCGCTCATGTTGCTGCAGGCGCCAATCTTCCATGGTCATGCGCTCGCCGTTTTTCTGGAGATGGAGAATGCCCCGGACCTGGCGGCGCTGTCACAGGCGCTCGCGGGAGATCATGTGACTATCCCGGCACCGGAAGAAGATTCGCCGAGCAACGTGAGTTCAGCGGGGCAGGCGGATATTCAACTCACGCTGAAGAGTGATCCCGCGCAAGCGAATGGCGTGTGGTTGTGGGCCGCCGTCGACAATCTTCGTATCGCCGCGTTAACCGCAGTCGAGTGTGCCGAGAGCATGACCGCCACCCGACCCTCGGGAAAGATTCAATGACAGTGCGGGTTTGGCCACTGATGGCGCTGCTCGTTTGCAGCGTGGGCTGCGGCTACCACACTGCCGGACACACCGTGCAGTTGCCGGAGGACGTGAAGACCATTGCCGTTCCGGCGTTCAAGAACGAGACCGCAACCTACCGCATCGAGCAAATGCTGACCGCCTCGGTGGTGCGCGAATTCACCACGCGCACGCATTACCGCATCCTCAACGACGCCACCGACGCTGCTGACGCCACTCTGCGTGGGACAGTGCTGTCGACTGCAGCTTCGCCCCTCGCTTATGACACTGCCACCGGGCGCGCGGCCAGTGTGCTGGTGGTGGTCAGCATAAGAGTTACGCTCTCGGACCGCTCGGGCAAGGTGCTGTATCAGAATCCCGCTTATCTGTTTCGGGAGCAGTACGAAGTCTCACAGGATCTGAAGAGTTTTTTCGAGGAAGATACGCCAGCCTCGCGCCGGCTCTCCCAGGACTTCGCGCGCACGCTGGTGTCGAACATCCTGGAGGGTTTCTAGAGTTGCGGAAATTTCTCCTGGCGCCGATTTTGTTTGCCATGGTGCTCGCGGCAGCCTGCTACCACGGATCGCGGCCGCGGCGCATCGGCGAAGTGGCGCCTGACTTTAGCGTTCAGGACTCAGACCGGACAGTTGTGCTGAGCCAGTTTCGCGGGCAGGTTGTGGTCTTAAACTTCTGGGCTACGTGGTGTCCACCGTGCAATGAAGAACTGCCGTCGTTGATGAGCATGCAGGAGCGTACGAGGGCGCGGGGAGTGGCTGTGGTCGGCATCAGCATCGATGTCGACGACGACGCCTACCACAGGTTTCTGAAACAGCGCGGCGTCAATTTCTTAACTGTTCGCGACCCGGAACAGAAAATCAGCGGTATGTATGGCACTCATGGCTGGCCGGAGACGTTCATCATTGATCGCCAGGGCGTGCTGCGGCGGAAGGTGGTCGGGCCCATCAATTGGAACGCCTCCGAGGTGATGGAGTTCCTGAGCCGCCTGTAGAGGCCGCGGAGAGGGCGAACTTTCTCGAGGCTTTCTTCGCGATCTTTGCCGCTGAGGGCGCAGAGAAACCTTTAGCGGTTACGAACGCGCCACTATGCGAATCGATTGTCCGATGCTAAAGTCGCAAGCGGTGACTGCGGTCACAGGGAACTTCTGAATGCGAGCCTTCGCCCAGGCCGAGCGATTTGTGAGCGAACTGGAGTCGCGCAAGCTGCGCGCGGCTTACGTGTTCGTGGGCGATGAAGCATTCTTCCGCAAGCGCTTTCGCGATGCGATCCTCGACCACCTGGTTCCCGCCGACCTGCGCGACTTCGGCCTCTTCGAATTCGATCTTGCCGAGAATGATCTGGCGGAGGTTCTCGACCGTGCCCGCACTCCGTCCTTGATGGCGCCGTTTCAGGTGTTCTTCGTGCGGGGGGTGAAGAATCTTTTTGGTCGTGGGTCGAACGAAGAGAAGCTTTCCGCGATCGAGGAATATTGCAAGAATCCGAATCCCGACGCGCTCGTGGTGTTCGTCGCCGACCACATCAGCATTCCCGCCGACGTCCGCCGCATGGAAATGCAGGACAAAGAGCGCTACCAGCGCATCCGCGAAACCATGGGCCAGTACTGCGGCATCGTCGAACTGGCGCGCGTGGAAGAAGGCGAGGCCGTGCGCTGGATTTCCGATTACTGCGCCACCCGTGGCGTGAAGATCGAAGCCGACGGCGCCCGCGAACTGGTCGACGCCCTGGGCGGCGACATGATGATGATCTCGAACGAACTGGAGAAGCTGATTCTCTACGTCGGCGAGAAGAAGCGAATCACGCTGGGCGACGTCGAGACCATGGTCTTAGCCGCCAAGCAGCGCTCGCTGTATGAACTGACCGACGCGATCTCGAGCAGAGACCGCGTGCGCGCGCTGGAAATTCTGGACGCGATTCTATCCTCAGGCGAAGGCGAAGAAGCCGCCATCGGCCACATCTACATGCTGGCGAAAACTTTCCGCCAGATGCTGGTGATTCTCGAGCGCAACGTGCGCGACCAGCGCATGCTGTGGGCCGCGCTGTGGCAGGGCTTTCGCGTGCCTCCGTTTGCGGCCGACGACATTATCAAGCAGGCCCGCCGCTACAAATCGCGCCGCGAACTGACACGGTCCATTCGACTTGTGGCGAAGGCCGATCTGGCGCTGCGCTCCAATCCCGTGAGCAAACGCATGGTGCTGGAGCGGCTGGTAATGGATCTGACCACAGAGCCCAAGCCGGAAGCGCCGGGGTGGATGCAGGATCAGTTGCCG
>Ga0075030_100002059_pt1 | contig 18269 bp, 11 predicted proteins | sample LitLauG_LLR_2012_FD_71393 | JGI IMG/M metagenome (GOLD analysis project Ga0075030, IMG submission 71393) | Freshwater sediment microbial communities from Pennsylvania, USA - Little Laurel Run_MetaG_LLR_2012 | ecosystem: Environmental > Aquatic > Freshwater > Creek > Sediment | place: USA...
CCCCCTGGCCACGGACCTGGCGTGGATCGCGCGCTTCGGTGGGATCACGCTGATCCCGGACCGACGCGACGACGGCACCAACGTGATCGGCGTGCCCGCCACCTCGTCGTTCGTGTTCTCTTACGGCCCGGGCTCGTTCGCCCGCCACGTGGGCGAGGCACGTCGCGTCGGCCAACCGGTGCGCATCGTGCGCACCCCGCAGCTGGCTTGGGACGTGGACCTCCCCGACGACCTCCAAGCGGTGCCGACACAGGTCTGAGCCCGCCGACCCCTCCGGAGCCCTGATTGCAGCCGACGTCCGATCTGCCCGTCCCCACCCGTGCCCTTGCCGTCGGCGCGCACCCCGACGACGTGGAGTTCGGCTGCGGTGCGACGCTCGCCAAGTGGGCAGCCGCGGGCTGCCTCATGCACCACGTGATCTGCACGGACGGGTCCAAGGGCAGCTGGGATCCCGACGCGGATCTCGCCGAGCTCGTCGCCCGCCGCCAGGCGGAGCAACGCGAGGCATCGCGGCTCCTCGGCGGGACCGGCGACGTGAGCTTCCTCGGGTGGCCCGATGGCGAGCTCGAAGCCGGGCTGCAGCAACGCTGGCAGCTCTGCGCCCGCATCCGGCGCTTCCGCCCCGACGTGGTGCTCGGGCACGACCCGTGGCGGCGCTACCGGATCCACCCCGATCATCGCCACGCGGGGTTCTTGCTCACCGACTCGATCGTCGCGGCACGCGACCCACACTTCTTCCCGGAGCAGGATGCACCTGCGCACCGACCCTCCACGATCCTGCTGTTCGAGGCCGACGAGGCGGACCACGTCGAGGACGTGTCCGGCTGGGTCGACGCCAAGATCGGGGCACTGCTGGCGCACCGCAGCCAGTTCCGCTCGACGATGAAGATCGCCGACCTCGACGCGGCCGACGAGCTCGACGCGTTTCGGGCCCGGGTGACCAAAGGCCTCGCCGAATCGGGAGCCCGGATCGGGGTGCCCTTCGGCGAGGCCTTCAAGCTGATCAAAGACGTGTGATCGTCGGCGGTGGCAGTTCGGCCACCGCCGACGATCAACGTGACGACGTGCGCTTTGCAGGCGCCTTGCGGACCGCGGTCGCCTTCTTGACCGCCGGCGTCTTGCGCGCCGTCGCCGCCTTGCGGGCCGCAGGCGCCTTGCGGGCCGCGGTCGTCTTCTTGACCGCCGGCGCCTTGCGCGCCGTCGTCGCCTTGCGTGCCGCGGGCGCCTTGCGGGCCGCGGTCGTCTTCTTGACCGCCGGCGCCTTGCGCGCCGTCGCAGCCTTCTTGGCCGCCGGGGCCCGCTTCACAGTCGCCTTGGCGGCAGGAGCCGCCTTCTTGACCGCGGCGCGGGTTGTCGTGCGCTTCGCCGGTGCCTTGGCTGGCGTCGCTTTCGCCGTCGCCCGCTTCGCCGGGGCCTTGGCTGCGGCGGCGGTCGTGCGACGAGTCGTCGACGCGGCCGGGCGTGTCTTCTTGACAGGTGTCATCAGGGAGCCTCCGCTCGCTACTTCTTGGCCGTCTTGGTGGCCTTCTTCGCCGCGACCTTCTTGGCGGGAGCGGCCTTCTTGGCCGGAGCGGCCTTGACCGCGGCCTTCTTGGCCGCGCCCTTCGTGTTGAGTGCCGCCTTGAACGCCGACGCGGGCGCGAAGCGAACGCTCTTGGATGCCGCGATCTTGACCGGCGCTCCGGTCTGCGGGTTGCGACCCGTCCGAGCCGCGCGAGCAGTCGGTGTGAAGGTCCCGAATCCGAAGACGGAGACCTTTCCACCGCCCTTGGTCTCTGCGATCACCGTCTCGATGAGAGCCACGACCGCGCTCTCTGCTTGACGCTTGTCGAGCTGAGCCGCCTTCGCGACGCTCTCGACGAGCTCTGATCTGTTCACCGCCACCTCCTGGCGTTTGGGGAAGTTGCCTGCAATGAAAGAGGTTTTGAGCGCGCAGGTCAAGCATTCCCCTTTAATGACAAGGCCTTTCATTTCCGAGCAGAGGAATTTCCCTTGCGCTGCTTGGGTTTCGCCGCCCTGACCGGTTTCCGAGATCTCTCCGAACCGACCGCTCGCGCGGGCGTCGAGGACCTCGCGCGCGCGCACCGGCGCGGCGAAGTCCTTCGGCCAAGCCCCTGCCACCCTCGCGGGACATCCCGAGCACGACGTCCGCCACACCTCTACGCTCTGGTCCGTGATCTGCCCCGCCTGCGGTAGCGCGATCCCTCGCGATTCCCGCTTCTGCCCGGACTGTGGGCGGGCCCAGCACGTGGTCGCCGACGAGCGGCGCATCGCGACCGTCCTGTTCGCCGATGTGGTCGGCTTCACGGCCCTGTCGGAAGGACGCGATCCGGAGCAGCTGAAGGCGATCCTGGACCGCTGTTTCGCACAACTCGCCGCGGCGGTCACCGCGTACGGGGGGCGCGTCGACAAGATCGTCGGGGACGCGCTCGTGGCACTCTTCGGCGCGCCCGTCGCGCACGAGGACGACGCGGAGCGCGCCGTGCGAGCCGCGCTGCAGATGCAGGAGTCCATGCAGAACCAGTGCTTCGGCGACCCCGCGCCGAGGCTGAACCTGCGGATCGGCATCAACACCGGCGAGATGATCGTCGGGACCCCTCGATCGGGTGGCTACACGGCCCTCGGCGATGCAGTCAACGTCGCCAGCCGCCTCCAGACCCTCGCGCAACCCGGCCAGGTCGTCGTCGGCGAAGCGACCCGGGCCGCGACGCGCGACGCCGTCCGCTACCAGCCGCTCGGCGCCCTGCACGCGCGCGGCCGCGAGCAGCCCGTCGACGCATGGATCGCGCTCGATGCGCCTTCGCTCCCCGGGTACCGGCCGCGACGGTCGCGCTCGCCTCTCGTCGGCCGGGATCCCGAGTTGCGCCTCGTGACCGGCGCGATGGCGACCTGCTTCGCCCGCCGGCGCGCCCACCTGGTGCTGGTCCTCGGGGAAGCCGGGCTCGGCAAGAGCCGAATCGCCGAGGAGCTGGCCCTCACCGCGCGGCGCGAGCACGGTGCGACCGTCGTCGGCGGCCGTTGCGTCCCCTACGGCGACGCCAACGAGTGGTGGCCGGTGGCGGAGGCGCTCCGGCAGGCGTGCGGCATCACCTCCTCGGACACCGCTGAGCGGTCCGCGACCCGCTGTCGCGACGCGGTCGCGACCGCGCTCGACCTGCCCGCGACGCGTCCCGAGGTCGGCCGGGTGGTGGACGGTCTCATGCACCTCATGGGCGACGAGAGCCGCCTCGCCGAGGTCGACTTCACCCGCGCCCGCGACGAGGAGCGCCGGTCGGTGCGCGTGTTCTTCGAAGGTCTGGCCCACAAGGCCCCGCTCGTGCTCGTCGTGGGCGAGCTCCACTGGGCGGACGACACCGTGCTCGACACCCTCGATCCGCTCCTCGACGGCCTCGGCAGCCTGCCGTTCCTGCTCATCGCCACCGCACGCCCCGAGTTGCGGGGACGGTGGCGACCCCAGGCCGGGCGGCACAACACGATCGCGCTCACCCTCGACCCCCTCGACGAGCACGCCGCACAGGAGCTGCTCGCCGGCCTCCTCGACGGCCGGCCCCCGCCCGAGGTCGGCGATGCCCTGCTCGAGCGCAGTGGCGGCAACCCGCTGTTCCTCGAGGAGCTGGCCTCGCTCCTCCAGGAGCAGGGTGCGGAGACGGCCACCGTCTCCGCCCTCCCCGCGACCTTGCGCGGCATCGTGGCGGCGCGCCTCGACACGCTGCCGCCCGACGAGCGCTCGGTGCTCGAGGACGCGGCCGTGATCGGCAGGACCGGCACGGTGGACGGCCTCTACGCGCTGGAGGCGCACGGCCAGGCGGCGGACATCGCGGACGCGCTGCACCGCCTCGTGGTCAAGGACCTGCTGGCCGTGGACGCCGGGGAGTTCGCGTTCCGCTCGGACCTGGTCCGGGAGGTCACCTACGAGATCCTCACCAAGGCCGAGCGGGCCCGGCGGCACTTCACCCTGGCCGAGTGGCTCGCGGCCCGCATGAAGGAGCTCAACCGCCACGACCAGGAGCTCGAGCAGGTCGCCCACCACCTGAGCGCGGCGGCTGCGGCCGCCGTGGTGCTCGGTCCGATCCCCGACGTCCCTGCCGACGTGGCGCAGCGCGCCGTCGACGCGCTGCGGCGGGCGGCGCAGCGCGCCGAGCAGCGCGGCCTCTACCAGGCGACCGTCCACCTCCTCGACGAGGCGATCGGGTTCATCGGACCCGATCCCGAGCTGCGGCGCGACGTGGTCCTCGCCCGGGCGCGGGCCAAGACCGCGCTCGGCGACCTGGTGGGTGCCCGGACGGATCTGGATGCGGTGCGGACCTCCGCGCAGCAAGCTGGCGACCGGCAGCGCCTGGCCCGGGCGATGATCGTCGAGGGCGACATCGAGCAGCGCGAGGGCAGGTTCGCGGCCGCCGCGGACACCTTGAACCGCGCCGCCGACGAGATGCGCCAACTCGGCGACGACGCCGGCGTGGCCGAGGCGGTGCGGCGCACGGGCATGGCGCTGCTCGGCGGCGGCGACCGGGAGGCGGCAGAAGCGGCGTTGCGCGAGGCCCTGGAAGCCTCGAGGCGCCTCGGCCTGCGCCGTGACGAGGCGTGGGCGCTGCAGAACCTGGCATGGATCTCCTTCAACCAGGGCAACCTGACCGCGGCCCAGCAGCGGCTCGAGGAATCCATGCTGGCCTTCGCCGACGCGGGCGACCACGGAGGCCTCGGATGGGCCCGCGGCCTGCTCGGATGGGTCCGCTTCCAGCTCGGCGACATCGACGGCGCAGAGACGCTCGCGAGCGGCGTGCTCGCCGAGCTCGACCGCGACAGCGACCGCTGGGCCCACGCCATGATGGGCGTGCTCCTGGCCAACGTGGGGCTGTGGCGCGGCGCAACGGAGGCGGCGGTGGACTCGGCGAGCGCCGCGCTCGCCGAGTTCGACGGGCTGGCCGAGACGCTCGGCCAGCTCCGGGCGCACGTTCCCCTGGTCCGGGGCCTGCTCGCCCTCGGACGCGCCGAGGAGGCCTGGGTGGCCTTGCGGGCCCTGCAGGCGCCACCGGAGGTCGTCGATCCGCTCAGCGACCAGTTCACCGAGCACGGACGCGCGCTGATCGCGCTCAACGCGGCGGCCCAGGTGGGCGATCCCGAGCGCGGCACCGCGGCGGCCGGGGCGCTGGACCTGGGGACGATGGGCAGCAACCCCGAAGCCTGCGAGGCGGCGGTGCTGCTCGCGCTCCTGGCCCTGCAGGCCGGCCACCCGGCGGTGGCGATCGAGCGGCTGGCCGAGGTCTCCTCGGTCGACCACGCCCGCCGGGCGACCTACCACGACCGGATGATCGCCTTCCTCGCCGCCGGCTTCGCCCACCACCAGCTCGGCGACGACGCCGAAGAGGCCGCCGCGTTCGCCCGCGCCGAGGAGGCGCTCTCGCCGACCGGCGACCTGCTCGCCCGGGCGCTGGTGCACATGGCGCGCGCCGTTGCGGCATCGGCGGCCGGCGCGGCGTCGGCGGCCGTACAGCTCCAGGACGCGCAGGCCGAGCTCGACGAGCTCGGCCTGCCGGCGCCGGGCTGGACGCGCGCCTTCGCCTGCGCCGCCGACCCGGCGCCGGCAGGCTCGGTGCCGAGCGGCGCACCCTCCTGAGGGACCGCCTCGATCAGGCCACGAGGGCGTGCTCCAACACCTCGGACACATCCGCCGCGAGGTGGAAGACCATGGCCTGGCGCACCGCCTCTGGGACATCCTCGAGGTCCGGGCCGTTTCGGGCCGGGATGATGACCTCGCTCAGGCCGGCGCGGTGCGCCGCGAGCACCTTCTGCTTGACGCCACCGATGGGGAGCACCTTGCCCTGCAGCGTCACCTCGCCGGTCATCCCGACCTCGGGTCGCACGGGCCGCGCCGTGAGGAGGCTGACGAGCGCAGTGGTCATGGTGACGCCCGCCGACGGTCCGTCCTTGGGGATCGCACCGGCCGGCACGTGGACGTGGAAGCGCCGGTGCTCGAAGCTGTCCTCGCCGAGTCCGAGCGCGGCCGCGTGGGAGCGCACGTAGGAGAGCGCGATCTGCGCGGACTCCTTCATCACGTCGCCGAGTTGGCCGGTCATGGCCAGACCCGGCTCGCCCGCCATGGCCGTCGCCTCGACGAAGAGCACGTCGCCACCCGTCCCCGTCACGGCCAGGCCGGTGGCGACGCCCGGCACCGAGGTCCGGTCGGCGACCTCGGCGAAGAAGCGCGGGCGACCCAACCAGCGGCGCACGTCGTCGGCGCCGACCGCCACCGGTGCGACCGCTCTCCCCGACGCCAGCTCGGTCGCCACCTTGCGCATCACGGTCCCGAGCTGGCGCTCGAGCGAGCGGACGCCGGCCTCCCGGGTGTGGTCGGCCACGATCGTGCGGAGCGCGTCGTCCGACATCACCACCTCGTCGGCGACGAGGCCGGCCGCCTCCTCCTGGCGAGGTAGGAGGTGCTCGCGGGCGATGCCGACCTTCTCCTCCTCGGTGTAGCCGTCGAGGCGCACCACCTCCATGCGGTCGAGGAGCGGACCGGGGATCTGCTCGGCCATGTTGGCCGTCGCCAGGAAGAGCACGTCGGACAGGTCGAGGTCCACATCGAGGTAGTGGTCGCGGAAGGTGTGGTTCTGGGCGGGGTCGAGGACCTCGAGCAACGCAGCCGAGGGGTCGCCCCGGTAGTCGCTCCCGAGCTTGTCGACCTCGTCGAGCAGCACCACCGGGTTCATCGTGCCGGCCTCCCGCATGGCGCGGGCGATCCGCCCGGGGAGCGCGCCGACGTAGGTCCGGCGGTGCCCGCGGATCTCGGCCTCGTCCCGGATGCCCCCGAGCGCGACCCGCACGAAGCGACGACCCATGGCGGAAGCCACCGACTCACCGAGCGACGTCTTGCCCACGCCGGGGGGGCCGACGAGGGCGAGGATCATGCCACCCTGGCCACGCCCGCCACGGGTGGCGCCCGGCGCAGCGCCGCGCGATCCGCCGACGGCGTCGTCGGACCCCGCCGCGGCGCGGCCGAGGCCGCGCTCGGCGCGCCGCTTGCGCACTGCGAGGTGCTCGATGATGCGGTCCTTGACGTCGTCGAGGCCGGAGTGGTCGGCGTCGAGCACGGCGCGGGCCTCGTTGACGTCGAGGCGGTCCTCGGAGCGCACCCCCCAGGGCAGCTCGAACATCGTGTCGATCCAGGTGCGGATCCACCCGCTCTCGGGGCTGTGGTCGCTGGTGCGCTCCAGGCGGTCGATCTCCTTGGCGATCGCGGCGCGCACCCCGTCAGGCACGTCGAGTGCCTCGAGGCGGCCGCGCAGATCGTCGTCCTCGTCGGGCTCGCCGAGCTCCTTGCGGATGGCCGCCAGCTGCTGGCGGAGCAGGAACTCGCGCTGGGTCCGCTCCATCCCCTCGGTCACGTCGGTGCGGATGCGTTCCTTGAGCTCGAGCTCGCCCAGGGCGTCGCGGGCCCACCGCAGCGCCTTGGTCAAGCGCTCGACGACGTCGAGCGCCTCGAGCAGCTCGACCTTGCGCTCGATCGACAGATCCGGCCAGTAGCCGGCGGTGTCCGCGACCGCTCCGGGATCGTGCACGCCCGCCAGCAGGTCGGCGGCGCGACCGGCGCCTCGTCGCTCGAGGATGGCCTCGGCCACCAGCCGGTACTCGCGCGCCAGCGATGCCGCCTCGGGCGTGTCGCCCCTGGTCTCCTCCGACGGCTCGAGCGACACCCACAGGGCCGTGCCCGTGCCTGCGACCCCCGCGCCGATGACGGCGCGGTGCAGGGCGCGCACGACGATGGCCCGCACGCCGCCGCGCAGCTCGCCGCGATCCTCGACCCGCGCCACGGTCCCGACCCGGGCATAGCGCGCCGGGACCCGCTCCTCCCCCTCCGGGCCCCCGGTACCGAGGCGGGGGACCAGGACCAGCAGGCCGTCGGCGGCGGCATCGGCGGCCGCCGTCGCCTCGGCCGTCTCCAGGGCGAGGGTCACGACCATCCCGGGGAGCACAACGCCGGCGCTGAGGGGCAGGAGCGGGAGAGCGGAGATGTCGAGCGCGGCCATGACCACCACCTGTCTGTGTAATGAAGTAATGCAGACAGAGTAACGTTCTCCCGGCCACAACCGTTCCCATTGCGCTCAACTTTCCTGACTCCGGGACGTGCGAGGTCGGGGAGGCATGCAGCACGGCGGCCACTCGACAACGATGGCGACCCATGGCAGACGAGGAACGCAGCCGGCTCCGCCAAGCCGACGGAGGCCGACAACCGTGGCGGCGATGGGGGCCCTACCTCTCCGAGCGGGCCTGGGGGACGGTCCGCGAGGACTACAGCGCCGACGGGGAGGCGTGGGGCTCCTTCCCCTTCGACCACGCGCACGCCCGCACGTTCCGTTGGAGCGAGGACGGCCTCGCCGGCATGTGCGACGTGGACCAGCTCCTGTGCCTGTCCCTCGCCCTCTGGAACGGTCGCGACCCGATCCTCAAGGAGCGGGCCTTCGGGCTGTCGGGCAACGAGGGCAACCACGGCGAGGACGCCAAGGACCACTGGTGGTACCTCGACGCCACCCCGACGGCGTCGTGGCTGCGTTGGCGTTACCACTACCCGCAGGCCGCGTTCCCCTACGACCTCCTGCGCACCGAGAACCGGAGGCGCAGCCGGCTCGATCCGGAGTTCGAGCTGGTCGACACGGGTGTGTTCGCCGAGGACCGCTTCTGGATCGTCAGCGTCGAGTGGGCGAAGGCGTCGCCCGAGGACCTCCTGTGGCGCATCGAGGTGCGCAACGCCGGACCCGACACCGCGACCATCGACGTCCTCCCCACCGCGTGGTTCCGCAACCTGTGGTCGTGGGGGGTGGATGAGCAGGTCCCCTCGATCTCGGTCGCCCCCACCGGCCTGGTCTTCGACCACCACGCGCTCGGCCGCCGCCACCTGGTCTGCCGCGGGAGCGAGGCGCTGGTGTGCGACAACGAGTCCAACACCGCGGCGCTGTGGGCGAGCCCGGACAGCCCGCCGTTCCCCAAGGACGGGATCGGCTCGCACGTGATCGCCGGCACGCCCACCGTCAACCCCGCCGGCACCGGCACCAAGGCGGCCCTGCGCCACCACCTGACCGTGGCGCCGAGGGGCGTCGCCGAGATCCGGCTCCGCTTCTCCGCCGACGCCGACGCCGACCTCGACGCCGGCTTCGCATCGGTGATGGCCGACCGACTCGCCGAAGCCGATGGCTTCTACCGCGGGCTGACCCCCGACGGGGCCTCCACCGAGGAGGCGCGGGTCCTGCGCCAGGCGTTCTCCGGGATGATCTGGTCCAAGCAGTTCTACCACTACGACGTGGAGCGCTGGCTCGACGGCGACCCCGGTCAGCCGCCGCCACCCCCCGAGCGCCACGCCGGGCGCAACAGCGGGTGGCGCCACCTCAACAACCACGACGTGATCTCGATGCCCGACCCCTGGGAGTACCCGTGGTACGCGTCCTGGGACCTGGCGTTCCACTGCGTCGCGCTCGCCCACCTCGATCCCACCTTCGCCAAGGACCAGCTGCTGCTCCTGGCCCGCGAGTGGTACATGCACCCCAACGGCCAACTCCCCGCCTACGAGTGGAACTTCAGCGACGTCAACCCGCCCGTGCAGGCGTGGGCCGCGCTGCGGGTCCTCGAGATCGACGCCCAGCGCCGCGATGCCGAGGGCGACAGCCGTGGACCCGATCTCGCGTTCTTGGAACGCATGTTCCACAAGCTCCTGCTCAACTTCACCTGGTGGGTCAACCGCAAGGACGCGGAGGGCCTCAACATCTTCGAAGGCGGGTTCCTCGGCCTCGACAACATCGGGATGTTCGACCGCTCCAAGCCCCTCCCGGTGGCGGGCCACCTCGAGCAGTCCGATGGTACGGCGTGGATGGCGATGTACTGCCTCAACATGCTCGAGATCGCCCTCGTGCTGGCGGAGTCCGACCCGGTCTACGAGGACACCGCGACGAAGTTCTTCGAGCACTTCACCTACATCGCCGCGGCCATGCAGACCCAGGGCCTCTGGGATGACGACGACGGATACTTCTACGACGTGATCCACCGCATCGACGGCGAGCGCGTCCCCATCAGAGTGCGGTCGATGGTGGGCGTCGTCGCGCTCTTCGCGGTGACCGTGCTCGATCCCGCCAGGCTGCGCGCGACACCGGAGTTCCGCGACCGCATGGACTGGTTCCTCACCCACAAGGCCGACCACGCCGCCCATGTCGCCGACTGCACCGATGCCGGCCGACGCCTCCTCGCGGTGGTGGACCCGGTGCGGCTGGAGCGGATCCTCACCCGGGTGCTCGACGAATCCGAGCTGCTCTCGCCACACGGGCTGCGCAGCCTGTCGCGCGCCCACGGCGAGCACCCCGTGAGCCTCGACCTCGGCGGCACGGTCGCCACCATCGACTACGAACCCGCCGAGTCGACGAGCTTCCTCTTCGGCGGCAACTCCAACTGGCGGGGGCCCGTGTGGTTTCCCCTCAACTACCTGTTCATCGAATCGCTGGGGCGCTTCCACCGGGCGCTCGGCGACGGCTTCACCGTCGAGCACCCGACGGGGTCCGGCGTGCGCCACACCCTGGCCGAGGTCGCCGACGACATCGCTCGACGCCTGTGCACGTTGTTCCTCCCCGACGATGCCGGGCACCGGCCGGTGCTCGGCGACAACCCGGTCTTCGACGGCCCGGAGTGGCACGACCAGGTCCCGTTCCACGAGTACTTCCACGGCGAGACCGGTGCGGGACTCGGCGCGTCGCACCAGACCGGCTGGACCGGGCTCGTCGCCGACCTCATCGCGGACCGACGTTCGGGCCGCAGGCGCTGAGCGGACCGACGTTCGGGCCGCAGGCGCTGACTAGTTGACCAGGCGGTCGCGGCCCACCCAGTAGGGCTCGCGCAGCTTGAACTTCTGCAGCTTGCCGGTGGCCGTCCGGTCCAGGGCGTCGCGCAACTCGACCGTCGTCGGGCACTTGAAGTGCGACATCCGGGAGCGGGTGAAGTCGATCAGCTCCTGCTCGGTCACCGCCACGCCCGGGCGGGGCACGACGAGGGCCTTGATCGTCTCGCCCCACTTGTCGTCGGGCACGCCGATCACGGCGACCTCGGCCACCGCCGGGTGCTGGTACAGGCAGTCCTCGACCTCGATCGACGAAACGTTTTCGCCGCCGGTGATGATCACGTCCTTCTTGCGGTCGGCGATGACCACGTACGCGCCCGCTTCGACCCGGCCGCCGTCGCCGGTGCGGAACCACCCGTCGACGATGGCACGGCCCGTCTCCTCGGGCTGCTGCCAGTACCCGGCGAACACGTGGTTGGAGCGGGCCCTGACCTCGCCCTCGTCGTCGGTGCGCACCTCGACGCCGACCGCGGGCACCCCGGCGCGCGCCAGCCTGGCGGCGCGCTCCGCGGAGCCCAGCCCGTCCCACTCGGCCGGGGCCCGGTTGATGGTGAGCAGCGGCGAGGTCTCGGTGAGGCCGTAGATCTGGATGAACTCCCAGCCGAGCTCGGTCTCGATGCGCTCGATGGTGCGCGACGGCGGAGGCGCGCCCGCGAGGACCATGCGGACCGTCCCGCGGCCCGGCACCCGCGCACCCGCCTCGGTGCGACGCTCGGCGGCATCGAGGATCGCGGCGGCGACGGCGGGTGCACCACAGAGCAGCGTGACCCCGTGGCGCTCGATGCGCTGGAGGATGTCCTCGCCGTCGACCTTGCGCAACACCACCTGCAGGACGCCCATCGCGGTGGTCGCGTACGGCATGCCCCAACCGTTGCAGTGGAACATGGGCAGGGTGTGGAGGAGCACGTCACGATCCGACAACGTCGTGTGCCAGCCGAAGGTCGTCGCGTTGAGCCAGCAGTTGCGGTGCGTCAGCTGCACGCCCTTGGGACGTGCGGTCGTCCCGCTCGTGTAGTTGATCGAGCAGGTCGCGTCCTCCTCCGGCGTCCACGTCCGGGGCGCGAACCCTGGCGCGGCCTCGGCGAAGAGGGCGGCGTCGGCCTCCCCGTCGAGCACGATGCGCTGCTTGGCCTGCACGGCGCGCAGGCCCTCATCGATCTCGGGATCGATCAGCACGACGGTCGCGCCGGAGTGCTCGACGATGTAGCTGACGTCCTCGGCGTTGAGCCGGAAGTTGACGGGCACGAGGATGCGGCCATGCGCGCTCACGCCGTAGAACGCGGTCAGGAACCTCGCGGCGTTGGGGCTGATCACCGCGACGCGCTCGCCATGGGCGACGCCGAGGTCATCGAGCGCGCCCGCCATGCCCCGGGCGCGCGCCTCGAGCTGGCGGTAGGTGATGGCCCCCCACGAGCCCGGCGTCCCCGGCTCGTCGACGACCGCGATCCGGTCGCCGTACACCTCCGCACCTCGGCGGATGAAGTCGCCAACGGTGAGCGGCACTCGCATCTCGGTCCTCTTTCCCCCTCGCGCCCCTCCGGGACACCGACGGCGACAGGCTAGCCAGGCGGCCCGGCCGGCAGCCGTCCGGGCACCGCGAAGATCTCGGCCCGATCAGGCTCGCTCGGCGCGGGGGCGCCACGGCCGAGCCCGAAGAGCCGCTTGGCCACGACGAGATAGGCGAGCACCGCCAGGTTCACGATCAGGGCGACGACCCGCAACCCGCTCACCCGCCGGACCAGCTCGTAGATCTCGAAAGGAAGGAGCCCAGCGGTTGCCAGCGCGGTGAGGTACTCCGCCCATCGCCGCTCCCGCCACAGCCCGACGGCCTCCACCCCCTCCACGGCCGCGTACGCCAGCGCGGTGACGATCAGGGCGTCGAGGCCACCACCGCGGACGTGCAGGAGCCGCCCGCCTTCGCGTGCGAACCAGCCGCGGTTGGTGGCGCGCCCCGTCTGCTGCTCTGCGTCGGCGAGGGCGCGGAGCCAGCGGCGCACCCAGCTCTGCACCGCGGCGAGCTCCACCCGCAGCGCGATGGCCGCCGCCGCGACGAGCGCGAACAGCACGCTGTGGAACCCCCGCTCGACGGCGATGAGGCGCAGGACGACCGCGTTGCGCAACGCCCGGCCCCGACGAGGCAGATCGAGCTCGTCGAGCGGCGGCAGGCGGCGGCGCGGCGGGTCTGCCGGCCGCGGCGCCGCGATCCAGGCATCGCAGCGCACACAGCGCGAGAGTCGCCACGCAACGTCAAGATCGAGTCCGAGCCCAGCGGCGGTCCCAGCGAGCTCGGCGACCTCGGCCGCCGGCGTCACATGGCCGTCGAGCGCGCACACGATCGTGGCCAGGTCCGCGCGGCGCGTGGTCGACATCGCCCTCCAGCTTGCCTGCCGCGGCACCGATCGAACGGCGATGCTCCTCGGTTCCTTCGGTGGGAAGGGCCGCCCGCTAACCTTGGCCCTCGTGCGCATCCGGGTGTTGGTCGTGTCGGCGAGCATGGGCGCCGGTCATGACGGAGCAGCCCGGGAGCTCGTGCGGCGGCTCCAGGCAGAAGGCCATGACGCCGAGATGCGCGACTTCATGAAAGCCGCACCGGCCCGCATCGGCGACCTGGTGCGCGCCAGCTACGAGCTCCAGATGCGCCACGCAGCCTGGACCTACGACCTCACCTACCGCCTCTGGTACCTGCTCCCGTTCATGTGTCCCCCCATCGGGTGGTTCATGTGCTGGCTCACCGGCCGGCGGGTCCTGCGCTGGGCCAACGACTACGACGCCGACGTCGTCGTGTCGACCTACCCGTTGGCGTCGACCGTGCTCGGCCAGCTCCGCCGCCACGGGCGCCTGGCACTGCCGGCCGTCAACTTCATCACCGACTTCGGCGTGCACCCGCTGTGGGTCCACCCCGACATCGACCTCAACATGGCCGTCCACCCACGGCCGGCCTTCGAGGCCGCCACCAAGAGCGGCCGGCCCGCCATCGCCACGGGTCCCATGGTGTCTCCCGGCTTCAGCGTCCCCCACGACCGGGCCGAGGCGCGCGCCGATCTCGGGCTGCGCCACGAGGACCGGGCCGTGCTCATCGTCGCAGGCTCTTGGGGGGTCGGCGCGGTCGCCAAGACGTTCCGGGCCATCGCGGCCGGTGGACGGTTCGTGCCGATCGCGGTCTGCGGCCGCGACGAGCGGTTGCGCAAGCGCCTGAGCCAGATCCCCGGCGGTCGCGCCCTCGGCTGGCGCGACGACATGCCGGCACTCATGGCCGCCTCCGACGCGCTCGTGGAGAACGCCGGCGGTCTCACCTCGATGGAGGCACTGCAGGTCGGCCTGCCGATCATCAGCTACAAGCCGATCGCCGGGCACGGCAAGGAGAACACCGCCGAGATGGACGAGGCCGGTGTGAGCCGCGTCGCACACTCCACCACGGAGCTGTTCGAGCTGCTCGACGCCGTGACCCAAGCCGGTCCGACCCGCCGGGCCATGGTCGATGCCGGGCGAGACATGTTCGTCTCCGACCCCGCCGACCATGTCGTCGACCTCGTCCGCAACGGGTTGTCCGACGTCACCATGGTGGGCGGCGTGGTCCACCCGGCGCCGGTCCCCGTGGCGGCCGCCGTGGCGGGAGGCCGCCGGCCGCAGCGCCCCTCCGCGCTCGTCGCCCGCGTCGCCGCGGCGGTCGCCGCCGTGCCGCTGCTGTGGGCGGCACTCACCTCTGGGGTGGGGGCGGTGACGGCCTATGGTGCGGGGGTCGCCCACCCCCGCGGCAACGTCGGCCCGGTCGCGTTCATCGGCGTCCGACTCGACGGGCCCGAGCTCGTCGACGCGACCATCCAGCAGACCCTCGCCTCCTTGCACGCGACTGCGGTCGTCGACCGCACGACCGCGCTGGAAAACCCCGTCGCCGTCCAGCACCTCGCCAGCCTCGAGGTCGACGTGGAGGGTGGCGGCGCCGGCCCCCGCCTCGACCGCCGCGGTCACCGGGTGACGATGACCCCCTGGGACCGGGCCCAGCTCGATGTCGGCGCGAACGCGTCGCTGACCCAGATCCTCGGCCAACCCGTCAAGGTGTTCGTCCCCGGCCGGCGGCTCAACGCCTTCGACCTGGTCGCGACCTACACCTCGCACAGCCGTCCGGTCGTTCCCGACCAGACGTTCCAGCCCGCCGACGTGGACTCCTCACTGCACGTGGTCAGCCACCACGTCTACCTGATCAACGGCGTCGGGGCCACGTCCGCCCAGGTCGAGGACCTGCTCCAGCAGCTCTCGACCCGGCTCGCCGACGCGCACCTGCAGGGGGCACCGCTGGTCATGCTGCGGTGAAGGCCCGGCGACTGCTGCTGGCGAGCGGCGCCGCGGCAGCTGCCGGGGTCGGCCTGTGCCATGCGGCGCCCGCGGCGACCACCTGGCGCGGGTTGCGCTGCACCCTGTCGCCGCGGCTGGCCGGCATCGGCGACGCCGACCATGTCGCACTGACCTTCGATGACGGGCCCGATCCGGCCGCGACGCCTGGCTTCCTCGACGAGCTCGACCGGCTCGGCTGGCGAGCCACGTTCTTCCTCCTCGGGTCCATGGTCAGAGCGGCGCCCGGGTTGGCGGCCGAGATCGTCGCCCGCGGCCACGAGGTGGGAGTGCACGGCGACGCCCACGTGAGCCACCTCCACCGGCGGCGCTCCGAGGTGATCGGCGACGCCCAGCGCAGCCTCGACACCATCGCCGCCGCCACGGGCGCCGACCTGCGTTGGTTCCGGCCGCCCTACGGGACGCTCAGCGGCGGGAGCATCGCGGCCGCCCACCGCCTCGGGCTCGAGACGGTGCTGTGGACGACCTGGGGCCGCGACTGGCGGCCGGTCGCCACCGCCCGCTCGATCGTCGACGATGTCGCCAGAGGCCTCCGACCGGGCGCGACCGTGCTCCTGCACGACTCGGACTGCACGTCCTCGCCGGGGAGCTGGCGGGCCACCCTGGCGTCGCTCGACGGGCTGTCCGAGGTCTTCGACCGTGCCGCCGTGAGGGTCGGGCCGCTCGCAGAGCACGGCCTGCGCTGAAGGTGGCGCGGTGGCGAGCGATCACCCCCGGAGCACGTCTCGGAGGATCTTTCCCGTCGAGTTCCTCGGCACCTCGGCGATGAACTCGACATCGCGGGGCACCTTGTAGCGGGCGAGGCGATCGCGCACGTAGGCGCGCAAGGTCTCAGCGTCGACCTCGTCGGGGGGCCGACGCACGATGTACGCCTTGAGCCGCGTCCCGAACTCGTCGTCGGGCACGCCGACCACGCAGCAGTCGGCCACCCCGTCATGGGTACCGAGGAGGTCCTCGACCTCGCGGGGAAAGACGTTTTCGCCGCCCGACACGATCATGTCGTCCTCCCGCCCCTCGACGAACAGCCGCCCAGCGCCGTCGATGTGACCCACATCGCCGGTCGCCATGAGCCCGTCGACGACCTCCTTGGAGCCGCCGCCGGTGTAGCCGCCGAACACCATGCTGTTGCCGACGAAGATCCGACCCGGCTGCCCCGCCGGCACGGGCCGGCCCTCGACATCGAGCAGACGCAGCACCGTGCCGGCGGGCGCCGTGCCCGCCGTCCCCGGTGCCCGGCGCAGGTCCTCGGGCGTGGCGATCGACGCCCAGGCCACCTCGGTGGAGCCGTAGAGGTTGTAGAGCACGTCGCCGAACGCGTCCATGACCCGCAGCGCCAACTCAGCCGGCAGGCTCGACCCGCTCGATGCGACGACCTGCAGGCTCGCGGTGTCGTATCGGGTGCGCACCTCGACAGGGAGCTCCATGATCCGCTGCAGCATCACCGGCACCACGACCAGCACCCGCACCTGCTCCTGCTCGACCTGGCGCAGCACGTCGGTCGGGTCGAAGCGGCGCCGCAGCACCAGCGTCGAGCCCAGCGCCAGGCCGAGCCCCAGATGGGCCAACCCCCAGGCGTGGAACAGGGGGGCCGACACCAACGTCACGTCGCGGGCATGGAGCGGGATCCGCGACAAGATGGTCACCAGCGGCTCGAGACCGGACGGGTTGGCTCGGCTGGCGCCGCGCGGCGCACCGGTGGTGCCCGAGGTCAGCACGATCTGGCGCCCGCCGCCCCGGGCGGCCGGCGGGCGGCGCCGGCCCCCCTGCAGCATCGCCTCGAAGCTCGGGCCGTCCGGAGTGGTCGCGTTCCGCCAGGCGAGGACGCGGGTGCACCCCTCGGGCAAGGCGCCGGCGACGCCGAGCAGGTCCTCGTCGACGACGATCGCATCGACGCCTTCGCGCTCGAGGACCCCGACCAGCTGTGGACCGGCGAAGCCGGTGTTGAGGTAGACGGCGTCGGCACCCATCTTGGCCAGAGCGATCGCAGCCTCCACGAACCCGCGGTGGTTCCGGCACAGCAGACCCACCCGCCGGTCAGGGCCGATCCCGAGGTCGGCGAAGCCAGCCGCGATCGTGTCGGTGCGCCACTCCATCTCGGCGAAGCTCACCTGGCCGAGCTCGTCGACGATCGCCGGCTCGTCGGGCTGGACCGCCGCCTGCACGGCGTAGGCCGCCGCGAGCGTCATCCCACGGCGACGGAGGGCAAGGCCCATCCCGAGGAGCCGGTCGGGTCGTACGGGGCGCAGCAGTCCGGCCCGGGCGAGGACTCGGGTGGCCGACACGGCCCGTCCGACCTGAACCACCCGATCGCGCACGATTCCATCCTGTCGCGCCCGCGGGACCGGTGCGGCGCGTTTCGCCCCGGGATGTCACAGGACGACGACGGAACGGATGACCTCCCCGCGCTCCATGCGGTGGAACGCGTCTTCGACCTGGTCGAGCCCGATCGTCTCCGACACGAACCCGTCGAGGTCGAGCCGTCCGCGCAGGTAGAGATCGATGAGCATCGGGAAGTCCCGGCTGGGCAGGCAGTCCCCGTACCAGGACGACTTGATGGCCCCGCCCCGCCCGAAGAGCTCGATCATCGGCAGGTCGATGGTCATGGCGGGGTCGGGGACGCCCACCTGGACGAGGGTCCCGGCATGGTCCCGGGCGAAGAACGCCTGCCGGTAGGTCTCGGGCCGACCGACGGCCTCGATCACCACGTCGGCGCCGAAGCCGCCGGTGAGCGCCCGGATCGCTTCGACGGGATCCGCGCCGGACGCGTCGACCACGTGCGTCGCGCCGAAGCGCTTCGCCGTCTCGAGCTTCCTCGGGTCGATGTCGACGGCGATCACCATCCGAGCACCGGCGAGGGACGCACCGGCGATGGCCGCGTCCCCGACACCGCCGCAGCCGATGACCGCCACCGAGTCGCCCCGGCCGACGCCGCCGGTGTTGACCGCCGCGCCGAAGCCGGCCATCACCCCACAGCCGATGAGGCCGGCCGCGGCCGGCCTCATCGGCTGTGGGGTGATGGCCGGCTTCGGCGCGGCGGTCAACACCGGCG
>Ga0075030_100002060_pt1 | contig 18267 bp, 13 predicted proteins | sample LitLauG_LLR_2012_FD_71393 | JGI IMG/M metagenome (GOLD analysis project Ga0075030, IMG submission 71393) | Freshwater sediment microbial communities from Pennsylvania, USA - Little Laurel Run_MetaG_LLR_2012 | ecosystem: Environmental > Aquatic > Freshwater > Creek > Sediment | place: USA...
GGGGCGATCGTCGATGGTTTCAATGTAGTTCGCGGCAAGATCGGTAATGCGATCAACGAGCCGCCGAAATTCAGCGGCCGAAATTTCGAGTGGATTCATCGTCTGCTAGTCGCCGCTCGCCGGGAACACAGTATGCTTCGGCTCCGGCATTGGCCGGGCTCCTTTCTGATCCTGCCAGAGCACGCGATTCAACTGCCCGGCATCGGCCGCGTCGGGATGCGAGAAATCCATCTTCTGAGAAACCTTCGCGCCGGGGGCATCGCGGCGGTTTCTCTCGTAAATCAATCCATTGCGCTGGTTCCGGTAGTCCGCCTTGTAGGGAGGCTGATCCCCTTTGCCGGAAAACATCGGGCTCATCACGGCCGCGAAAGCATCGTTCTGATTCATGGGAGGCAGGCCTAACAGCGTCTCCATTGTGTGCACAACGTTGACGGTCGTGTAAAAGCCATGTTCGACGTGAGGCTGGGACGAGTATCCCGGTGAGTATTTGCTGATGACGAAAGCGATCGATCGATGCGCATCCACATGGTCGGCACCATCTTGGGCATCATCTTCCAGCACGAAGATTGCCGTGTCATCCCAATATGGGCTGTGCGAGACCGCATCTACCACACGTCCAAGGGCCAAATCATTGTCGGCTATATTCGCCGCCGGCCGCGCATGGTCGGGACGTGTCCCTCCCGTGTGATCGTCGGGGAGATATAACAGCACGAACGATGGCAACTCGAACTCGGGCCCCTCCTTGGCCTCACGCGCGCGAACGTACGCGCCGAACTCGTTGAGAAATTCGTCGGCGCGAAGCTGGTCGGGATAGTCGGTGTTGAAGTCGGGATACAGGGGGTCGAAGTGATCGCGTAGCGCGGGCTTAGTCGGCTTCACGCCGCTGAACAGCGGCACTGCCCACGGCCACGGACTAGGACCACCGTGCGGATCGCCGACATTGGGAGGAAGACTGCCACCCTGCTCGACCACGCTCCGCGGACACTGCGCTTGCTGCCCCGACGGAGTGCCTTGCTTCGGGCTCGCGGCCTTGACCTTCTCGTTGCACCACTCGGCATTGACGAACTCCCCGTAGTAGCGGTAGCTGACGTGGTTGCGCGCGAGGTTATCCCACAAAAATCCGGTTCCCGGATCGTCGACATCAGACTCATTGTGCTCGATGGGATATTCGTCGCCGACCTGTCCCTGAAAATCGTAGGTGCGCTCCTTGCCGCGATAGGCAATCTGCCAGGTCTTCTCGTTGTAGTCCGAGGTGATCGCCGCGTTGGACCACACGTGGCCATCGCCCGAGACCTCGCCGCTATCGTAGAAATTGTCGAGCACGCCAAACTGCAATGCGAGCTTATGCTCGTTGGGAGTGACATCGGCGCCATACATATTCAGCGAAGCATCGCCGTTACCAACGTTCAGATCGCCCAGAATCTGGTCGTAGGTGCGGTTCTCTTTGAGCACATAAATGACGTGTTTAATCGGACTTTGTCCCGCGGCGAATGTGATCGTTCCCGCATCGCTGTGCAACCGGTTATCGTCCTCGACTTGTTGCGTCAGGGTCGGAAGTTTCTCGATCGTCGCGGGAATATTCAGCCGCGCCACCGAACCCCTGAGCAATGTGGCGATATAGGAGTGATAATGGTGTTTGACCTCATACTCGGTCTTCCCCAAGTCCTTGTTCGCGCGCGTGCCTTCGCCCTTGCCGGTTGCAATCAGTAAGTCGCCGCCCTGCACACTCAACGCGCATGGATACCAGTCGGTGGGAATAAAGCCAAGCACAGGCTGCGGAATCATGGTGTCGTCGGCGCGATTCTGTCCGATATCGAAAACGGCGACGGCATCCAAGGAAGAATCGGCTGCGAACAAGTACTTCCCGTCGGCAGATTGTGCTAACGCCGTGGGGTAAGCGCCCGGATATCTCTGAGCGGCAGAAGAGGTCGAGAAGAATCGCGCCACGTTGCCGGACGCGGTCGAGACCGCCGCAATCTGGTCAGCGTTCGAGAGCGCCACATAAAGCGTGACCTCGTTCGGACTCAACAGCATCGCCGTCGGATGCGATCCCGGGACCAAAGGATCGGACGGCTGCTTCAGCTTGATCCAGCGCGCGACCTTGCCGCTGGTCAAATCCAGTTCCGCAACCTGCGATGCATTCCACAAGCTGCACCACGCTCGACGTCCGTCTTTCGTTGCCACGCAGGTATATGGGAATGAAGACGGCACTAGATCGTTCGTACTGAGGTCAAAGCTCTGCAAGATCTTTCCAGTCGAGGGATCGAGCAGTACAACGTTGTCGGCAAGATTGTTCGCAATCAGAAGCTTGTCGCGCCCGGAATCGGCGATCACGGCAATTCCTGCGGGATAAGGAATCGCGGTATGTGCCCTCGTCTTTTGCAAGCCATACGCGACCTTCTTACTTGCGGCCAAAGGCTGCGGAGCAATGGGAATCACTTTCTCCGGTTTAATCTTGCCTTCAGAAAAGCTGTAAACCGCAATCCCGTTTCCCGTATCGCCAGATTTCGATCCGGTCGGATCGCTGATGGACCCAAGCGAAGCGTACAGGTGCTTACCGTCCGAGCTAAAGGCCAGGCCAATGAAGTAGCTCTGCAGAGCGTGATCGCTCAGCCGATTATCCGGGAAATCTGCGATCTGGTTTGTCTTCAGGTCCAGCACTGCAATGGATTGGTACGCCAGCGTCTCCTGCGTCCCATAGCCGTAGTTGAGTAATGCGGCATAACTCCCATCTGGACTTAACACCATCGTCCCCGGAAAACTGTTGGTGCTGCCGATCCGTCCCGGCGACGGGTTGCTCAGCAACTTCGTCGTGGGCAGGGTGATCTTCGATCCATTGTTCGCCGCGTTTTGCGCAAACAGAGGAACGAGTGAGAGAGCCAGGAATGCACAGAGAAAACCACAAAGCGAGCGAATCACGGGGCCTCCGCGAAGAAAATCATCCCATTCGAGAGAGATGACGAGCGTACTGCAAGACGCAGTGAGCGGTCAAAGGAGTGAATCGGCGCTAGAGGCCTGAAGCGCGCGTGGTCGGAGTCTTGGACTCGTCTTCTTCCGGATGCACATTATGGCGAACGTCGGAACCCTGGACCCAGAAGATGACGTCTTCCGCGATGTTAGTCGCATGATCGGCAACGCGCTCCAGGTTTCGCGCCACCAGCAGCGCATCCAGCGCCTGACGGACGACCTCCGGCCGCTCGTTCATAGCCTTAACGAGCTGGATGAAAGCGTCGTCACGCATGCGGTCGATCACGTTGTCCATTTCGAGGACGGCCTGAGCCAGTTCAACTTTGCCTTCAATGAACGACTCCAGGGCGCGGCGCACCATCGCGCTCACTGCCGTGCCCATACGTGCGATATCGACCGGCAAGTCTACGATCGGAAGTTCGACCATATCCATCACGCGCTCGGCGATGTTCACTGCCTGGTCGCCCACGCGTTCGAGATCGGAATTGATCTTGGTGACGGCAAGAATGAACCGCAGGTCGACTGCCATGGGTTGTTGCATCGCAAGCAAGTCAAAAGCGGCTTCGTCGATTTCGCGCTCGGCGGTGTTAATAAGGCTCTCGCCTTCGAGCACCATCTGGCAGCGTGTGAGGTCGCGCTCGGTATAGGCCTGGCGTGCACGATCCACGGCCTGCTCCGCCAGACCTCCCATGCGAAGCAACCGTTGCCGCAAATCGTCAAGCCCTTGCTGAAAACGCGTGCGCATGCTTCCAACCTTCCTTAACCGAGCTTTTCTTATCCGAATCTGCCGGTGATGTAGTCTTCGGTCTTCTTATCCGATGGCTTGGTGAATATTTTTTCCGTCTTGTCGAACTCGACCATTTTGCCCAAGAGGAAAAAGCCAGTGAATTCAGCCACGCGCGCCGCCTGCTGCATGTTGTGCGTGACGATTACGATTGTATATCGCTCTTTCAACTGGAAGATCAACTCCTCGATCTTGCCGGTCGAAATCGGATCGAGCGCCGAGCATGGCTCATCCATGAGCAACACTTCAGGCTCTACCGCAAGAGCGCGGGCGATGCATAGACGTTGCTGTTGACCGCCAGAGAGGCTGGCTCCCGACTTCTTGTGAAGGTGGTCCTTGGCTTCTTCCCACAACGCCGACACTTCCAGCGAGCGTTGTACGATCTCATCCAGTTTGCGACGGTCCCGAAAACCATTGAGCTTCAACCCAGAAGCGACATTGTCATAAATCGACATGGTCGGGAACGGATTGGGCTTCTGGAAAACCATGCCCACGCGGCGCCGCAACTGGGTTGGGGACGTTCCGTTGTAGGCGTCAATTTCACCGATCCGCACCCGCCCATCGACGCGCGCTTCAGGAATCGTTTCGTGCATGCGATTCAGACAGCGAATAAACGTGGACTTCCCGCATCCCGATGGGCCAATCAGCGCGGTGGCATGATTCGCCGCGACCTTCAGGTTGATGCCGTACAGCGCCTGGCTTTTGCCATACCAGGCATTCAGGTTCTCGACATTAATTCCAACGCCCATATCTCGTTATGCCGCTCCAAACGTGCCGTGGCGCACCACGTAGCGCACGGCCGCGACTGCGGACACAATCAGGACAATCAGCACCAGGGCTCCGGCCCATGCTTGCCGATGCCATTCGTCGTATGGAGAAATGGCATACACGAAAATTTGCAGCGGCAACGCTGCGGTCGGCTGATCGTAACGGAGACTCCAGAACTGGTTGCCGAAGGCGGTAAACAACAGGGGCGCCGTTTCCCCGGCGACGCGCGCGAAGGCGAGCATGATTCCGGTAATAACGCCCGACGTTGCCGTTCGCAATGTGATGGAAAGAGTCGTGCGCCAGCGTGGGACACCTAATCCATAAGCAGCTTCACGCAGTGCCTGGGGTACAAGAAGCAACATTTCCTCGGTCGTACGCGAAATCGTCGGCACCATCATGATAGCGAGTGCGACACCCCCGGCTAAGGCCGAGAAATGTCTCTGATACAAGACAACTATGGAGTAGGCGACGATGCCAATCACAATCGAAGGCACACCATTGAGAACATCCGCCGTGAAGCGGATCGCGCTCCCCAACCGGTTGCGTCCAAATTCCGCCAAATAAATTCCGGCGCCTATCCCAAACGGAACACCGATAATGCTCGCAATTCCGAGAATGAAAGCCGATCCCACAATCGCATTGGCCATTCCCCCGCCTTCTTCGCCAACAGGCTTTGGAGTTTGCGTGAGGAACGCCCAGTTGATCGATCCGATACCACGATAAACAAGGTAGCCGAAAATCGCGACCAGAGGCAGGAGTACAAGGAGCACGGTAAGCACTGCTACTCCCGTCATGAGGTGATCGGTCAAGCGGCGGCGCAAACTGATGGGAGGTACCGACTGAACCGCGTGAGTAGTGTCAGACATTTCCCCTCACAGGCTGTCCGCGCGTTACGGTCCAGACCAGCAACCGCGCCAATGCATTGACCACGATCGTGACGAAGAACAGCGCGAGCCCAATCTCAATCAGGGCCGAAAGATAAACATCTCCCGTAGCCTCGCTGAATTCGTTGGCGAGCACACTGGCCATGGTGTAACCGGGCGCGAATAGCGACTTCGCAATCTCAGGCCGGTTGCCAATCACCATGGTCACAGCCATGGTTTCGCCCAGTGCCCGGCCCAACCCGAGAATAACGGCTCCTACAATCCCAGCGCGGGCGTTGCGCAATACACCAATGCGAATCATCTCCCACCGCGTCGCACCCAACGCCAGGGCGGCCTCGCGCTGATGCTGGGGTACGACCACCAGAACCTCACGCGAGATGGAAGAAATGATGGGCACGATCATGATTGCCAGAATGATGCCTGCGGCCAGCATCGAGTATCCGAATGGAGGCCCCTCGAATAATCCGGTCCAGCCGAGCGTCTTTTGCAAGAACGGCTGCACGTACTGGCTCAGAATGGGCACGAGTACGAAGATCGCCCACAATCCGTAAATCACACTGGGAATGGCGGCCAGCAATTCCACAAAGAACGAGAGCGGCCCCCGCAGTACTTTCGGACACATTTCGGTCGTAAATACGGCGACTCCAACCGAGAGCGGAACCGCAATGATCAGCGCCAGCAGTGACGAGACGATTGTCCCGAAGATGAAGGGTAGCGCTCCGAAGTGCTCGTTGACCGGATCCCATTCACTCGCGGCGAAGAACTTGAATCCAAATGCCTTCCACGAAAGGTTGGAGCGCCAGATCAGTTCGTAGACGATCAAGACCAGCACGCCCAAAATGGCCAAACCGCAAGCGGTCATTGCGTACTTGAAAATCTGATCCGGAATCTCGCCGCTGGAATAGTGGCGCAAAGGCGCCGTCCGGACCGCTGGAACAGAGGCAACGTTCGTCCCTTCTACGGATTGCGGACCGGGCATATCAGGCCGTGGCAATGCTGGATTGGCCATTCGCATTCACCGTAGCAGAGGCTTGTTACAAAGGTGTTAAAAATTCCCGACGTTTTTCTGGTAACGATTGCTCGTAAACTCGTTCCAAACCAGGCGATTCGCCCCACAGTTCACCATCTGCACTCCGGGGCCCGAAGCCTGCGCCCCATCCCGGATCGCCAGAGGTTGCATGTCAGTTAATGATTTCGGTAACACGACAGGTGTTCCCGCACTGCATCCAAGCAAGAAGATGTCGTAATCTATTGTGAGGAGGAATTGTGCGCTGTCCGCGATGTGGCAATGAGAATCCGGGAAGCAATCGCTTTTGCGGGATGTGTGGAGCTACTTTACTGCCTGCCCCGATCCCAGTGACCCAGAGCGCTTCTACGGCCGCATCGCGTCCGTCTGCTACGGGTCAAGCGCCGCCGACCGTTGCTCCGGCAAGTCCTGGACCTGGCACGACAGCGTCCCGAACCGCCGTGCGGGCTCCGGAGCCGGAGCCTTCGATCAGCGGCCCTTCATTTCTTGGACTGAATCAGCCATCTGCACCGAGCGGAGAACCACGCCGAGGCAGTCTCAGCATCGATCCCAACGCGGCGCCGAGTTCCGGCAATCTAGACTATTTGCTGGAGGACGAAGAACCCCACAACGGAGGTGCGGGAAAGTACATTCTCATCCTCATCGCGCTTCTGTTGGCCGCGGGCTTTGGATACCTGCGGTGGCGGCATCAGCCGTTCCCCTGGCAGATCTCGGACACCCACAAACCATCTGCGAACCAAACGGCGGATCAGACGGATTCGAATGCGTCTTCCCCGCAGGCGTCATCGAATACATCGACGACGCCTCCAGCCGATTCGGGAACGACATCGCCGCAGGACTCCACATCCTCAACTTCGGCAGCGAGTGCTTCAACTACGAACCCTGCGCCCGCATCGACTCCGAGTATCACGCCTGCGCCTGACACTACGACGGCAAAGGCAAATCCACCGGCGGCCGAAACGAAGCAAGTTCCGCCGGCAAAAAAAGCGAAAGACCATGCCGATGCATCCGACTCGTCCGATGACGCAGAAGATACCCCTACAGCACAGCCAGCGAAGCCAAAACCTGCGCCGGCCGACACTGCACCGAAACCATCAGCGGCACAACGGTCGGCGGGGACCGTTGCCGAAGCGCAGAAATATCTTTACGGCAAAGGCGCCAAGCAGGATTGTGACCGTGGACTTCGCCTGCTGAAGCCTGCAGCCGACCGTGCGGATCCCAAAGCGATGATCGAAATGGGCGCCCTGTACTCCGCCGGGTTATGCACTCCGCGCGACCTGCCCACGGCCTATCGCTGGTTTGCGATGGCGCTGCGCAAGGAACCCGACAATCAGTCAGTGCAGAATGATTTACAAAAGCTCTGGGGCGAAATGACACAGCCTGAACGGCAACTGGCGATCAAGATGAGCCAATAGTGCCAACCACTCTTCCCCAGTTTGCACAGAATAGAGCTGGGGTCCGCCGCCTCGGGTTCGCAAGCCTGCTGCTTCTTGTCGTCACGGTCGCAGTTCTTCCGACGCCTGGCACTGGTCAGTCGGACAACAATCAGAACCAGTCGCACTCGCAAGCGTCCTGGCTACAGGTCGAAGGAGTCCCCAGGCTTGCCCAGGTGAGTCCTTATTTATTCCGTGGCGCACAGCCTAGCGATGAGGGTCTTGCTGAATTGAAGAAGATGGGAATATCCATCATCGTCGATATGCGTACTGGAAGCAGAAAGAGCGAGCAGGAAAAAGTCACAAAGCTGGGAATGCAATACGTCCAGATTCCCTGGCATTGCCCTTTTCCAAGAGATCCCACTTTCGCTCAGTTCTTGAAGATCATGGAAGACAATCCGCAGAAGAAAGTCTTCGTGCACTGCCGTCTCGGAGATGATCGGACCGGGATGGCAGTGGCTGCATACCGCATGGCCGAGCAAGGCTGGTCTGCCGAGCAGGCGATGCAAGAGATGCAACAGTTCGGATTCGACTGGACTCACCACGCGATCTGTCCCGGCTTAGCTGGATATGAAGAGAGCTTTCCGGAGCGATTGAAGAAGGAAAAAACGTTCCAAGGTCTGCGAGGACCGCGGGAGCAATCTAAGTAACTCGGACAGTTACTTTTTCGCCTTGGGCGTGGCGACCTTTATATAGCGAACGGCGAACTCGAGGAATGTCGGCCAATTCGGTCCAGTTGTGTGTCCCGCGCTGTGCTGGCGAAATGCGAGGTCGCCGTTGATGAGCGCGGTTTCCATCGCTGGCATCTCGGTTGTCCCAAAATCCTTCTTCCCGAGCAAACGATAGACCGGCCCTGCTCCAACGCCGCCAAGAAAGTTTCCCTTCGCGTCGATCCACCCGCCCTCGACCTGCTGCGATCCGGCGCTGATGAACACTGGCCGCGGCGCAGACAGTGCAATGAACTCATGCGCGTCCACGGGAAGGTCGTCGGGGGTGAGCGGGCCCGCATATTTCAGGAAATTTCCCGCCATCCAGTGGTACTCGCTGGTGGACGCGACGTTTTCCACCTGCTCGCCGAACTTGCGACGAAGAATCTTTGCTCCGCCTTCACCGGACGAGCCGATAAACCCGATCGCGAAGCGCGAGTCATAAGCCATCGCGACCAGCGCCGCCTTGCCGTAACGCGACAGGCCTTCAATGCCGACCTGCTTCGCGTCGACGGCGTTGTCGGTTTCGAAGTAATCGAGCGCTCGGCTCGCGGCCCACGCCCAGGCTCGCAATGCGCCCCAGTCGTCTGGTTTGCGCGGCTGGCCTTTGTTCATCAGGCCGATGATGCCCTGCGTCAGGCCTTCGCCGCTGTCGGCCTGTGCGCTAGTCGGAATCAGAATCGCATAGCCCCATCCCTTCGCCAGAACCAGCTGCTGCCAAGGTGGAGCGTTGCCGTTGAAGGCAGCCCACTGCGCATCGGTAAATCGCTTCTTGATCGCAGCCAGAACCTCTGGAGCAAGGCCTAGCTCCATCATCACTGGGACGGGCCCCCGGGCGCTCGCAGGAGTCGTCAGCGTCAGGTCAATATCAACGGTTACGAGCGGGTAAGAAGAATTGTCGACATGCCCCGCGAGCTTCTGCGTTATGACCGGCACGCCGAAGAGCGTCTCGTTCGTGCTGCTAACAATTTTCCAACCAACTTTCGGCGTGTTGGAGGGGACACGTCCATAAATCTCGCGATCGAAATCTTCTACGATTTCCGGACGGCGCTGCTTCCACCACATGTCCGAGGTCGTAACCTTCCTGCCACTTTTTAACACCAACGGATCAGGCAAAGAATAAGTCGGAACTTTGGATTCATCGGTGTTCGCGGCATGGGGAGATTTGGGATCTCCATCGGGCCCGCGGCAAAGAGACCGAATGTGGAGCAGGTCCATCATGCGCTGGTGGTCCTGCTCGGAGCTCAAATGTAGCGGCGGAGGAGCGGCTTGAAGGGTGAAACCACTCACTGCCGCAAGCAAAAGCCAAACCAGCAACATTTGTTGCCGATTCAGTCGGGCGTGCCGCAAGTGCGAGAGACCTCCGTACAAAACGATCAACATTCTGAGACTTCAGCTGGAGCTATAGAACCGGGACCCAATTTCTTCGGTTCGCCGGGTCTCGTTCTTCAGGCCGGACGGCGCTTCCCTGGGGCACCCATACACAGTATGTTTCTGCCTGCGATACGCAGGCAGATGACGGATCATCTTCAACCCGTTGGGTGAGCTTGTCCAAGTCAGCCAAACTTGACGCTGCCAGAACTGCCTGATTGTGATCAGCGCTGCTGATGCGGGTAAGAAATACCAGACGCACGTACCGCGTCCAAGTCGGGAATTCAAACAGGCTCAGCTTTGGATGGGACTGGCTGGACGTCTTCCCGTCGATTGTGACCTCAGAGGAAACAAACGCAATGGCTACGCCGGAATCCTTGCCGCGTGTGACCGCATAGAATGACGTCTCATAACCGAGCAAATCATTCCCCGCCGCGTATGCGACTCCGCCTCCAGCCAGCTTCGTTTCCTTGATCTCCAGTTTCGAGATGGGTGATCTCAGAATTGGACTTACGGTTCGAATGCGCCAACCGGGCTGTAGGTCGACATAACTGCGGTCGATAACCGGTTGCGGCTGGCTGCGGGGAGCACGCGCAGCACAACCCAGCAATGCAGTCGCGAGGACGAGACCTCCAGCAAACTGGAAGATTACGCACACCATCTCGCTTAAGCTTCGTCCTGCTCCTTCAACTTGGCGATTATGCTGAAATCTTCGAGCGTGGTAGTGTCGCCTTTGACGTCGCCGCTGGTAGCAAGTTCGCGCAGAAGTCGCCGCATGATTTTGCCGCTGCGAGTTTTGGGGAGAGTGTCGGTGAATCGAATGTCGTCCGGCTTCGCCAGCGCACCGATCTCCTTCGCCACCCACTTGCGCAGTTCTTCTTTCAGTTCGTTGGTAGGCTGTCTTCCCTGCTCGAGAGTAACGAACGCCGAGATCGCCTGCCCTTTGAGGTCATCGGGGCGCCCAACTACGGCCGCCTCCGCTACGGCTTCGTGGGCTACCAGCGCGCTCTCCACTTCCATCGTGCTCAAGCGATGGCCGCTGACGTTTAACACGTCATCGACCCGGCCCATAATCCAGAAGTAGCCATCTTTATCTTTGCGCGCTCCATCACCGGTGAAATACATCCCGGGAATCTGGGACCAGTAATTCTTCACGTAGCGGTCGGGGTCTCCATAGACCGTACGCAGCATGCCCGGCCACGGCCGCTTGATCACCAGGAACCCTCCAGAGCCATCGGGGGTTGGCTTACCGTCCATCGTAACGATCTCAGCCACCACACCGGGGAAAGGCTTCGTCGCCGATCCAGGCTTGGTCGCAATCGCACCCGGGATCGGCGTCAGCATGATGTGTCCCGTCTCGGTCTGCCACCACGTGTCGACGATCGGGCAGCGGTTGCCGCCGATGGTTTCGCGATACCACATCCAAGCCTCGGGATTGATCGGCTCGCCGACCGTTCCGAGCAAGCGCAAGCTGCTCATGTCGTGCTTCTTCGGCCAGTCATCGCCCCACTTGATGAAGGTGCGGATGGCGGTGGGCGCAGTGTAGAAAACATTCACCTTGTGCCGCGCGATGATCGACCAGAAGCGGTCCGGCTCGGGGAAATTCGGAGCGCCCTCATACATCAGGCTCGTCGCGCCATTTTGCAGCGGGCCATAAACGATGTAGCTGTGTCCGGTGACCCAACCAATGTCCGCCGTGCACCAGTAGGTATCTTCATCCTTCAAATCGAAGACCCACTTCGTCGTAAGGTACGTTCCCACCGAATATCCGCCCGTGGTATGAACCACGCCTTTGGGCTTCCCTGTGGTTCCCGACGTGTACAGGATGTACAGCGGGTGTTCCGAATCCAACGGCTCGGCCGGGCAAACATCGGACGCCTTGGCCATCAGCTCATGCCACCAATGATCACGCCCAGCCTGCATATTAATGGGCGTTCCGGTGCGCTTGTAGATCACAACATGCTTCACGCTGGGGCATGACTTCAGCGCATCCTCGACGGCCGGAAATAGCTTCACCTCGCCACCACGCCGGTAGGAGCCGTCTTGCGTAATGACGGTGGATGCCTGGGAATCGTGAATGCGATCAATGAGCGCATTCGACGAGAATCCGCCGAAGACGACTGTGTGCGGCGCGCCGATGCGCGCGCATGCCAGCATCGCGATCGCCAACTCCGGCGTCATGCCCATGTAAATCGCAACGCGGTCCCCTTTTTTAACTCCCAGTCCCTTCAGTACGTTGGCGAACTTCTGCACCTCGCGATGCAGTTGCTGATAGGTCAGCACCCGGATCTCGCCCGGTTCGCTCTCCCAGATGATCGCTGCCTTGTTCTTGCGGTGCGTGGTTACATGTCGATCGAGGCAGTTATACGACAGGTTGATCTCGCCGCCCACAAACCACTTCGCCCACGGACAATTCCATTCGAGAACCTTGTCCCACTTCTTAAACCAGTGCAGTTCATTCGCGACACGCGACCAGAACTTGTCCGGATCGTCCACGGATTCGTTATAGAGCCGCTCGTAGTCGGCCAGGCTCTTGATGTGCGCCCGCTCGGCGAATTCTGGAGGACACTCGAACTTGCGCTGTTCATGCAGAATGGAATCGATGTTGGTGGATTGTGGATCGATGACGGCTTTATCGGCCATGTTGAAGACCTCGGCGTGGAGGAGTTTGGTTTCGCGCCCACCGCGAGGCGGCACGAAATTCGCAGTAGTGTATTTTACACTCGGTTCCGCCGATGTGATCAGAATCACACGCCCTTTCAGAGCCCCTGTCCGCCCGTGGTGAAGGACTCTGCGGTTTGTTACTGATCGAGAAACAAGGCGCGGGTCGCGGCGTCTGGCAGAGGACAACTCTCATACCGCCCAAAGACTCGGTACCGGTGGCGCGCCACAACCTTGTAGAACCAATCACGGATTGGGCGGGGAATAATACGAAGGAGAGGTGCGGCCAATCCCCAAACTCCGCCCAACTCTCCCAGAACGAAGGCAACTGCCTCCGATCGGGAGAGTAAAAACTCCTCCGCCTGTCCGTAGTGCCCCACCACGCAAACGGTGTCGAGATTGTCGGCACTGGCACCGTGACGCCCAAGAATCTCCCGGGCCAATTTGCTTTGCAACCACGCAAAGCGGAATACTGCCTTCTTGTCTCGCCTTAACACAAACTGCACGAATCGGTTGCACAGGCCGCAAACTCCATCGTAAAGCACGATTGGTGAAGACATAGCGACGATACCCATGACTCTAGCACTGAATCAATGTACGGCGCCCTCCTCGAGTCCTGCAGCGCAACAGGTATATGATTCAGGGAATAAGATACGAATCACCTTCATCCGGAGTCGCCATGTCTCCCATTCGACTCGCCATTAATGGACGTTCGTACACCGTCGACACCGACCCTCAAACCAGCCTGCTCACTGTGCTGCGCGACCATCTCGACCTGACCGGTAGCAAGTACGGCTGCGGCGAGGGCCAGTGCGGAGCATGCACGGTATTGATTGACGGAAAAGCAACACGCTCTTGCATCACGCGCGTTGGCGCAATTGGTCAGCGAGAAATCACCACCATCGAAGGTCTCGCTGCTGGGGACCAGCTACATCTCGTGCAGACTGCCTTTCTCGATGCAGGCGCCATGCAGTGCGCTTACTGCACGTCTGGAATGATCATGTCAGCCGTGGCCTTGCTGAAGAGAAATCCCCAGCCCAAGCCTGATGAGATTGTCGATTTCATGGACGGAAACGTCTGCCGGTGCGGTACCTATCCCCGTATTGTGACCGCAATCCAGAAGGCAGCGAACGTCATGTCCCAGTCCGCCAATGTCAAGGGGGTGGGGCGATGAGCTCGAACAGAATCGAACCATTGAGATTGGAACCAGAGCGCTACGAACTCAAGGCCGCACCTCCCTACCGCTTCGACCTTGATCGCCGCGACTTCTTCAAGTTCCTGGGCGCCGGAGTGTTGGTCGTCTCTGTGTTGAAGCCGGCGGTAGTCGCGCAAGAGTCCGGCGGAGGAAGCCGGCGGCGCGGCGAATCCCTGCCGCCGGAGATCGACGCCTGGCTGCACATCGGCGAGGACGGCAAGATCACTGTCTATACCGGCAAAGTTGAAGTCGGGCAGAACATTCGCACCTCACTCACCCAGGCGGTGTCGGAAGAGCTTCATATCCCCATCGAGAAGATTGACCTGGTAATGGGCGACACGCAACTCACACCCTTCGACATGGGAACGTTCGGCAGCCGCACCACACCCACCATGAACCTTCAGTTGCGCAAGGTGGCCGCCGCGGCGCGTGAAGCACTGATCGGTCTCGCCGCCACGCAGTGGAACACAGACCGGCAGCACCTCGTCGCGGCTGAGGGAAAAATTGCCGATTCGCGGTCGAATCGCTTGATCGCATACGGAACTCTCGCCAAAGGCCAGCAACTCACGCAAACAGTCGCGTCAGATGAGGCCCTGATTCCGCCTGCGAACTGGAAAGTTGCAGGACAATCTGTTTCCAAGGTTGACGGACGCGACTTCGTCACTGGCGCGCACAAATACCCTTCCGACCAGAAACTGCCCGACATGCTGTATGGCCAGGTCGTGCGGCCGGCGGCGTTCGGTGCGACATTGACGTCTCTGGACTCGCAGAAAACTGAGCAAATGGGAGCGGTCGTCGTTCATGACGGCGACTTTGTCGGCGTGGCCGCACCGACTCAGGAGTTGGCCAAGTCCGCACACGCCGCCGTTCACGCCGAATGGAAGTCCGAGCCGCAACCATCGCACAAAGAACTCTTCGACTTTCTGCGCAAGAACACGACGCAAGGAACGGATCCTACCGGCGACGGAGACCGCCACGACGTTGGTTCGGTGGATCAAGCATTCGCCTCTGCCGATCACAAATTGCAGCAGACCTACACGGTCTCCTACATCGCGCATGTTCCGCTCGAACCCCGCGCCGCGCTCGCGAAGTGGGACGGAGACAGCCTGACCGTCTGGACCGGAACGCAGCGTCCCTTCGGCGTCCGTGGGCAGCTTGCCGAAGCGTTTCACCTGCCGGAAGACAAAGTGCGGGTGTTCATGCCCGACACAGGCTCCGGATATGGCGGCAAGCACACCGGCGAAACCGCCATTGAAGCCGCACGACTGGCCAAGGCGGCAAAGCGTCCCGTGAAAGTCGTATGGACGCGGGAGGAGGAATTCACCTGGGCCTACTTCCGTCCGGCAGGCGTCATCGATGTAACGAGCGCCGCGCGCAAAGGCGGCACCATCACCGCCTGGGAGTTCCACAACTACAATTCCGGATCGGCCGGAATCCTCACCTATTACGACATTCCGAACCAGCGCATTATCTTCCACTCTGTGAAGTCGCCATTGCGGCAGGGCTCCTATCGTGCGCTAGCCGCCACCGCCAACCACTTCGCGCGCGAATCCCACATGGACGAACTGGCGCACTTGGTAAAGATGGATCCACTCGCATTTCGCCTCAAGAATTTGAAAGACGAACGCCTGCGTGCAGTGTTTGAAGCCGCGGCGAAAAAATTTGGCTGGGGTGGGAGCAAGAGCGCCGGACACGGCTTCGGCATGGGCGGAGGCTACGAGAAACTGGGCAATGTCGCAACCTTCGCGGAAGTTAATGTTGACCGCAAAACGGGTGAGGTGAAAGTCGTTCGCGTCGTCTCAGCATTTGAGTGCGGCGCGATCGTCAATCCAGATGGCCTTCGCAACCAGATTGAAGGATCGAATGTACAGGGTCTCGGTGGCGCGCTCTTTGAAGCCATCGAATTTGAAAACGGCAAAGTCCTGAATGGGCGTCTGTCACAGTATCGCGTCCCGCGCTTTAGTGATGTCCCCGCGCTCGAGACCGTCTTGCTCGACCGCAAGGACATTCCGTCGGTAGGTGCCGGCGAATGTCCCATGATCGGCCTGGCGCCGGCGATCGCAAATGCTATTTTCGACGCAACCGGGCTGCGGCTGCGTTCCCTGCCGCTGGTCCCGAACGGACTGAAAGCAACGTAATCGTGACGTCGCAGATCCCGCTGTGTCTTCCTTGCAGATTCGTGTTTTGAGGTAAAGCGAGACAGACGAATTATCGCTGGCACTTTGGTAGCCCTTACCTCTCATGGCGATCCCCTGGTTGCCTTCGATTCGGAACACGTCGGACCATTACGGCACTAAGTCCTGTCTGTCCTGACACTTTCCTTCATTTGTTCGACGAAAAGGTAAAGCTCTTCTTCATCATCATTTTGCCTTCCGAGATGGTCTGCGGCACCTGCATTCCCGATACGGTTTCCCCCTCGCTTGATTTCTTTACGGGATGTGTTTAGGGTCACAATATTGGTTCCTATCCACACTTATAATCACTAGTTCTTCCGGCATCGCTGCAGGTAGCCGCACGGGCTACCGGCAGCCGTGAGTACTGCCAGAGGCTTCGGAGGACAGCCAGTCTCCGGCAAGAAACGAGCTTTCGTAGTGGTTACCAGCCCGGCCCCCGCCAGCCCTGCCAACGTCAAAGACAATCGTGAAAAATTGCTTGAACGCGCCATGTCTCGCCACCAATATTCGGGCGATGCGCTTATCGAGGTGCTCCATACCGCCCAGGAACTGTTCGGGTTCCTGTCGCCCCCGTTGTTGAAGACGATTGCGCAGAAGTTGCGGCTGCCCCCCAGCCGTGTCCTCGGAGTCGCAACCTTCTATCACTTTTTTTCTCTGAAACCCAAGGGCGAGCACAGGTTCGTCGTGTGTATCGGGACCGCATGTTACGTCGCCGGCGCTTTGGGGTTAATCGAGAATCTGGAACGGCGTTGCGCCAAGGCGGGACAAACGACACCCGACGGAAAAGTCAGCGTCGAAACCGCGCGCTGCATCGGATCCTGCGGGCTCGCTCCCGCAGTCATCTTCGACGGAACGGTTCTAGCGCGGGTGAAACCAGAAGCCCTTGATGCGGAATTGAACAAGATAGGCGTGAAATGACGGCAGAAGAACTTACCGAAAAACAAGCGGAAGAAGTCGCGCGGCAGCAGGGACTCAAGAATCGAATTCTCTGTTGCACGGCTGCGGGCTGCATTTCCTGCGGGGCTGACAGTGTTCGCCACGCCCTGGCCGCGGAAATTACAGCCCACCCAACCGGCGACAATATCGAGGTCTGCGGCACCGGCTGCATGGGCATGTGCGGCCGCGGACCGCTCGTGTACAGCTCGGCCGATCAGCAACTCTATGGCAACGTAACCGCCGCGGATGCGCCGGCATTGCTCAGTAGCGATCGCCAAAACCTCGCCTCTCGCTCCATTGATCTCGAATCCCCATTCTTCGCCAGGCAGCACAAGATCGTCCTCGCCAACAGTGGACGCGTCGATCCAGAAAAGCTCAACGACTACATCGCCGTCGGTGGGTACCAGAGTCTCGCCAAAGCGCTGGAAGAGATGACGCCGAAAGAAGTAGTCGAGGAAGTCAAGAAGAGCGGATTACGCGGGCGCGGCGGCGCGGGTTATCCCACGGGTCTCAAATGGGAACTCGTCGCCAAGCAGATCCAGCCCATCAAGTACATCGTCTGCAATGCGGATGAAGGCGATCCCGGCGCCTTCATGGACCGCAGCGTCCTCGAAGGTGACCCGCATCGCGTGCTCGAGGGTATGGCCATCGCGGGTTACGCCGTCGGCGCACAGCAGGGTTACATCTACGTCCGCGGCGAGTACGGACTGGCCATTCAACGGCTGCAGACAGCTATCAAACAGGCTGAACGCGAGCATCTGCTGGGCACGCGCATTCTCGAACAGGGTTTCCAGTTCCGCATCGATCTGCGCATTGGCGCTGGGGCATTCGTTTGTGGCGAGGAAACCGCGCTCATCGCCTCGATTGAAGGCAAACGCGGGCAGCCGCGACAACGTCCGCCGTATCCACCCGCCTCCGGACTCTGGGGCGCGCCTACCCTGATCAATAACGTAGAGACGTTCGCTAATATTCCTCCCATCATCGAGCGCGGTGGTGACTGGTTCTCCGGCATCGGGACCGCCGGCAGCAAAGGTACCAAGGTCTTCGCGCTGGCCGGCAAAATCGCCAACACCGGCCTGATTGAAGTTCCCATGGGGGCAACCCTGCGCGAAATTCTCTTCGAGATTGGCGGCGGCATTCCCGGTCACACCTTCAAGGCCGCGCAAACCGGCGGACCTTCCGGCGGTTGTATCCCCGAACAGTTTCTCGATCTGCCGGTTGATTACGAATCTCTTGCCAAGATCGGTTCGATCATGGGTTCGGGCGGCCTCATCGTCATGGACGAAACCTCCTGCATGGTCGATGTGGCGCGCTTCTTCATGGAATTCTGCATGGATGAATCCTGCGGGAAGTGTATTCC
>Ga0075030_100002061_pt1 | contig 18261 bp, 11 predicted proteins | sample LitLauG_LLR_2012_FD_71393 | JGI IMG/M metagenome (GOLD analysis project Ga0075030, IMG submission 71393) | Freshwater sediment microbial communities from Pennsylvania, USA - Little Laurel Run_MetaG_LLR_2012 | ecosystem: Environmental > Aquatic > Freshwater > Creek > Sediment | place: USA...
GCGCAGAGCCGTAAATACGGCTCTGCGATTGTTCAAGCTACTATCTGCGGGACCAGCTCTCCGGCGACGTCGGTCAGCCGCATGTTGCGGCCGTTGTAATAGTAGGTCAGCCGCTTATGGTCGATTCCCAGCAGGTGAAGAATGGTTGCGTGGAGGTCGTGCGCCGTCACAATCTGTTCGGCGGCTTTGTAGCCGAACTCGTCGCTGGCTCCGATGGTTTGGCCGCCCTGGATGCCGGCGCCCGCAATCCACACGGTCAATGTTCCGGGATTGTGATCGCGCCCGATGCCTTTCTGCGAAAGTGGCATGCGGCCAAACTCCGAATGCCAGAGGACCAAGGTCTCATTCAGCAATCCGCGGCGCTTCAAATCGGTGATCAAGCCGGCGATGGGCTTGTCCACCTCGGGGGCATGGCGCCCGTGGTTATCGACAATGCTATTGTGCGCGTCCCACGTGTCGACGTTCTGGTTGACCACCGCCCCATTCCAGAGTTGCACAGCGCGCACGCCCCGCTCCACGAGCCTCCGCGCCATCAAACATTGCCGGCCGAACGGCTCACTCACCTTGTTATCGAGCCCATACAGCCGCTTGGTCTCTTCGCTTTCGTCGTCGAGGTTGACTGCCTCGGGAGCGCAGCCTTGCATCCGGAACGCGAGCTCATAGGAACTGATCCGCGCTGTCAGTTCGCTGATGCCCGAGTGCTTCTCGATATAGTTCTGGTTGATGCGAGACAATTCGTCCAGTTCGGCCCGCTGCTGTTCGGGCGATAACGATCCGGATGGAGGATGCAGATCGAGGATCGGATCGCCGGCGGCACGAAAAACGGAGCCCTGATACGCGGCAGGCAGAAAGCCGGAATTCCACTGCGCGGAGCCCGTAAACGGCCCTCCACGCGGATCGTGAATCACCACGAAGGCCGGCAGACTCTGGTTCACACTTCCGAGTCCGTAAGTAATCCATGAACCCATGCTGGGGTACCCGGCGATGATGGAACCGGTGTTCCATTCGTAGTGGGACAAGGTATGATCGGCGGACCTTCCCTGAGCTGAATGGATGAATGCGAGGTCGTCGACCACGCCGCCGATGTTCGGAAACAACTCGGAGACCCATTTTCCGGATTGCCCGAACTGCTTGAACTCATAAGGGCTCTTCATCAACGGGCCGGGGTATCCCTGGCGCACCAGGACTTCGCCTTTGCCCTCGAGCGGCTTGCCATGGTACCGGGCAAGCATCGGCTTGTAGTCGAAGGTGTCTACGTGGCTGACGCCTCCGCACATAAACAGAGAGATGATGGACTTGGCTCTTGGGCTGAAGTGCGGCGGCTTGGGCAGGAACGGAGAATCGGTGACGCCCGCGGAGCCGGCACAGGCCTGCGGTCCTGCCGCCGGCGCGGCCAGAAGGCCCTCAGAGCTGAGCAGCGAAGCCAGAGCGATGCCGCTGATGCCGCCGCCAGCCTGAAATAGAAGGTCACGCCGCGAGATGAAACGCTGCCGGCTGGTTCCCCTGCAGTTACGTTCCGGTGGCTGGTTCATGGCTTCACCCCCTAATTGATGTACAGAAACTCGTTGGTGTTGAAGATGACGTGCGCGAACCCGGCCAGTGCCGAGGAGCCGGGCGCATTCCCTTGCTTTTTCAGGAATTCGATGCCTTGTTGCAACTCGCGTCCGCTGGGTTCGCGGCTGAACGCGATTCGGTACACGAGCTTGATCTGCGCGGCTGAGTCGGTTCCCGTCTCGCGCGTTACTCGCTCAGCGAAGTGCCGGGCCTGTAACAGGAAGAACTCATTATTGAAGAGAGTCAGCGCCTGAGTGGGCACGGTAGTCACATCGCGCCGCTCGCAGCTCAGCGCCGCGTCCGGCTGGTCAAAGACTTCGAACATCGGGTACTTCAGATTGCGCTTGACGTACGCATAGACGCTCCGCCGCCAGGTGGACGGACCCTCGTCGGTCTTTTCCCATTTGCCCTTGGTGGGCACCTGGCTGGTGACCGAATCGGGCACGGGCGGGAAGAACGGTCTGCCGCCGGCCTCGAAATTGATATCGCCGCTGGCGGAAAGAACGGCGTCGCGAATGATCTCCGCCTCCAGCCGCTTGATCGGGAAACGCCAGAGGAATTGGTTGGTAGAGTCTTTTTCGGCGTTGGACGGCAGGTACTCATCGGACGCCATTTTGTAAGTCTCCGAATTCATGATCAGGCGATGCATCTGTTTCACGCTCCACCCCTGCCGGATGAATTCGGTCGCCAGCCAGTCGAGCAGTTCGGGATTCGAGGGCTGCGTCCCCATCTTTCCGAAATTGTTCGGCGTAGCGACGATTCCCTGGCCGAAATGCTGATACCAGATGCGGTTGACCATGACTCGCGCGGTCAGAGGATTGTCAGGCGAAGCGATGGCCTCGGCCAAGGCTCGGCGGCGTCCGCTGGTAGGATAACCGTTGTTGGGCGGACCGGCGAACGGCTGCCCGGGTTTAGAGAGAACCGTAAGAAATCCCGGCTCGACGACCGGCGCCTTGATCTCTTCGGCAAAAGGCATCAACCCGTTGCTGGCGAAATATGTCGGTGGAGGCTGGTAATGATCGCCTGGGGATGGAAGATATTTGCCCGCGAATCCGAACTTCTCGTAAACGATCCCTCCCAACGATCCGGGCTGGAAGGGCGGGTGGGGGGTGAACCGGAAATCGCCATCGCGCACGCCCAGAGCCACCGGCGGCCGCGGCGGGAGTTGTTTCGTCAGCGCATCGATCTCGTCCTGCAACTTTTGGCGCGTCTGATCGTCGCCGGCGCTGACCTTGAGCGTCGCGCGGCCTCCGGTATTGAAGTCCTGCTCCTCTTCGCCACGCACGGTGGCGACTTGCGCCGCCAGCAGTTTCTGTCCCGGTGTTCTCTTATCTTCCGGGGTGTTGTAAGCCTCCTGAACGTCCGCCGGGAGACTCGAAAGCACGCGTTGAAAAAGCTCTTTCCGGTAGGGCGCCTCAATAGCGGCGATCTGCTGTCTTAATGCCTTGATCTTGCCGTTGCTCTCGTTGGCAGCCTTTTCGTATTTAGCCCACTCCTCGGCGGAAACCAGCGGGTGATCGTATTCCACGAAACCATTAAAGACCGCGACGGTTTTGTAGTAGTCCTTCCTCGTAATGGGATCGAACTTGTGGTCGTGACAGTGCGCGCAGTTTACAGAGAGAGCCTGGAAACTTTGATACGTGGTCCGGATAATATCGTCGATGTAGTCGAACCGGTAGTTGGGATTCTCCAGGTCGCGGTCCAACACACGAGGGCCGAGGCGCACAAACCCGGTCGCGGTGAGGCTGTCAAACGTGGGTTTGTCCAGCTCATCGCCGGCCAACTGCTCCAGCACGAACCGGTCATACGGCTTGTCCTCGTTGAACGCCTTAATGACGTAATCGCGATAGCGCCACGCGTCAGAAACGTCGTAATCGTACTCATATCCGGTGCTGTCGGAGTAGCGGGCGACATCGAGCCAAAGACGAGCCCATCGCTCGCCATAGTGCGGGGAAGCCAGGAGCCGGTCGATGAGGACCTCGTAGGCCCTCGGCGACGGATCGTTAACGAACGCGTCGACCTCGGCAGGCGACGGCAACAAGCCGGTCAAATCGAGATACGCCCTGCGGATGAGCGTGTTTCGATCGGCGGGCCTTGCCGGCGTCAACCCCTTCTGTTCCGCCTTTGCCATGACCAGCGCATCGATGGGCGACTTGGCCCATCGAGGATCCATCACCGGCGGAATCACCGGGCGAATCGGTTTCTGGAAGGACCACCACTCGCGATCGGCGTCGGTGATCTTGCGTTCGCGATAGCCGTTATAGACAAGCAGCGACGGGTCGTTGTCGTTGTTGGACGCGGATGCGGCAGCAGCCTTGGGTTCGTCCGGCCACGGACCGCCCTGGTCGATCCAGTCCTTCACGGCCGCGATTTCCGCCAGCGTGAGCGGCGCAACCGGCGCCATCGGCATGGCCGGCTTCTCGAGGCCGGCGATGCGCTTGTAGAGAAGGCTTTCCGTAGCGCTGCCTGGAACGATCGCTGGACCATGGCTGCCGCCTTGCAACAGAGAAGCGCGTGTGGCAACGCTTAGCTTCGACATCTGCACGGCCGCCCCGTGGCACTGCTGGCATTTAGACAGTATGGCTACGGCGTCGGGGCCATTGGATTTTTGGCCGAGCGCGGCTATGGATATCAGCCCCAACAGAGACAGCACCGCCAGCAACGTGCCGGCGGCTTTTACGCCTGAGCATTTGCAACGCATCCTACCCTCCTGGGACAAATCGCCAAACCCGCCGGGGAACGGCCCGCCGAGCCTCCTGGGGCGAACGAAAAACGAACTTGCCTCAAGCCTACACCCGCTAAACGCCAAGTTCAACCGGGGGTCCGAAAAATGAGAAGGCCAGCGGAAGCTACTCCCCATCCAGCGAGAAGGTCATTAAGATGTCGCCCACCGCCAAAGAAACATGCTGCCTGCCATGGCTCAAGAAGCTGACCGGACCCGCGAACACGGGGCCGTTGCCGGGAAACCTCCAGAGCTGTTTGCCGGTGCGCGCGTCCAGCGCGAACACGTTGCCCTCCAGGGTGCCGCCGAAAACCAGATTCCCCGCGGTGGCCATCACACCGGACCAGGGTGGCGTCAAGACACGGTGTTCCCACTTGATAGCGCCGGTGGCCGGGTCAATGGCCAGCACCTTCCCGAAACTATCTTCGGGCGCGAATGCCGGGCGCGCGTGAAAACCGCGCACCTCGTCTTCTATCGTGGGCGGGCGGTATTCGCTCTTGCTGTACACGCGGTGTTCTTCGCGCGCGAAAGTGTAGAGCCAGCCGGTTAAGGGGCTGTAGCTATGGGCCATCCAGTTGGCCCCTCCGTCCACTCCCGGCCAGATATCGACATTGCCTTCGGGAGTCGGTTCATTTCCTGGAATCAGCTCGGGGCGGCCCTTGTCGTCGAACCCTTTGGCCCAGGTCTGTCTGACAAACGCCTTCGCCGACAAAAACTCGCCGGTCTGGCGATCGAGCACGTAAAAGAAGCCATTCCGATTGGGCCACAACAAGAGTTTGCGCCGGCGTCCTCGAAAGTCAGCATCCAGCAGAACCGGGACTTGCGTCGAATCCCAGTCGTGCACATCGTGGGGGGTGAATTGAAAATGCCACTTGAGTTTCCCCGTATCGGGATCCAGCGCAATCACCGAGCACGAGTACAGGTCGTCACCGAGGCGTACGTCGCCATTGGTATCCGGCCAGGGGTTGCCGGTGCCCCAGTAGAGTGTGTTCAGGTCCGGATCGTAAGAGCCGGTGTTCCAGGTGGAAGCGCCGCCCCGCTCCCCGGAATCGGCTAACCAGGTATAATTCGGCTCACCCTGTTTGGGAATGGTGTTGAAGCGCCACGCGAGCTTACCGGTGGCTGCGTCATACGCGTCGAGAAAGCCGCGGACGCCGTGCTCCGCTCCCGCCATGCCGACGATCACCTTATCTTTCACGACTAGCGGCGCGCCGGTGGCCGCGTATCCCCCGGCAGCGGTGTAATCGAACATCTGGCTGCGCCACAGTTCCCGGCCGGACCGCGCGTCAACGGCCACCACGTGCATGTCCAGCGTGTTCATGAAGAGACGATTTCCCAGGATGGCCACACCACGATTCACGCGCCCGCAGCAGGGATACAGCTTCGGCGGATTCCGATACTCGTAGGTCCACAGGGCGCGTCCCGTTTCGGCGTCGAGCGCGATGATGTCGTTATCGGGACGAGTCACGTACATGATTCCGTCGACTACCAAAGGAGTGGTCTCCACCTTCTCTTGTGTGCGCAACTGGAGGACCCACTTCAGCTTCAGGCGGTTCACGTTGCCGGTGTCGATCTGAGCGAGCCGGCTATAGCGCCAACCGTTATAGGTATTGGAGTACATGAGCCAGTTGCCCGGCTCGCGCCCGGCATTCAATAACCGCTCGTAGGTGACCGGGGACTGCGCGCTCAAGGAGACAGCGGCAGCCAACACCGCCGGGAGTCTCCAAATTCGACGCGTGCTCATGGCGTTCCTCGCAAAGAACTCAAATAAGCCACTAAGTCTTCCATCTCTTTCTTACTGAGAACCGAGCCGTAAGCCGGCATCAGCGAGGGTTGGTCGCGCCGGATCTGTTTGACTTTGTCCTTGAGAAAAGCGCGCAGGTTGCCGTTTCTGTCCCGCAACTGAATCGAGATATCGTCCTCATTCAATCGGATCCCGGTAACCGTTTCGCCGGAGGCGGTCGTGACTTGAACGGCCCGATAATTCAGGGGCAGGTCCGCCTCCGGGTTCACGATCGATTCCTCGAGAAACTGGAGCGATCGCCGCCGCCCTACCCGGGTCAGGTCGGGTCCGAGGATCCCGCCATCGGGACCAACCGTGTGACAGGCCTTGCAGCCGCCCTTCGTCTCAAAGACGATCCTGCCGGCGGCGGGATCACCCGGCGCTTTCTCACTCAGCCCCTGGCTGCCGAGGCGCTTCACAAAAGCCACCAGGCGCCAGATGTCCTCGTCCGGTCCGCCGGTCGGCGGCATGTCCGATCCCGGAATACCGTTGCGGATGGTTTCGAACAACTGTAGATCCGAGCCTCCGAAACGGTATTCGCCCAGCGTCAGGTTGGCGCCGCGGCCGCCGGTTCCGTCGTTGGCATGGCAATAGGAGCAGCCGCCGCTGGTGACGAAAGTCGCTCTGCCCAGTTCCGCGTCCCGCGCCGTATCGAACGGATTGGTTTGCGCCGCGGCGGCCGCTCGGGGGACGACTACGCCGGCAGGCACTTCCTGCGCGGAAACGACGGCTGTCAGTGCCAGCGCGAAACATCCGGCTCCCGCCAGTGGGAAGAGTAGGGTCATCGCTTGCCCAGGCTCCGGCTCAAAAGATGAACTTCAGCGCGAATTGATACTGCCTCGGATTCAGGGCCAGGTTCGACCCGGTGATCTGGCCGAACCCGCCGGCGCCGAGCACCGGCGCCGCGCCGGGAGCGCCTGTCCCGAAGCCGGGAAGAGTCGCGCTCCACTTGGTGATGGTTATGTTTGGCTGGCCGAAGTTTTCCGTGTTGGTGATGTTGTAGACTTCCGCCCGGAATTGCAGCTTCATCGTTTCGCGGATCGCGAAATTCTTGAACAGCGAAACATCCGCGCTCCTTTGGGCCGGTCCGTACAATTGCGCGCGCGTCTCGCTGCCAACGGTCCCGACGGGCTGCGGAGTAAACGCGTTGACGTTGATCCAGTTGGTGTAGTTCTGGTTAGGGGGAACATACGAGGTGCCCGCCAGCACATTGGGACGATCCACCGTCACGAGGTTGCTCACATTCGATGGAACGGGAGCCACGCCATCGAGAACCGTGAATGGCACACCCGACTGATAGAACGCAAGCAAGTTGGCCTGCCAGCCGCCGATTACGAGCTTGGTGATGCGGCTTCCCGTTGTTCCGAAAGGAAACTCATAGTTTACCCGGAACGATAGACGATGCTTAATGCCAATATCCGAGTTGCCCCAATCGTAGCTCCGATTATTGGGGAGAATCGCTCCCACGGTCGCTTGACCCGTGGTCCCGCCATCGGAAATGTTGGTGAGATTCCGGGCGAACGTGTAATTGACATTCGCAGTGAGGCCCTTCGCGTAGCGCCGCTCAAAGCTCAATTGCGCGGCGTTGTATTCGGATGCGCCGGTTGCCGTGTAGTAGTTGATGGAAGCCAGATTCGGCATGACCCCGGCAAAGACGCGCGGGTTGTACACTCCCAAACCGGCCTGGCTGGGAGGCGGAATGTTGATGTTTGGAGCGTACTGCAGATGGCGGGCCACCTGGCCCACATACCCTACACTCACAACGTTGGCGCCGAATTGCTTTTGGACCGTTGTGTTCCATTGCATGATGTAAGCCTGCGGGTAATCCACGGCGTGGGCACCGACGGTGCCGGGAAGTTGGTTGTCGAGTGTGGGAATGGCAACGGGAGGCGCGCCTTGAAACAGTTTCCCAGTGCCGGCCGGGCAAGCCGAGGCCCCGGTCCCGGTCTGCGGGAAACAATCGAGATTGAGGGGAATGAACGGCGGATTATAGAGATTCATCGAGCCGGAGGCATAGTCTTGGGCGTAACGGCTCATGCCGAACCCGCCGCGGACCACAAAACCCGCCCGCGGAGTCGCGGCGAAACCAAACCGTGGCTCAAAGTTCGTCCAATACGACTTCACTCCGGCCGTCGCGCCCACGATAAAGGGGTTGCAATTGGAAGGTGTGCACGCGGCGGCCAGGACCGGATCGAAGTTGGAACGCTCTCCCTGCGCGGCGGTGATGGGGCTGAAATGATCCCAGCGCAAGCCCAAATTGAGAGTTAGCCAGGGCATTGCGCGCCAGTCATCCTGCACATAGATGGCGGGCTCCCAAAAGCGAAAGTACTGGCGCTTCGGATTCACCTGCCGCTGAATCTCGTCCGGAGTGCCTTGCAGGAGGTTTTCCAGATCGATCAGCTCCGTCTGAGTGAACCGGAAGTAGGCCAGACCAAACGTATTCTGATAATAGTTGAGCTGCCGGCGGATCAGGCTGGCCCCCGTCTTGATGTTGTGAGTGCCCCTGGTCCAGGTGACCGATCCCTGTTGCTGGAACACGTTATTGACGTCGAAGATGGGAACAAACCGGTCGTCGCCCAATGTGAAGCTACTACCCACGCCCCGCATAGGCACAATGTCGACGGTTGCCAGCCCTGAAATCTGGTCGCTCACGTCCGTATTGGGCATACCGAACTTCTGGCTCGCGTTGGTACCCTGATTCGGGGCGGATGTGTAAAGCCAGAGTCTTGTAAATCCGGCTTTCAACTCCATGAGCAGCGTCGGGGTGAAAATGTGCACGTAGTCCAGCATGTAACCTTGAGAATCGGCCTCCGAAGGACCCGGGTAGATTCCTCCGCCTGCGCTGACTTTTACTCCGTCAACGGTTGCGTCGGGGAAGAGGGCTGGTTGCGAATTGTAGGTGGGATTGTAAGAGAATCGCCCGAAGATGCTGGACTTTTCGGAGAAGTGATGATCGATGCGGGCGTCATAAGTCGTGCTGTTGTAGAGCTTGTTGACGTTGGCGTTATAGTTGGCTCCGAGCAGGCCCGGAGGTCCCGCGTTGGGCGCGGGGAACAACTGCCAATACTTCAAAGCCACGGGATCGAGCCTGGTCGGGGGAATGATGATCCCCCCGGGCTGATCGCTGAAGTTGCCGGGGTTTTTCTCTTCAAACAGGGTGGGCGTGAAAATCAGCCCGGTGGGAACGCCCTGGCGGATTCGCAGTGCCTCGACGTCGCCAAAGAAAAATGTCTTGTCCTTCACAATAGGGCCGCCCAGAGAGCCGCCAAATTGATTCTGGCGGTACTTCGGACGGGGAACGCCGGTCAGATTGGAGAAGAAGTCGTTGGCATTGAGCTTGTCGTTGCGGAGGTACTCGTACAGGCCGCCGTGGAAGCCGTTGGTCCCCGACTTCGTGAGCAGATTGACCACGGCGCCGCCCGCGCGGCCCACTTCGGCCGGGTAGGTGTTGGTATCCACCTTCACTTCCTGGATCATGTCAATCGACGGACGGATCAGGATCGTGAATTGTTCACGCTCGTTGTTGTCCATGCCATCGATCATCTGGTTATTGAAGACTTCGTTCTGGCCGTTCGCTATGATGTTGGCGGTCTGGCGGCGCTCGTCGGGGCGCGTGCCGCTCAAGATCGAATTCGACGGTCCGGCGGCAACACCCACGGTGCTCTGTATCAATGTGACGTAATTGCGGCCGTTCAACGGCAGATCCTGCACCGATTGCGAAGCCAGCACGGTAGTCAGAGTCGCCGAGTCGCTCTGCAAAGCCGGACTTTGGGCCTGCACCTCCACGGATTGCGACACGTCGCCGACCTGCAATTCCACGTTGGCGCGCGCGCGATCACCGGCCGATACCGTGAGACTGACCAGGGACCTCTTAAAACCGGACGCTTCCACCGCAATCGTGTACTGCCCGGGTTGCATGAGGTTGAACACGTAATCCCCTGTCGCGTTGGTGACCGCCGCTTTTGTTTCGTTCGTGGCCACGTTCTGCGCGGTGACCTTCGCATTGGTTAGCACCGCTCCGCCCGCGTCGCTGACTGTACCGAGAATATCGGCCGTGTTCACCTGGGCCGAAACCTGGTTCATCGCCACTAAACTCACTCCTAAGAGACAGACCAATCTGGCCAAGAAGCCGTTCGACATAAACCCCTCCATCACACTCAGTCTGGACTTCAAAACTTGGGAAACATGGTATGCCTCGTGGCATGCAATGTCAACCTCAAAGCGGTGTCGCGTTGGTATGGACCGGTTGCAGAACTTCACTCGGCTTTGGCTGATGCTTTGTAGGTCTTGCTGAAGCCGTTGCGGGTGTTCGTTACCGTGAAGGTGCCATCCGGCTGCGCCGACACTTTGAAATAGTAAGCAGTTCCATTGTGCTGGGGCGCCGGAGGGGCAGGTTGACCTTGTGGCGGAGGAGCGAGCGGCGCCACGGGCATTGCGGTCTGCGGTTGATCCAGCAGATTTGCGATGAACATTCCGGGCACCGTGTACTCCTGGCCGCTTAGCAGCGAAAAGTGCATCTGCCAGACATCGGCGAGACCGGGGGAACTGAAGAACACCTTCATGGCTTCGGGTGGTCCCCCTTTCCGGGTACCGTTGTTCATGATCGCGGCGCGCGGATGTAGGGGGTATAAGAGCAGCTCCGAATTGACGTTTCCATGGCGCGCCAGGATATCCAAATCCACCGAGCCGAGCCGGTTGTTCGGACACATCAGATCGAACTGCCGGTTCAAGGTCAAATCACCGAGGATGATGGTTCGAAACTTCCCAAAGGTGATGAAACTTCCAACCGACTCGTCGTCTTCCGTTTTGGCAACGTCTACCGCCTTGAAGCTCGCACAGTAAGGATTTGGCCGGCCGGCGCCCGGCAGCGGTGTTTTTAGTACTTCTCCACCCGAGGCAACGATGCGCCAGTCCAAGCCACCCACGGGAATCTTATCGCCAGGTTTTGCCACCGTGTGTTTCCCTTTGGCATAAAGACCCGCATACCGCTCCAGCACCGGATCGATATTGGCGCCAGGCTGGATATTGGCCCCATGATCGATAAACTCTTTGATGGGAATATGGGTCGCCAGCTCGGAAAGGCCGCCGATATGATCGTTGTGATAGTGAGTGATAATCAAGTGATCGATGCGCTGAACGCCGGCGTCCTTGACGGCGGCCAGGATGCGACCGGCATCCCGCACGGCTCCGTCGCCGCCGTTGCCCGTATCGACGAGCACTGATTCCCCGGAGGGCGCCGCAAAAAGCACGGCATTCCCGCCCTCCACGTCGATCACATAGATGTCCAAGGTGTTGGCACTGCGAGTTTGTGCAAAAGCAACCGACGCAGGAAAAACGGCCACCAGCAGAAACAACATTGTCATGCGCATCCGAGTACTCAACTTTCACTCACCTTCATACTACTTGCCAACCAGGTGCGAATAATCCTTCTCGTTCTCGCACATGTTCTCAATCATGTCCTCGTCCGCGAAATAATTGAGGACCATGCTTATACCCCACGGCTTGGCATACGCATTCCGGTCCTCGATGATGAGCTGGAGGTCCATGTGCCCGAAGTCGCGGCGGCGGTAGCGTTCGGTGACATGCGTCGTTTCGGTTTGGGGATGCCCGTTCATGTCCAGCCAGCCCCGGTCATCGAAGCCCGTAGTGTCGACCGCGAGCGTGTCTCCGTCCCACTTGCCGACCGAGTAGCCCATGTAGGCGGGTTGTGTGAGTTCGGGGAGAGGACGGCCATCCAGGAAGATCTGCCGGTAGTGGTTATATGACTCGAACAGGATGGCGATGAGTCCCGGCGTCTGGATAATCCGGCGGGGCGCGGGCACCGTGTCGTAATCGGTCACGCCGTGACCGACGCAGCGCTCGGATGGATGGCCCTTTTGGAGTTGCGCCAAGCGCTTCTGGTAGAGCGCCGCCGCCGCCGGCAGCATGGGGGCCTCGACGCCATCCGCGGTGAGGTCAAAGAAATATTTGGTGTCGGGACTCGACCAGACTCCCGACAAATCCGGTTTGCCGTCCGCGGTCTTTGGCGCCGGAGCCGAGAGGTTCGGTTTCCCGTCCGGCGTTCGCGGAATTCCGGGCGTGGGGTAATGCAGCCACTGCGCGGCGAGCGGAAGGGCCGCCGCGGCTACGAGCAAAATCGTTTTCATTAACGGCCTCCTTGCTACTTGCCAACCAGGTGCGGAAAGTCCTTTTCATTTTCGCAGATCGATTCAATCAGCTCCTCGTCCGGAACGTAATCGAGGCGCAAACCCGCGCCCCAAGGCTTGGAGTAGGCCTTGGGATCGTCGATAAGGAGCTGCAGGTCGATGTGTCCGAAGTCGCGGCGGCGGAAGCGTTCGGTGATGTGCGTCGCTTCGGTTTGGGGGTGGCCGTGCATGTCAAGCCACCCTTCCGTATTGAGACCATTGGTCTCGACTACCAGCGTGTCGCCCTCCCACCGGCCGACGGAATAACCCAAATAGGAGGGTTGCGTGGGAGCAGGGAGAGGACGGCCATCGAGGAAGATCTGGCGGTAGTGATTGTATCCCTCGAACAGGAACGCGATCATGGCAGGGGTCTGGATGATCCTGCGCAGCGTTGCTGAAGTGTCGTAATCGGTCACGCCATGCCCCAGGCAACGCTCGGAAGGGTGACCTTTCTCCAGGTTCTCCAAGCGCTGCTTGTAGAGCGCCGCCGCCCATGGCAGCATGGGAGCCTCCGGCCCACCCGACGTCAGGTCTCGGAACCATTTGTCTTCGCGGTTCATCCAGATTCCGGACAGATCGGGCTTGCCATATGGGGTCTTCGGCGCCGGGGCCGAGAGGTTCGGTTTCCCGTCGGGCGTTCGCGGGATCCCCGCCGTGCGGTAGTGGAGCCATTGCGCCGCGAGTGGAAGGGACGTCGAGAGAAGGACGACGACAGCCAAAAGCCATCGAAAGTTACGCATTTCAGCCTCCAGCTCAAAACAAGTATATACGTCCCAACGTTGCGACCGAACGCGCCGCACCCGGCCCGAGTGCTTTGCGGATCGCGGCCTCTATGCGGGGCCGCGCCCGCGGCCGGGTGCAAACGGAGGATACGTTCGCGGATGCAGAACCTGCCGATCCAGAAAGAAATCTGTAAGCACCGCGCAGGACTCGGCAAATTCGGGATGCATGTCAAATTCGTGCGGAACACCTGCGAACGTGTGCAACTCGGATGAAACTTTGGCGTCGCGGAGCACCTGCAACAAATGCTGGCTGTTCTCCGGAGGGATGGTCACATCCGACAAACCGTGGAATATCACCGTGGGCGGGTAACCGGCCTTGATATGGGCGATGGGACTGGCGTCATTGATCGCGGCTTCGCTGCTACCAGGAGGCATCAGCGCCTGGGCGATGTTCCTTACGTCAGTTTGCGGATAGAACGCAATACAGGCGGCCAGGTCGGCGCCGGTCTGGCCGGCGGTGAATAGCGCGATGTGCCCTCCAGCCGAATGGCCAACGATCGCGATGCGCCTGGGGTCTATGCCGAGCGAGCCGGCATGGGCACGCACCCAGCGGATATGGGTCATCGCGTCCTCGATTTGCGAAGGCCACTTCGCAACCCCGCTCAGGCGATATTGCGCCGTGATGGACACGTAACCGCGAGCCGTGATTGGTGTCACCTGGCCGGCGAGAGTGTCCTTGCTCCCGCGAGCAAATCCTCCGCCGTGAAAGTGCACCAGCGCCATGCGCTTCTCGGTTCCCGCTGGCGGCCTGTAAATGTCGCAATGAAGGTCGGTATCGCCGCCTTTGCCGACGACGACATCCTTTTCGACCTTGACGCCGGACTCGTTGGACGTTTGGGAAGTTTGCGCCGCGAACCCAAGCGCGGCAGCGCCTCCCATCCCCAGAAAAGTCCGGCGAACGATCGGAAGGTTGTTAGGCATAGGCGGATTATACAACGGCCCTTCTCCGGTGTCCCCGGCGGGTTGCCCATCGGCCGCACAAACCCTCAAGGGTTCGCTTACGGCGTCATCGAGGCAATATAAGCCGTGACGGCGATCAGGTCGTCATCGGTCAACTTGGCGACTACAGGTTTCATCAGGCTGGTCCATTCGCCTTTGCGGAAGCCCGCCTGCATGTCGTAAAGCTGCCGTCCGATATAGCTGGGGGAGCGGCCCGCGAGACCGGGTACGGGGCCGAGTCCTCTCAGATCTTCTCCGTGGCACAGTCCGCACGCGGTGGTGCGACCGGCGCCGGTCTTCACCAGCGCTTCGCCCCTCTTCAAGCTTCCCTTCGGCGCGTACACGATGAAGCCCGAGTGATCGTTGCGCAATACCTCGGTCTCCTCCGCGTTCACGGGCGTCTCGATCAGGCGTTGGCCGAGAGGCTCCTTCTCGTTGCCTTCGAGCGTCAGGAACATTCCGCCGTTAGCGCGCGTCTTGGGGACCGTATCGGACTCCACCACCTTGGTCATCCAGGGCGTCCACTTCATGGCGCCGAAGTACTCGGCCGCCGCTTTGATCTCGTCGTCGGTCATGTTCTTGGCGAAGGAAATCATGCGGTTCGTGTTGGCCTTGCGTGGGTCGCCACTCTTGCGCAGGCCGTCCCGGAAATCGTGCATCGTCTGAATGAAGTAGGAAATCGGCAGACCGGAAACGCCGGCGTTCTCGGGGCGGCCCTTGCCGTTCGGATAGTGACACAGGCTGCAGGCGGCAATCATGGCCTGCTGACGCCCATGCGCCACGATGTCCGGCATAGGGCCATGATCGCCGGGGAACCAATCGGCCGGACCGTACTGATTGGCGATCTGCTGGCGGACAAATTCCTTGTCGCTGCCGGGAACGTGCCTCGGGGTGGGATCCGGGGCCGCGGGCGCCGCCGCGGGGGCCGCCGCCGGAGCCGGAGCGGCCGCTCCCGCAGGCGTGGTAAATCCGTAGGCCCATGGCGGCGGCCCTTCGGCCAGCACGGAAATGCTCGCGGTGAAAACGCACGCCAGCGCGATGATCAGAAATCCGAATTTCGTCCTCATAATCGATCTCCTTCTGTGCAGCAATCTTTGGCGACGCTACGAACCTTGCCTTGCCCGGCCTCCCGCGTCTGTGGGCGTCCAGGTCCTCGCCAGTATATACCCAAAGCGGCGTTCGTGGTTTCGTGACCCCAACGGTCCCAATGTCCATGAGCGCTCCGCGTCGACTTGTGATAGGCTAGACCCCAAATTTGCGATCTTTGAACGATTTCGGGAGGAGCGATATGAAAAACGTACTCGTGACGTTGACCGCAGTATCGGCTCTCGCGCTGGGGCCGGCGGTTGGGCCGGCAACCGCCCAGACCGCCAGAGCCTTGCTGCAGGCCGCCGATAATGCCGTCGGCGCGAGCAAAGTCAATTCCATCACCTACACCGGGACGGGGCGGATCAGCTATCTCGGCCAGAATTTCACCACGACTGACGATTTGCCGCGCGTCGACTTGAAGAGCTGGTCGCAAACCATCGACTACGGCAGCAAGTCGGCCAAGGAAGAGATGGTGCGCGTGCAAGGCAACAACCCGGCGCGCGGCGGTGGCGCCGGGTTTCCCATTACGGGCGAGCAGAGCTCGACCACATTGGTCAGCGGGAATTATGCCTGGAGCTTGAGTGCGCAGGGCCAGCCGCAGGCCCAGAACGATCAGGCCGAAGTGCGCCAGTTCATGATCTGGGTCACGCCCCACGGTTTCATCAAAGCGGCGCTAGCCGATCCGAATGCGGCCGTGACGGATCGCGAATTTATAGGCGCGGGCAGGACGCTCCGGGTCGTCGGCTTCACTACGATGGGCAAGTACCGGGCGACTGGCGAGTTCAATGCCCAGAACCTGCTGGAGCGGGTGGTCACCTGGATTCCGAACCCGGTGATGGGCGATATGCAGGTGGAGATCCGCTACACGGACTGGCGCGACGTCGGCAATGGCATCAAGGCGCCGTTCCACACCCACATGCACCAGGGCGATCATCCGCTCGTGCGCGGCATGAATTACATGGACGTCCAGGCCAGCGGCGTGACGGCCAACGTTGCGAATGCGTCGTTAACGGTTCCCGATGTAGTGCGCACCGCGGCGGCGCCTAGAGTCAATATTCAGACGACGAAGCTCGCCGACGGCGTGTGGCTGATCGCCGGCGGTTCGCATAACAGCGTCGCTGTCGAATTCAAGGACTTCGCGGCCCTCATCGAAGCTCCGCTGGACGACGCGCGCACCAACGCGGTGATCACCGAAACCAAACGGCTCATTCCGGGCAAAGAGATTCGGTACGTCGTCAACACGCACCATCACTGGGATCATTCCGGGGGCCTCCGGGCCGCTTACGCGGAAGGCGCCACGATCGTCACCAATGAGCTGAACAAGGATTTCTACGAAAGGGTCATGCTGGTGCCGCAGCCGCGCTCTCTGAGCCCTGACCGTCTGTCCCAATTCCCGTTTGCGACCACGGGTCCCGGACCAGGGAAGCTCGAGACGTATCGGGAGCGGCATGCGATCAGCGACGGTGATCAATCGATCATCAGCTACCATGTCGATGGCTTCAATCATGCCGGCGATATGGCGATCGTGTATCTGCCGAAGTCGAAGATTCTCATTAACGCCGACATGGGCCCGCCCGCGGCGGGGACGCCGGTTGCCAGTGTCAGCCCGAACTCCGTAGCGCTCTACAACAACATCAAGCGGCTGAAGCTCGATGTTTCCCAACATGTGCCGATCCATGGGAATCCCAGCTCCAATGCCGATTTCGAGCGCACCGTCGGACCGGCTGCCGCGCGTACACGTCCTGCCGGCCCCGAAGGTGGATAGAGCTTAATCCACACTGGACACCGAAATCCGGTGCGGCGCGTACTTTCTTTGATTGGACGTCAGCGGGCGCAGTCCCACGGAGCACATGAGCCGCCGGTTGTTCCCGCTACTCCACCCTGTTTCACCCTGTTCTTTCCCCCTTGACTAGGGAACCGCCGGGGGTGTAAAGTCGGTCCACCGATTGATTAGAGGGGGAATTCTTTATGAGGCTGCTGAAGACTGCACTCTGTTCGCTTGCGTTCGCCTTGGTCGCGCTGCCACAAAGCGACCGCGGCACAATTACCGGTACGGTAGCCGATCCGGCGGGCGCTGTAGTTCCCAACGCCGCGATGGAACTCAGAAACGTGGAGACTGGAGCCGTATATCAAGCAGGGGCTTCGGCCACGGGGAATTACACGCTGGCTCAACTACCGGCCGGCCAGTATGAACTCTCGGTAACGGTGCCGGGCTTCAAGAAGTTTGTGCGGAAGAACATCACGGTCGATGTGGCGCAGACGTACCGCGTCGATGTCGGACTCGAAGTGGGTTCAAACAATGAATCGGTGACCGTCTCAGAAGCCGCCCCGCTGCTGAAGACGGAAAGCGGCGAACTGAGCCACACCGTAACGACGGACACGATGAACACCCTGCCGGTCATGGGTATAGGCGCTGCCGCGGGCTCTTCCGGAATACGCAATCCCTACGCCGTGGTGCAATTGATTCCCGGGGCCACGTATGCTCCCGATGTCGACATCCGCATTAACGGGGCGCCCGCGAATACACAGGCCATGCGGATCGAAGGACAGGACGCCACGAATGGTTGGTACTCCGTGCAGTCGCAGACTCAGGGCAGTGTGGACGCAATACAGGAATTCGCGGTCCAGACCAGCAACTACTCGGCTGAATTGGGGCAAGCCGGCGGCGGTCTTTTCAATCTCACCATGCGATCGGGCACTAACCAGTTCCATGGAACGGCCTACGATTACTTCGTGAATGAGGCGCTCAACGCCGGCACGCCGTTCACCAGCGACGGCGCTGGGCATCTGCTGCGGCCGAGGCAGCGAAGAAATGATTGGGGCTTCAATATGGGCGGCCCGGTGTGGATTCCCAAGCTGTATAACGGTCATGATAAGGCCTTTTTCTTTTTTAACTTCGAGCATTTCGGCGAGACCACGATCACTAATAACTTATCCGGTACGGTTCCCACGCTCGGCTACCGGGCGGGGAATTTCTCACAAGCCCTGACCGGGCGCAATCTTGGCACCGATGGGTTGGGCCGCCCGATCATGGAAAACCAGATCTACGATCCCACGAGCGACTTCGTGGCCAACGGCCAGACGTACCGCAATCCATTCCCGAACAATATCGTTCCGGCCGCGCAATTGGATCCGGTGGCCATGAAGATCCAGAATTTTATTCCGCTGCCCACCGGTTCGGGCCTTATCAATAACTACCTGCCTACC